>Ga0208248_1000143_pt1 | contig 25513 bp, 22 predicted proteins | sample CryBogmetaGMA5M_FD_184545 | JGI IMG/M metagenome (GOLD analysis project Ga0208248, IMG submission 184545) | Freshwater microbial communities from Crystal Bog, Wisconsin, USA - MA5M (SPAdes) | ecosystem: Environmental > Aquatic > Freshwater > Lake | place: Crystal Bog, Wisconsin, USA | collected...
CCACATCACCAACGTGGTGGACCCATGGGCCGGTTCCTACATGATGGAAAAGCTCACCCAGGACATGGCCGATGCCGCCTGGAAGATCATCGAAGAAGTCGAAGCCATGGGCGGCATGATCAAGGCTGTGGACAGCGGTTGGGCCAAGCTCAAGATTGAAGCCGCCGCCGCTCAAAAGCAGGCCCGCATCGACAGTGGCAAAGACGTGATCGTCGGTGTCAATAAGTACAAGCTCAAGACCGAAGACGCGATTGAATCACGCGACATTGACAATGTGGCAGTGCGTGATGGGCAGATTGCGCGTCTCAATGCCATCAAGCAAAAACGCGACCCAGCCCTTGTGGCTGCTGCGCTGGCTGCTATTACTTCTGCAGCAGAAACCAATACTGGCAACTTGCTGGATCTGACGATCAAGGCCATGCGCCTGCGAGCCACCGTGGGCGAAGTGAGCGATGCGCTGGAAACCGTTTACGGGCGCCACCGCGCCGATACCCAAAAGGTGACTGGCGTGTACGCAGCTGCTTATGACTCTGCCGAAGGCTGGGATGCCCTCAAAGCCGAAATCAGTGCTTTTGCGGATGTCGAAGGTCGTCGCCCCCGCGTGATGATCTCAAAGCTGGGGCAGGACGGCCACGACCGCGGCGCCAAAGTGGTGGCCACCGCGTTTGCCGATCTGGGCTTTGATGTGGACATGGGCCCGCTGTTCCAGACGCCTGAGGAATGCGCACGTCAGGCCATTGAAAACGACGTGCACGCGGTCGGTGTTTCCACGCTGGCAGCTGGTCACAAAACCCTGGTGCCCGCCATCATTGCCGAGCTGAAAAAGCAGGGCGCTGACGACATCATTGTGTTTGTCGGTGGTGTGATTCCGCGTCAGGACTACGAGATGTTGTATGACGCAGGTGTCAAGGGCATTTATGGCCCAGGCACCCCCATTCCCGCCAGCGCCAAGGATGTGTTGGAACAGATCAAGAAGGCACTTGCCAGGTAGTCGTTCAGGTTCAGTTCCTTATTTCAAAGAATGATGACGATTCAGACCAGCGCGGTGGAGCAGATTACCCAAAGCACGGGCGCTCAACAGCGCCGCGCTATTGCCAAGGCCATCACGCTGCTCGAATCCACCCGCACCGACCACCGGGCGCAGGCCGATGAATTGCTCACCGCATTGCTGCCGTTCAGCGGCAAGTCTTTCCGGTTGGGTATCAGCGGCGTGCCGGGTGTAGGTAAATCCACTTTCATTGAGGTGCTGGGTCTGTACCTGATCGAACAGGGTCACCGTGTGGCGGTGCTCACGATCGATCCGTCATCCACTGTTTCTGGCGGCTCCATCCTGGGTGACAAGACCCGCATGGAATTGTTGTCGGTCCACGAGAAAGCCTATATCCGTCCCAGCCCCAGCAGCGGCACGCTCGGCGGTGTGGCTGAGAAAACCCGTGAGGCCATGCTGGTTTGCGAGGCGGCAGGCTACGACATTGTGATTGTCGAGACCGTAGGCGTCGGTCAAAGCGAAACCGCTGTGGCCAACATGACCGACATGTTTGTGCTGATGCAGTTGCCCAATGCGGGTGATGACTTGCAGGCCATCAAAAAAGGCGTGATGGAGTTGGCCGATCTGGTGGTCATCAACAAGGCCGATATTGACGCCCTTGCCGCCCAGCGCGCCCAGTTGCAAATTACCTCGGCCATGCAGTTGCTCGGCATGTTTGGCAGCCATGATGAAAAAAATTGGCACCCCAAGGCCTTGCAGATCAGTGCCTTGAAGGGGCAGGGCGTTGAACACTTTTGGGCTGCCGTGCTTGATTTCAAAGCCCTGCAAATCGCCAATGGCAAGTTTGCCGATCGGCGGCAGCATCAGTCGCTGGCCTGGATGTGGGAGCGCATTGATACCGGTTTGAAGCTCGCTTTCAAAGCGAACCCCAACGTTCAGCAACTCCTGCCACGACTCACACAGGAGGTGCTGGAAGGCCGTATGGCGGCGTCAACTGCAGCACGAAATATGCTTCTAGCCCAGACGAATACTGTGTAGAGTGCTATATAAAAAATAGCGATTTTAGAGATAAATTTACCGTTAGAGCCGACTAAGACTTCAGAAAGAGAAAACCATGCAAGACATACTTAAACAACTCGAAGCCAAGCGCGAACTCGCGCGATTGGGCGGTGGCCAAAAGCGTATCGATGCGCAACACAAAAAAGGCAAGCTCACGGCCCGTGAACGCTTGGAACTGTTGCTTGACGCAGGCACTTTTGAAGAATGGGATATGTTCGTCGAGCACCGATGTGTCGATTTCGGCATGGAAGAAAACAAGATTCCGGGTGATGGCGTTGTCACCGGTTACGGCATGATCAATGGCCGTTTGGTGTTTGTGTTCAGCCAGGATTTCACCGTGTTCGGTGGCGCATTGAGTGAAGCTCACGCCGAGAAAATCTGCAAAGTAATGGACCAGGCCATGAAGGTCGGCGCGCCAGTGATCGGCTTGAATGACTCGGGCGGTGCGCGGATTCAGGAGGGTGTTGCTTCGCTTGGTGGTTACGCCGATGTGTTCCAGCGCAATGTGATGGCCAGCGGTGTGGTACCCCAGATCAGCATGATCATGGGACCTTGCGCCGGTGGCGCGGTGTACTCGCCCGCCATGACCGACTTCATCTTCATGGTGAAAGACAGTTCCTACATGTTTGTCACCGGCCCTGAAGTGGTGAAAACGGTCACCCATGAAGATGTGACCGCCGAAGAACTCGGCGGCGCCATCAGCCACACCACCAAGAGCGGTGTCTGCGATCTGGCGTTTGAGAACGATGTAGAAGCGCTGCTGATGCTGCGTCGCCTCTATAACTACCTGCCGCTTAACAATCGTGAAAAAGCGCCCGTGCGCCGCGGTGGTGACCCGGCCGACCGCATGGACCTGAGTCTCGACACGCTGGTGCCTGACAACGCCAACAAGCCTTACGACATGAAGGAACTGATCGTCAAGACCGTGGACGATGGTGATTTCTTTGAACTGCAGCCGGAATACGCCAAGAACATCCTGATTGGTTTTGGCCGCATGGAAGGTCAGACCGTGGGTATCGTGGCCAATCAGCCGCTGGTGCTGGCGGGTTGCCTGGACATTAAGAGCTCCATCAAGGCGGCGCGTTTTGTGCGCTTTTGCGATGCGTTCAACATTCCGGTCATTACCTTTGTTGATGTGCCCGGTTTCATGCCTGGTACTGCACAAGAGTACGGCGGCATCATCAAACACGGCGCCAAACTGCTCTATGCGTATGCCGAGTGCACAGTGCCAAAGATCACCGTCATCACGCGCAAAGCCTACGGCGGTGCGTACGACGTGATGAGCTCCAAGCACCTGCGTGGCGACGTCAATTTTGCTTGGCCAAACGCTGAAATTGCCGTGATGGGCGCCAAGGGCGCTGTTGAAATTATCTTCCGCGAAGACAAGGGCGACCCGGCCAAACTGGCCGCCAAAGAAGCCGAATACAAAGCCCGCTTTGCCAACCCGTTTGTGGCCGGTGCCCGTGGCTTTATTGACGACGTGATCCTGCCGTCTGAGACCCGCAAACGCATCTGCCGCTCGCTGGTGATGCTGCGCGAGAAAAAACTTGAAAATCCGTGGCGCAAACACGGAAACATCCCCCTTTGATGGCCTGAGGAGAAATACAAAAATGTTTACAAAAATTCTGATCGCAAACCGCGGCGAAATCGCTTGCCGCGTCATCAAGACCGCTCAAAAAATGGGCATCAAAACCGTGGCGGTTTACTCCGATGCGGACAAGGACGCACGCCATGTCATGCTGGCCGACGAAGCCGTCAACATTGGTCCGGCCCCCAGCCGAGACAGCTATTTACTGGCTGAGAAAATCATTGCTGCCTGCAAGCAAACCGGTGCCCAAGCAGTGCACCCAGGCTACGGTTTTTTGAGCGAAAACGCCGGTTTTGCCAAGCGCGTGGAAGAAGAAGGCATCACCTTCATCGGCCCTAAGCACCACTCCATTGCCGCCATGGGCGACAAGATCGAGTCGAAAAAACTCGCTGGTTTGGCGGGTGTGAATTGCATTCCCGGTGTCAATGACGCGATTGAAACGCCTGAAAAAGCAGTTGAAATTGCCAAGAGCATCGGCTACCCGGTCATGATCAAGGCCAGTGCCGGCGGTGGCGGTAAGGGTCTGCGCGTTGCTTTTAACGACAAGGAAGCGTTTGAAGGCTTCACCAGTTGCCGCAACGAAGCACGTATCAGCTTTGGTGATGACCGTGTGTTCATCGAGAAGTTTGTTGAAGAACCCCGTCACATCGAAATTCAGCTGATTGGCGACAGTTTCGGCAACGTGGTGTACCTCAACGAGCGTGAGTGTTCCATTCAGCGTCGCCACCAGAAGGTGATCGAAGAAGCGCCGTCGCCTTTCATCTCTGAAGCGACCCGCAAGGCGATGGGCGAACAGGCCGTGATGTTGGCCAAGGCCGTGAACTACCAGAGCGCCGGTACGGTGGAATTTGTGGTCGGCAAAGACCAGAGCTTTTACTTCCTGGAAATGAACACCCGTTTGCAGGTAGAACACCCTGTGACCGAGTGCATCACCGGTCTCGATCTGGTTGAGTTGATGATCCGCGTTGCTGCAGGCGAAAAATTACCCCTGACACAAGCTGAAGTGAAGCGTGACGGCTGGGCGATTGAGTGCCGCATCAACGCTGAAGATCCGTTCCGCAATTTCTTGCCTTCGACCGGTCGACTGGTGCGTTTTCAGCCACCGACAGAGACCATGTTCTCAGCAGATACCAGCCAGTGGTACGGCGTTCGGGTTGATACCGGTGTGCAGGATGGTGGCGAGATTCCGATGTTCTATGACTCGATGATCGGCAAGCTGATTGTTCATGGCAAAGACCGTCTGGATGCGATTGCCAAAATGCGCGAAGCGCTCAACGGTTTTGTGATTCGCGGTATCAGCAGCAACATCCCGTTCCAAGCGGCTTTGCTGGCGCACCCCAAGTTTGTGGCGGGTGATTTCAACACCGGTTTCATTGCTGAGAATTACTCGAAAGGTTTCCGAGCTGAAGATGTACCGCACGACGATGCCGACCTGCTGATTGCGCTGGCGGCGTTTGTGTACCGCAAGTACCTCAACCGCGCGTCCAATATCAGCGGCCAGATGGAAGGTCACGAACTGGTGATTGGTGAGAACTTTGTGGTGCTCACGATGGGTCAGAAGGGTGCCACGACTCCCTCCACCGTCGCTATCACCGACTTCAATGAGAAAACAGGCTCCAGCTCAATCACTGTGGGTTCAAGTAGCTATAAAATTTGTAGCAAATACCGATTGGGTCAAGTTCGTATCGAAGGTACTTGCAATGGCGTTGCGTTCACCGCACAGGTGGAGCGCGGCAGTTTGGCTGGCAAGAACCCGCTAGCCATTCGCGTTTCGCACAACGGCGCCCAAATTGACGCCATGGTGCTGTCCAAACGGGCTGCTGAATTGCACGCTGTGATGCCCTACAAGGCCCCTGCAGACATGAGCCGCTTTGTCCTGTCACCCATGCCCGGTTTGCTGGCTGAAGTGTCGGTACAAGTGGGACAGAAGGTGCAAGCCGGTGAACGCGTTGCCGTGATTGAAGCCATGAAAATGGAAAACGTGCTGTTTGCGCAAGCCGATGGCGTGGTCAAGTCGGTTGTGGCGGCCAAGGGTGAATCATTGACCGTTGACCAAGTGATTGTGGAGTTCGTCTGAATATGAGCCGCCCCTTCAAAGTGCTGGGGATCCAGCAAATTGCCATTGGCGGCACGGACAAGAACCGGTTGCAAAAACTTTGGGTCGACATGCTCGGCCTGGAAGTGACCGGGACTTTTCGTAGCGAACGTGAAAACGTGGATGAAGACATCTGCGCCATGGGCAGTGGCCCGTTCAAGGTCGAGGTTGACTTGATGCAACCCGTGGACATCGACAAGAAACCAGCGGTGCACACCACGCCGCTCAATCATGTCGGTCTCTGGATCGATGATCTGCCACAGGCTGTGGCGTGGCTTACCGCCAGAGGGGTGCGTTTTGCACCGGGAGGCATTCGCAAGGGGGCTGCCGGGTTTGATATCTGTTTTCTGCACCCCAAGTCGAATGACGAGTTCCCCATCAGTGGAGAAGGCGTCTTGATTGAGCTGGTTCAGGCTCCGTCTGAGGTGGTGGCAGCGTTTGAAAAACTTGCAGCCAGCGCGGTCTGACGCAGACGGTCTTTTTGAACGGTAAAAGGTTGATATAAGTCAATAAAAAACAGCTGATTGAGCCCCGTCTACGGGATACTCCTTAGAGTTCATTACGCCCTTCGGGGCGTAAACTCTTTGTACCTTGAACTGCTCATGCAGTGCGACAAGGATAGAGGAGACCCACTTGCAGCCTACCAATGTGACCCAGCCGGCCTATTTTCACAAGGTCGTCGATTGTCAATGGGCCTGTCCGGCCCACACCCCCGTTCCAGAATACATTCGCCTGATTGGTCAGGGTCGCTACAGCGATGCCTACATGATCAACTGGGTGTCCAACGTATTTCCTGGCATCCTCGGTCGAACGTGTGACCGCCCTTGTGAGCCCGCTTGCCGACGTGGTCGGGTCGAGGAAAACAACGGTGAGAAGCCCGAGCCAGTGGCGATTTGCCGCCTTAAGCGCGTCGCTGCCGACCATAAGGACGATGTCAAGGCGCGCATGCCTGCGGTGGCACCGCGCAATGGTCGTCGTGTGGCTTGTATTGGCGCCGGGCCATCTGCCTTGACAGTGGCACGCGACTTGGCCCCGCTGGGCTACGAAGTCACCGTTTTTGACGGGGAAGCCAAGGCTGGTGGTTTCATCCGCTCACAAATTCCGCGTTTTCGCCTGCCGGAGTCGGTCATTGACGAAGAAACGGGTTACATCCTAGACTTGGGTGTCGAATTTAAAAACAACCAGCGCGTGACCTCGATGCAGACGCTGTTGGCAGAAGGTTTTGACGCGGTGTTTGTGGGTTGTGGCGCACCGCGCGGACGCAATCTTGAGGTTCCAGGGCGCGCCGAGGCAGCTGCGCATATTCACATTGGCATTGACTGGTTGGCCTCGGTTTCATTTGGCCACATTACCAGCGTGCCGCCGCGCGTCATTGTGCTGGGTGGTGGTAATACCGCGATGGACTGCTGCCGCTCTGCGCGGCGTCTGGGTGGCTCGGATGTGAAAGTCATCGTGCGCAGTGGATTTGAAGAAATGAAAGCGTCGCCTTGGGAGAAGGAAGATGCCGTGCACGAGGGCATTCCCATCATCAATTGCCATGTGCCCAAGAATTTCAAACATCAAGACGGCAAACTGCTGGGCATGACGTTTGAGGTGGTGAGTGCCGTCTATGACGACAAGGGTCGGCGCAGTTTGGTGCCCACGGGCGAGCCCGATGTGTTTTTTGAATGCGACGAGGTGCTGGTGGCGGTGGGCCAGGAAAACGCTTTTCCGTGGATCGAGCAGGACACCGGTATCGAGTTTGACCGCTGGGGGTTGCCGGTGCTGGGTAAAGATACTTTCCAGTCCACCTTGCCCAAAGTTTTCTTTGGCGGTGACGCGGCTTTTGGGCCAAAAAATATTATCACGGCAGTGGCCCACGGCCATGAAGCCGCGGTGTCGATAGACCGGTTCTTGAACGCAGAAGCGGTGGAGGTTCGCCCCGCTCCAAGGACCAACCTGATGTCCCAAAAAATGGGTATTCACGAGTGGAGTTACCACAACGATGTGTCGGATGACCCCCGCTTCAAAGTGCCATGGGCGTCAGCCGAAATTGCGCTGTCCAATATTCGTGTGGAAGTGGAGTTGGGCTTCGATGCCGCCACGGCCTACAAGGAGGCCAGTCGTTGCCTGAATTGCGATGTGCAAACCATTTTTAACCGGGATACCTGCATCGAATGTGATGCCTGTGTGGACATTTGCCCCATGGACTGCATCACGTTCACGGCCAATGGCGAGGAGACTGATTTACGCACCCGTCTGAAAGCGCCAGCCCTGCAACTCGGACAAAATTTGTACGTTTCAGGCAACCTGAAAACGGGCCGCGTGATGGTGAAAGACGAGGACGTCTGCCTGCACTGCGGTCTGTGTGCCGAGCGTTGCCCCACCGGTGCCTGGGATATGCAAAAGTTCCTCCTGAACACGACCCAGGCCGGGCCGGGATGTCGTGACAGCCGCAAAGCCGCATAAATAGGAATAAGCATGAAACGCATTGAAGCTATCAACGATTTCGTCATCAAGTTTGCCAACGTTAACGGTTCGGGTTCGGCCTCTGCCAACGAGTTGTTCGCCAAGGCGGTGATGCGCATGGGCGTGCCGGTGAGTCCACGCAATATTTTCCCCAGCAACATTCAGGGCATGCCGACCTGGTACGAGGCGCGCGTGTGCGAAAAGGGTTACCACGGGCGTCGCGGTGGCGTCGACATGATGGTGGCGATGAACCCACAGACCTGGGACACGGACGTGGCCGAGATCGAGCCCGGTGGTTATCTGTTTTACGACAGCACCCGGCCGATTCCCGAGTCCAAATTCCGCCAGGATGTGCATGTCATCGGCATCCCCCTGACTGAAATCAGCAACGCGGCTTATGCCGATCCAAGGCAGCGACAACTGTTCAAAAACATCATTTATGTCGGCGCTTTGTCGGTGCTGCTGGATTTGGATGCGGCTGTTTTCGAGAAGCTTTTTGCCGAGCAATACAAGGGCAAGGAACGCTTGCTGGACTCCAATCTGAAGGCTTTGCATCTGGGGCGTGACTACGTCAAAACACACCTTGAAGCGCCTTTGGGCATTCGGGTGCAGAAGGCCGACAAGGTGGGCGACCAGATCTTTACCGATGGCAACAGTGCGGCCGCCTTGGGCTGCGTTTATGGCGGCGCCACGGTGGCCGCCTGGTACCCGATCACGCCTTCGTCGTCGGTGCCGGAAGCCTTTCAGAAGTACTGCGACAAGTTCCGGGTCGATCCGGTGACGGGTCAAAATAACTTTGCCATCGTACAGGCCGAGGATGAGCTTGCTTCCATCGGCATGGTGATTGGGGCCGGATGGAATGGCGCGCGGGCTTTTACAGCCACCTCCGGGCCGGGCATCTCGCTCATGACCGAGTTTATTGGGCTGGCCTACTTTGCCGAAATTCCGGTGACCATCATCAATGTGCAACGTGGCGGCCCGTCTACCGGCATGCCGACGCGCACCCAGCAATCCGACCTGATTTGCTGCGCCTATGCCTCGCATGGTGACACCAAGCATGTGCTGTTGTTTCCCCAAGATCCCTATGAGTGTTTTGAGCAATCAGCGGCCGCGCTTGACTTGGCGGAGCGCTTGCAGACGCCCATTTTCCTGATGACCGATCTGGACATCGGCATGAACCAGCGCCTGTGCAAACCCTTCGTCTGGGACGACGCCCGCGAGTACGACCGGGGCAAGGTCATGACCGCCGCCGAACTCGAAGCAGGCAAGGACTTTGGGCGCTACAAAGATGTGGACGGTGACGGCATTCCGTGGCGCACATTGCCCGGCACGCACCCGACCAAAGGTGCATTTTTCACGCGTGGCACCACGCGTGACCCGTATGCGCGCTACTCGGAACGCGGCCCGGATTACATCTACAACATGGAACGCTTGCTGCGCAAGTTCAAAACGGCGGCCGATCTGGTGCCGCAGCCGGTACTGCGTCCGGCGTCAGAAAAAACCCCGCTTGGCGTGATCTATTTTGGCTCGACCAGTCCCGCCATGCGCGAGGCGCTCGATGTGCTGGACGCCGAGGGCCTGCATCTGGATGCAATGAGATTGCGGGCGTTCCCGTTCCCCGAGTCGGTAAATCGTTTCATCGCCGAGCATGAAAAAGTGTTTGTGGTGGAGCAAAACCGCGATGCGCAAATGCACTCGATGCTCGTCAATGAACTTGAGATTGATCCGGCGTCTCTTGTGAAGGTGCTGCATTACGACGGCACACCGATCACCGCGCGTTTCATCGCCCGCGCTATTCGCCAAAGTGTCAATCCGCCTCAGCCCGAAGCGCTGAAACTGCCTAAGCAGAAAGAGCTCGTATGACCTACATTGCCAAACCCCGCCTGCACCACCCCACGCTGGCCACCAACAAGGTTGGCTACACGCGCCGCGATTACGAAGGCCGCATCTCCACCTTGTGCGCCGGTTGCGGGCATGACTCGATCTCGGCGGCCATCATTCAGGCTTGCTGGGAACTGGACATCGAGCCGCACCGCGTGGCCAAGCTCTCGGGCATCGGTTGCAGTTCCAAGACGCCAGATTACTTTCTGGGCGCCTCGCACGGCTTCAACACCGTGCACGGCCGCATGCCTTCGGTGCTGACGGGCGCCAACATGGCCAACCGCGATTTGTTGTACCTGGGCGTGTCGGGCGATGGTGACTCCGCTTCCATCGGCTTGGGCCAGTTTGCCAATGCCATGCGCCGCGGTGTGCGCATGGCCTACATCGTGGAAAACAACGGCGTCTATGGGCTGACCAAAGGCCAGTTTTCAGCCACTGCCGACCGGGGTTCCAAGAGCAAGAAGGGTGTCATCAACAGCGATAGCCCAGTCGATCTGGTCGGTATTGCCTTGCAACTGGGTGCGACCTATGTGGCGCGCAGTTTCTCCGGTGACAAGGCGCAACTGGTGCCGCTCATCAAGGGTGCCATGGCACATGGTGGCGCAGCGTTCATTGACGTCATCAGCCCCTGCGTGACCTTCAATAACCACGGTGGCAGCACCAAGAGCTACGACTATGTGCGCCAGCATAACGACGCCGTGAGCCGCATCGACTTCATGCCGCAGCACAGTGAAATAACCGCTGAGTACGCGGCTGGTGAGTTGGTCGAAGTTGCGCAGCACGATGGTTCTTTGCTGCACCTGCGCAAGCTGCATCTGGACTATGACCCGACCGATCGATATGCCGCCATGAGCTACATGAATTCACACCAGGCACGCGGTGAGGTGGTGACCGGTTTGCTCTACATTGACCCGCTGGCCACCGACTTGCACACGTCGATGAACACCAGCGAGACACCGCTCAACACCATGAGCGCCCGCCAGCTTTGCCCGGGTGCTGGTGCGCTGGACAAGATCAACGCGTCCCTGCGCTAAAGAGTTTTTCGATAGGAGTTGCACCATGGCTGAACGTACTGTATTTCAATCCATGTCTCAAAGACACGTCATCAGCCTGGGGCCGCAAGCCAGCATTTGGGAGGCCGCCTGCATCATGACCAAGGCGAACTGTGGCAGTGTGCTGATTGTGGACACGCCCGGCACCTTGCTGGGCATCGTGACCGAGCGCGATCTGATGACGCGGGTGCTGGCCAAGGCGCTCAATCCCGAGAAAACGCTGGTGGCCGATGTGATGACACGCGGCCCTTATTGCGTGGCGCCTGAAACCCTGGTGTCGGATGCCGTGCTGATCATGATCGAGCGTGGCTTTCGACATTTGCCCATCGTTTCCACGGCAGGGAAAATTCTGGGTGTTTTCTCGGTACGCGACGCCTTGCCTCGCGAGATTGGTGCCGCCGTCAGTCTGGCCGAGTTTCATGACCAAGTGAATGACGCGCTGGGCTAAAACTCAATTTTGAGGCGTGGCTTGCTTGGCGCGGGCGCGGGCCAGCGCCGCTTCAATCACGGCGCGCTTTTTGTCCAGCACGGCCGGGTCTGTGTGTTGTGAATGGTGGCTCAGATCGGCCAGTTTCATCAAGGCTTTTCCTTCAAGCCTTTTGGCGTTCTCAATCTCTTCACGTTTGGCTTTAAAGCTATGAAATTCGTAGCGATCACGCGCCAGATCAGCTTGCTGGGGCGACCAGGCTTCCCACCCAGTAGCCGTACCCGTGACATTTTCCAGTTCGATGCAGTCCACCGGGCAAACTGGCAGACACAACTCGCATCCGGTGCAGTAGGCCTCAATTACCGTGTGCATCAGCTTGTTGCTGCCCAGAATGGCATCAGTGGGGCAAGCCTTGATGCACAAGGTGCAGCCAATGCACCAGTTTTCATCGATGAAGGCCAGGGTGCGGTGACTCTCGACACCATGAACCGGGTTCAGCGCCCTGATGGACTGACCGGTTAAGGCTGCCAAGCGCTCAATGCCTTGTGTACCACCCGGTGGGCATTGGTTGATGCCCGCCGAGCCCTGCGCCATGGCATCGGCGTAAGCCGCGCAATCAGGGTAGCCACACCGCGTGCACTGCGTTTGGGGCAGTGCCGCGAGCAGTGAGGCAGCGAGGGCTGACCTTACTTTTTCCGTACAACCTTCTTTGCTATCGTATTGCTAGCTAGTGACGCAAGCTTCACGGGGGCTATCGCTTGTTTTTGTTTAGAAGTCGGTGCTGCCTTGATCGATGCCTCCTGTGTCGAAAGCTTGACCGGAGTCAGAGGTGTTTGGGCTTCAGCCCCTGGGGCTTTGGCGGGCACGGCCACCATGGTGGTCTTGATCGTTGAGGCCAACGGCTGGATGGTTGGCTTGGCAGCCACCGGCGCGGTTTTCACCGGCTTGGCCACAATTGGCTTGGCTTGTGCCACAGGCGCCTTGACGGGAACTGCTTTGACAGCCACTGACTGGGACGCAGCAATAGGTGCAGGTGCGGCGACAGGTTTTGCAACGGCTACCGGCGCTTTGTCTTCCTTGGCCACCGGTTGATGGGTCAGGATGAACGCCTTGACAGCGGGATAAACCACTTCGCGCCAGCGGCGGCCGGCAAAGATGCCGTAATGGCCAGCGCCTTCCACGATCAGGTGCTTTTGCTCGGAATCAACCACGCCGCTGCAGATGGTGTGCACAGCCTCGGTCTGTCCGGAGCCAGAAATATCGTCCAACTCGCCTTCAACCGAGAAGAGGGCCGTGGTGGTGATGTCTTGCGGGCGCACGTGTTCCATATTGCCTTCGACGCTGCGAATGTTCCAGGTTCCGTTGACGAGGTTGAATTCCTGGAACACCACCTTGATGGTTTCGAGGTAGTAGTCGGCGTCCATGTCCAGAACAGCGTTGTACTCGTCATAGAACTTGCGGTGCGCTTCGGTGCTGGCACCGTCGCCCTTGATCAGGTCCTTGAAGTAGTCGTAATGGCTTTTGGCGTGGTTGCTGGGGTTCATGGCCACAAAACCGGTGTGCTGCATGAAGCCAGGGTAAACGCGACGTCCGGCACCCGCAAAGTTGGTGGGCACGCGGTAAATCACGTTTTTCTCAAACCAGGAATGAGGCTTGTTCATGGCCAGGTTGTTCACGGCTGTGGGAGACTTGCGTGCATCGATCGGGCCACCCATCATGGTCATGGTCAGGGGCGTCAGTTCGCCGCGGCTGGCCATCAGGGAGACTGCAGCCAGCACCGGCACAGTAGGCTGGCAGACGCTCAGTACATGGCAGTTGCCGTAAATTCCTTGCAGGTGGCGAATAAACTCCTGCACGTAGTTCACATAGTCGTCAAGGTGGAATTCACCTTCGGATAAAGGCACCAGGCGGGCGTTTTTCCAGTCGGTGATGTAGACCTTGTGGTCTTTGAGCATGGTCTTGACGGTGTCACGCAACAGGGTGGCGTAGTGGCCGGACAAGGGCGCCACGATCAATACGGCGGGCTGGCCTTTGAGTTTTTCGAGCGTGGCTGTGTCGTCGCTGAAACGTTTGAAACGACGCAGCTCGCAAAACGGTTTGCTGACTTCAATGCGCTCATGGATGGCGATATCTACGCCATCGACATCAATCGTGCGAATGCCGAATTCTGGTTTTTCGTAGTCTTTCCCCACGCGGTGCAGCAAGTCGTACCCGGCGGATATGCGCTGAGAAAGTGGGCTTTTGCCCAGTAATGACTGGGGATTTCCATAGACCTTGGCAGCTGAAAGAGCCAAGTCAGTGAAAGGCTCCATCAGGGAACGTTGATTTTCGTAGAGTTGGTAGAGCATGATGATTCACTTTATGGAAATGTTGCAGTGCAGCATAACAGCTACTTCTGTCAAGAACTGGAGGGAAAACCTCAATTCTCGGGGTTTAGCGTCAGAATTATGCAAGGTGGAAATTAGAAACCCTTTTCCTCAATGATTTTCTGTGTCTGGATAAATAAAGTCACCCTCAATGCAACTCACTTTTCGCAGAGCCTCAATGGCAGGATTTTGAAGTCAAAACGAACCCTCAAATCAAACAATCGCGTTTCGACGACTTGAAGACCTTACTTGAAACAGCCCGAATGGAGATTCTTTTTCTGAGGTGAGGCGTCAACTGCTGGCCGATAGTTTGGCAGCCAGTTGGCTCAAGGCCCGGTAAGCCTCTCCTGCGTTGGCGTTCCAAGCGGTGACAGCATCCCCCTGGCGCTGGACCAGCGCCACATCACCGCGGGCGGCTGGGCCAGTCAGGGCGCCAGCCGGTCCAAGTGTTTGGATGTTATTTACGGCATTTTTTAGCAAGGTGGCGTTGAGGTGGGCCGCCACATCGGCGGGCACGCCACTGGTGGTCCAGAGCTGATTCGCGACTGCTTGGAGCACTGGCAAAAAGTTGGTCGCAAACACGGCGCCTGCGTGGTACAGCAGCTTGTTTTCGGCCAGCAGGGGAAAGCAGTTGGCGCCAATCTGGGCGAATAACGGCTCTAGTTCGTTCAAAGCGGCTGGGTCGCCTTCCAGCGCACAAGGGGTTCCGGCGAATTGCGCCAGTGCGGACTCCGGGCTGGCAAAACTCAGCAGGCAATGCGCGCTGGCTACTTGCCAGTCGGATGACTGCAATGCTGACAGTTCGGTCGAGGCCAACGCACCGCTGCAATGAAAGACGATGCCCGACGGCTGCGCCGGAGCGATGTTTGCCAGGTCGGCCGCAACCTGGGCAATATGACGGTCAGGCACAGCCAGCATCCAGACATCAGCGGTACACATGTCGCTCAGTTGCGTTACAGCGCGACCTGCGCCAATGAAGGCAATGGCGTCAGCGGCTGAAGACGCAGAGTGTGTCAGCACATCCTGAATGTGGTAGCTGCCTTGGTCGTGCCACAGCCGCGCCAAGGTACGGCCCACACGCCCACACCCGATGATGTTGAGTGATTTCATGCTGAAACTTGCAGATTAATTGCTATATAAATAATAGCTACTTACGCAATAAATACGGGGGCTGGAGGCCTATTTTCTTTAAATATTCTGGTTCAGCGTGCAGGCCGGGTTAACGCAGTGCAACCCGACCTGAAAGCGCGTTTGATCTAGCTGGAGATCAGATAACCTTGGCAATTGCAGCGCAAACGTAGTCGATGTTTTTGCTGTTCAACGCCGCCACGCACATGCGACCGGTGTCGGTGCCGTACACGCCAAACTCGCTGCGCAGACGCACCATCTGGTCCTTGGTCAGGCCGGAGTAGCTGAACATGCCGATTTGCGTGGTGATGAAACTCATGTCCTGCTTGACACCAGCGGCTTTGAGGCCGTCCACCAGTTTCTGACGCATGGCCTTGATGCGCACGCGCATTTCGCCCAGCTCAGTCTCCCACAGCGCGCGCAATTCGGGGTTGCCCAGCACCGCCGCCACAATCGCGCCACCGTGAATCGGTGGGTTGCTGTAGTTGGTGCGAATCACGATCTTGAGCTGGCTCAGCACGCGACCGGTTTCTTCCTTGTCCTTGCAGACCACCGACAGGGCGCCGACGCGTTCGCCGTACAGGCTGAAGCTCTTGCTAAACGACGTAGAGACAAAAAAGTCCAGGCCCGCAGCCACAAACTTGCCAATGACGGCGCCATCTTCGGCAATGCCGTAGCCAAAGCCCTGGTAAGCCATGTCGAGGAACGGCACCAGGTTTTTGGCCTGAATGGCGGCAATCACCAAGTCCCACTGGGCGGCAGTGATGTCGTAGCCGGTCGGGTTGTGGCAGCAGGCGTGCAACAAGATGATGGTGCCGGGGGCGGCCGCGTTCAGGTCGGCCAGCATGCCGGCAAAGTCCACACCGCGCGTGGCAGCGTCGTAGTAACGGTAGGTTTCGACTGTGAAACCGGCGTTGGTGAACAAGGCGCGGTGATTTTCCCAGCTGGGGTCGCTGATCAGCACCTTGGCATCGGGGTTGAGCTTCTTCAGGAAGTCGGCGCCGATTTTCAGGCCACCGGTGCCGCCAATGCCTTGCACTGTAGCGACGCGGCCACTTGTGACAACGTCGCTCTCCGAACCGAACACGAGAGATTTGACGGCTGCGTCATAGGCGGCAATGCCGTCGATGGGCAGGTAGCCGCGTGGCGTGGGCTTTTCCATCATGGTTTTTTCAGCCGCTTGCACGCATTGAAGCAAGGGAAGTTTGCCGTTGTCGTCAAAGTACACGCCCACACCCAGATTCACTTTGGCGGGGTTGGTATCAGCGTTAAATTGCTCGTTCAAACCCAAAATAGGGTCGCGGGGGGCCATTTCGACAGCGGAAAAAAGTGACATGAGAGAGTCCTGTGAAGAGAAGTCTGAAAAATAGGCGGAAGGTCGCCAAGATCGTCTGCATTTTAAATGCACCAGAGCCGATGTGGATTTCGTAATTCGATAACATGTCAGGTTGCTCCGAATTTTTGAATAGTCCGCCATGCCTGCACCCACCCCGATCGCTCTTGCCACGACTGATGACGCCGAGCAGATCCGAACTGGCACTTTTGTCAGTTACCCCGGTTCGCCATTTGAGCTGTACCAGCCGTACCCGCCTGCGGGCGACCAGCCAGAAGCCATCAACCAGTTGGTGGAGGGCGTTAACGATGGCGAGGTGTTTCAGACCTTGCTGGGCGTGACCGGCTCCGGCAAAACCTTCACCATGGCCAATGTGATTGCGCGGCTGGGTCGGCCGGCCATTGTGTTTGCGCCCAACAAGACCCTGGCGGCGCAGTTGTACAGCGAATTCCGCGAGTTTTTTCCCAAAAATGCGGTCGAGTATTTCGTGAGTTATTACGACTACTACCAGCCCGAAGCCTATGTACCGCAGCGCGATTTGTTCATCGAGAAAGACTCGGCCATCAACGAGCACATCGAGCAGATGCGCCTGAGTTGTACCAAAAGCGTGCTGGAGCGGCGCGATGTGGTGATTGTGGCCACGGTGTCGGCCATCTACGGCATCGGCCAACCCGAGGCGTATCACAAGATGGTGATGACGCTGCGCGCCGGCGACAAAATGGGCCAGCGCGACCTGATCAGCCAACTGGTGCGCATGCAGTACCAGCGCAACGACATGGATTTTTCTCGCGGCAAGTTTCGCGTGCGGGGTGACACCATTGACGTGTTTCCGGCGGAGCACAGCGAAATGGCGATCCGCATCGAGCTGTTTGATGACGAGGTTGAGTCGCTGCAACTGTTTGACCCGCTCACCGGGCGCATTCGTCAGAAGATTCCGCGCTTTACCGTGTACCCCAGCAGCCATTACGTGACGCCGCGCGAACAGGTGGTAGCAGCGGTGGAGGCTATCAAAACCGAGTTGTCAGACCGGGTGAAGGAGTTCATCAGTCAGGGCAAGTTGGTAGAGGCGCAGCGGCTGGAGCAGCGCACCCGGTTTGACCTGGAGATGCTCGTTGAGGTCGGTCACTGCAAGGGCATCGAGAACTACAGCCGCCATTTGAGTGGCGCCGCGCCCGGTGCGCCGCCCGCCACCTTGACCGATTACCTGCCCAAAGACGCGATGATGTTTCTGGACGAGTCGCATGTGCTGATCGGCCAGTTTGGCGGCATGTACAACGGCGACCGGTCGCGCAAGACCACCTTAGTCGAATATGGATTCAGGTTGCCCAGCGCGCTGGACAACCGGCCGCTCAAGTTCGAAGAGTTCGAGACCAAGATGCGGCAAGCCGTTTTTGTCTCGGCCACGCCGGGGCAATGGGAAAAAGACCATGCGGGGCAGGTGGTGGAGCAACTGGTGCGACCCACGGGGCTGGTCGACCCCGAGGTGGAGGTGCGCCCCGCCATCAACCAGGTTGACGATGTGCTGCAAGAGATTCGTATTCGGGTTGAAAAACACGAGCGGGTGCTGATCACCACGCTCACCAAGCGCATGGCCGAGCAGCTGACGGATTATTTGAGCGACAACGGCGTGAAAGTGCGCTACCTGCACAGCGATATAGACACCGTGGAACGGGTCGAAATCTTGCGCGATCTGCGCCTTGGCGCTTTTGATGTGCTCGTGGGCATTAACTTGCTGCGCGAAGGGCTGGACATTCCCGAGGTGTCGCTGGTGGCGATTCTGGACGCTGACAAAGAAGGCTTTTTGCGCTCTGAGCGCTCGCTGATTCAAACCATTGGCCGGGCTGCGCGCAACCTGCATGGGCGGGCGATTTTGTACGCCGACAAAATGACCGAGTCGATGAAGAAAGCGATTGGCGAGACCGAGCGGCGTCGCGAAAAACAGGTGGCACACAACCTGGTGCATGGCATTACGCCGCGCTCCATCGTCAAAGAGGTCAAGGACTTGATCGACGGCGTTTACAGCGAAAAAGCCGGTAAGGAGGCTGAAAAGCTGGAACGCGATGCGATGCAACGGGCGCAGGTGGAAGACATGAGCGAGAAAGATATTTCGCGTGAAATCAAGCGACTGGAGAAGCTCATGATGGAGCATGCTCGTAATCTGGAGTTCGAAAAAGCAGCGCGGGTGCGCGATCAACTGGGTATTTTGAAGGAGCAGGCCTTCGGTGCAGCAGGCTCGGATAACGTGGTCGGCATCACAAATGGCGTTAAGAGTTCATAATGTGACTGAGCGGTATAGGTACCCGAGCAGAACGCTTGGTTTATTGTTATACTCGACTACGTTAGTCAACTTAATACAACTTAAGGAATATGCCATGCGACTCACCACTAAAGGCCGTTTTGCCGTCACCGCAATGATTGATTTGGGTTTGCGCCAAAGCAATGGCCCAGTCACCTTGGCGGCCATTAGCCAGCGCCAGCAGATTTCACTTTCCTATCTGGAGCAGTTGTTTGGCAAGTTACGTCGGCACGAGTTGGTGGAATCCACCCGCGGCCCCGGCGGCGGCTACACACTGGCCCGCAGCCCGGCTGAAATCACGGTGGCTGAAATCATCACCTCGGTGGATGAGCCTATGGATGCCACGCAATGTGGCGGCAAGGAAAACTGCCTGGGCGAGGGCGCCCGCTGCATGACGCACGACCTCTGGGCGTCCCTGAACACCCGCATGGTTGAGTTTTTGGACTCGGTCACGCTGCAAAAACTGGTGGACGAACAATTGGCCAAAGGTCTGCAGATCGAAGGCAAGCCTTCTTTGAAGCGCGCCATTTCCAGCATGCCAGCTGTCAAGCCGATTCGCATGAACATTCCCAATTCGGTTTTTGCATTGGGCAATGCGTTCTCTAAAATCTAAAGTAACTCAAGCAGCGAACTCAAGATGGATACAACCCCACATTTCCCGATTTATATGGACTACAGCGCCACCAATCCCTGCGATGAGCGGGTGGTGGATGCCATGATTCCCTGGTTGCGCCAGCATTTTGGTAACCCTGCCTCGCGTAGTCACGCCTGGGGCTGGGAAGCCGAAGCCGCGGTTGAAAAAGCCCGCGAGCAAGTGGCGGCGCTGATTGCCGCCGACCCGCGCGAAATCGTCTGGACATCGGGTGCGACTGAATCCAATAACCTGGCCTTGAAGGGTGCCGCGCACTTTTACAAGACCAAGGGCAAGCACATCATCACCGTCAAGACCGAGCACAAAGCAGTGCTCGACACCTGCCGCGAGTTGGAGCGCCAGGGCTTTGAAGTTACTTATCTTGACGTGCAAATCGACGGTATGGTGGACCTCGAAGTATTCAAGGCAGCGATTCGCCCCGATACCATTTTGGCCAGCGTGATGTTTGTCAACAACGAAATTGGTGTCATTCAGGACATCGCCGCCATCGGTGCGGTGTGTCGTGAAAACGGCATTATTTTCCATGTGGACGCAGCGCAGGCCACCGGCCGTGTGGACATCGACATGAACCAGTTGCCGGTGGACTTGATGAGCCTGACGGCGCACAAAACTTACGGGCCCAAAGGTATTGGCGCGCTATTTGTGCGCCGCAAGCCGCGAGTTCGCATTGAGGCGCAAATGCACGGCGGCGGTCACGAACGCGGCATGCGCTCTGGCACTTTGCCGACGCACCAGATCGTCGGCATGGGCGAGGCTTACCGCATTGCCAAAGACGAGATGGCAGGTGAAAACGTGCGCATTCAGGCCTTGCATGACCGCATGCTGGCGGGTCTAAAAGACGTTGAGCAGGTGTTTATCAATGGCAACATTGAAAAACGCGTGCCGCACAACCTCAACATGAGCTTCAACTATGTTGAAGGCGAGTCACTGATCATGGGCATCAAAGGCTTGGCCGTGTCGAGCGGTTCGGCTTGCACCTCGGCTTCTCTGGAACCTAGCTATGTACTGCGTGCTTTGGGTCGCAGCGATGAGCTGGCCCACAGCAGTCTGCGCATGACGATAGGTCGTTACACCACCGAAGCTGAGATTGATTACGCGATTGACACCATCAAAGTCAACGTGGCCAAGCTGCGAGACTTGAGTCCGCTCTGGGACATGTACAAAGAAGGCATCGACATCAGCACCATCCAGTGGGCTGCCCATTAAATAGAACGAGCTCTTTCCTCAACTGATTTAGGAGAAACAAAATGGCATATTCAGAAAAGGTCGTTGACCACTACGAAAACCCCCGCAATGTCGGCTCGTTCGACAAGGGAGATGATTCAGTAGGCACCGGCATGGTCGGTGCACCGGCTTGTGGTGACGTGATGAAGCTGCAAATCAAGGTCAACCCCGAAACCGGTGTGATCGAAGACGCACGCTTTAAAACCTACGGTTGTGGCTCAGCCATTGCATCGTCTTCCCTGGTGACTGAATGGGTCAAGGGCAAGACCTTGGACCAAGCCGCAGCCTTGAAAAACAGCGAAATAGCGGAAGAGTTGGCACTCCCGCCGGTGAAGATTCACTGCTCCATCCTGGCCGAAGACGCCATCAAGGCAGCGGTGAATGACTACCGTCAAAAACACAACGCCTCAACTTCAGCGTCTCTTGCGGGACAGTCCGCAGTTACGCAAAGCGAACAAGCTCTGTCCTCAACTAATTAAGAATATGGCTGTCACGCTGACTGAAGCTGCCGCACGGCACGTCACCCGCTACCTCACCAAACGCGGTAAAGGCGTCGGGGTGCGCTTGGGCGTCAAGACCACTGGCTGCTCTGGCCTGGCTTACAAATTGGAATACGTCGACGAGATTGAGCCCGAAGACCTCGTCTTTGAAGACCATGGCGTCAAGGTGTTGGTGGAGCCGAAGAGCTTTGCTTACCTGGACGGAACAGAACTTGATTTTGTCCGCGAAGGCCTTAACGAAGGCTTCAAGTTCAACAACCCGCGTGAGCGTGATCGCTGCGGTTGCGGAGAGTCGTTTCGGGTATGAATCTTCAGTCGAGCGATTTCGAACTCTTCGGTATTCCTTCCCAATTTGCCCAGGATCGCGCGGCCATTGACGCCCGCTGGAAAGACCTGCAGCGCGAGGCGCACCCGGACAAGTTTGCAGCGCAGGGTGCAGCGGCTCAGCGCATTGCGATGCAATGGTCAGTGCGCATCAATGAAGCCTACCAGCGGCTCAAAGACCCGCTCAAACGCGCGGCCTATTTGTGCGAATTGAACGGCGCCCCGGTGAATGCTGAAAACAATACAGCCATGCCTGCCGTGTTTTTGATGCAGCAGATGGAATGGCGCGAGTCCCTCGATGAAGCGCAAACCAGTGACGATCTTGAAGCCATCGGTGCGCAAGTGGCGCAGGCCCGCAAAGAGACAATGCAAAAATGCGGCCTGCTGCTGGATGTAAATCATGACTTTGCCGGTGCAGTGCAGCAGGTGAGGGCGCTGATGTTCATAGAACGCTTTGCCAGCGATGTGGATGCCCGCCTCGATCAAATGGACACTGCAGTCCGGGGACAATAGCGCCTCAATTTATAAAAAATATTCATGGCGCTTTTACAAATATCTGAACCCGGTCAAACCCCTAACCCGCACGAGCGTCGCATCGCTGTGGGCATTGATCTGGGTACCACCCATTCACTTGTGGCCTCGGTGCGCCACGGCGTCGCCGAGTGCCTGCCCGACGACCAGGGTCGCATCCTCTTGCCCTCGGTGGTGCGTTACCTTGAAGGTGGTGGCCGCAAAGTTGGTTTTGAAGCCCAAGCCGCGCTGGCCTCGGACGCCGAGAACACCATCGCCTCGGTCAAGCGCTTCATGGGCCGTGGGTTGAAAGACGTCATCGGGCACGCCCGCTTGCCTTACCGGTTTGTCGATCACCCCGGAATGTTGGGTATTCAGACCGTGCACGGAGAAAAATCTCCGGTGGAAGTGAGTGCCGATATTTTGGCCACCTTGCGCTACCGCGCTGAAGACACGTTTGGCGATGATCTGTTTGGCGCCGTCATTACCGTACCCGCTTACTTTGACGATGCCCAACGACAGGCCACCAAAGACGCCGCGCAACTGGCCGGCCTCAATGTGCTGCGCCTTATCAACGAGCCCACCGCTGCGGCTATCGCCTACGGCTTGGACAACGGCAGCGAAGGGGTTTACGCTATTTACGACCTGGGTGGCGGCACGTTTGACATCTCGATCCTGCGGCTGACCCAAGGTGTTTTTGAAGTCGTTGCCACTGGCGGCGACTCTGCGCTGGGCGGTGACGATTACGACCACGCTTTGTCTGATTGGGTCTTGGCGCAATGCGGCTTGCAGGCGCTCACCGCAGCTGATAAAGCCGCCGTCAAGGTGGCTGCCCGCGCTTGTAAAGAAGCCTTGTCTGCTACTGAATCAATAGCATTTAGCGCAGATATGACGGGGACTAGCGTTGTATTTGATGTAAACATTTCGCAGTTTGATGAAGTTACAAGTGGCTTGACCGCTCGCACACTTGCTGCCGTTCGCAAGGTTCTGCGTGATGCCAGGCTGACCGTCGATGACGTCAAAGGCGTCGTCATGGTTGGTGGCTCTACCCGCATGCCGCAAATTCAACGCGAAGTGGCCAAGTTCTTTGGCCGTGCTCCGTTGACCAACCTCAACCCCGATGAAGTAGTGGCGCTGGGAGCTGCCATACAAGCCAACCAGTTGGCTGGCAATAACACCAGCGGTGATTTGTTGCTCCTCGACGTCATTCCCTTGTCGCTCGGTATTGAGACCATGGGTGGCTTGGTTGAGCGCATCGTGCCCCGCAATGAAACCATACCCACCGCCAAGGCACAAGATTTCACGACCTACAAAGATGGTCAAACCGCGCTGGCACTGCATGTCGTGCAAGGCGAGCGCGACCTGGTTTCCGACTGCCGTAGTCTGGCCCGTTTTGAACTGCGCGGCATCCCGCCGATGGCGGCCGGTGCTGCACGTATCCGAGTCACGTTTACTGTGGATGCAGATGGTTTGCTGAATGTCAGCGCCAAAGAGCAGATCAGTGGCGTCGAAGCCCGCATTGATGTCAAACCATCTTATGGTTTGGGTGACGATCAGATTGCCAAAATGCTTCAAGAAAGCTTCACTACAGCGGACGCCGACATGAAAACCCGTGCGTTGGTCGAAGCGCGAGTCGATGGCGACCGGATGCTGCTGGCCACCCAAAGCGCGCTCGCCGCCGATGCCGATTTGTTATCAGGCGAAGAATTGTCTGAGATTGATGCATTGATGGCCGCCGTCACCGCCGCTCGCTCGCTGGAAGATGCCGCCCCAATAGAAGCCGCCACGCAGACGCTTGCCAAAGGCACTGAAGCCTTTGCCGCCATGCGGATGAACCGGGGCATTCAAAAAGCACTGGCCGGAAAAAATATTGAGACGGTCTGACTCCGACTTACCTGAAAGAACCCATGCCCATCATCAGAATCCTGCCGCACCCTGAGTATTGTCCTCAAGGCGCTGAAATTTCGGCGCCGTCTGGCACCTCAATTTGCGAAGCCTTGCTGGACAACCACATCAGTATTGAGCACGCCTGCGACATGGTGTGCGCCTGCACCACTTGCCACGTCATCGTGCGGGAAGGGTTTGTTTCGCTCAATGAACTCGATGAAAACGAGGAAGATTTGTTGGATCGCGCTTGGGGCCTGGAGCCCAATTCGCGGCTGAGCTGCCAAGCGATTCTGGCGCAAAAAGATATCGTGGTGGAGATTCCAAAATACTCCATCAACCACGCCAAAGAAGTTCACTCAACGTAACTTTCACCATGCGTCAAATTTTTCTGGATACTGAAACCACGGGTTTGTCTGCCGATAACGGCGACCGTGTGATCGAGATTGGCTGTGTTGAACTTTTCAACCGAAAGCTCACTGGCAACAACAAACATTTCTACCTGAACCCCGGGCGTGATAGCCACGAAGAGGCGCTCAAGGTTCACGGCATCACCACAGAATTTTTGAAAGACAAGCCCAAGTTTGCGGCTGTGGCCGATGAATTTCTGGCCTATCTGCAAGATGCTGAGATCGTCATTCATAACGCTACCTTCGACGTTGGTTTTCTGAATAAAGAACTCGAGTTGATTGGCCGTCCGCGTTTTAAGGACTATGTGGCCAGCGTGACCGACACACTGGTCATGGCCAAGGAAATGTTCCCAGGCAAACGCAACTCATTGGATGCTCTGTGTTCCCGTCTGGGTGTTGATAATTCTGGGCGTACATTGCACGGTGCGCTGCTTGACGCCGAACTCTTGGCTGATGTCTACATCAACCTCACACGCGGTCAAGACGCCTTGTTGATCGATGCCGGCTCTGAGGAAAGTACTGGCCCCACCGTGGTACAGATTGACCTGAGCACCATTGTGCTGCCCGTGTTGGCAGCGAATGATCTGGAAGTCTCCGCCCATGACGATGTACTCAAACAGATTGATAAATCCAGTGGTGGTAAAACCATTTGGTCCTTAGCAGCTTAAAAAATAAGGCATAATAGTAGGCTTACCTGAAAAGAATTCAGGGCGATTAGCTCAGGGGTAGAGCACTGCATTCACACTGCAGGGGTCGCAAGTTCGAAACTTGCATCGCCCACCAAAATCTTCAAAGATTTCAAGCACTTAGCGGAAACGCTAGGTGCTTTTTTATTGCCTGTATGGAAATAGTACGGAAAGCAATAGGATTGGTTTTCGTACTTTGTGAGTAAATTTTTGGACTTGTTGTTAGGGAAAACAGGCGCCAAAAAAAATTGACCCATCCCAGGTCGCTGAGTTGCAAAAGCTTATTCAAGGAATTATTTCATGAGCCTTAGAAGTATTAAAAATCGCACCATGCTGGCGGCAATGACAGCAAATACCATCGTCAACGATCAGAGCTTGGATATCCGCTTGGCCACGCTGGGCAAGCTACTCATGCGGGTGCCTGAGTCGCGCCGGGATGCTGTTTATTTGGAAATCACCCAAACTCTGATTGATGCGATGGATCAGTCAATCAAATAATCAATCGCCACTTGAGTTATCTTCACATTCCATTTTGCTGAAATTAGTCATTGGAATAAACCTTCCGTTAACAATTGTCCAAGCTTTTTCTGGTTTCTTATGTCCACCAACCTGGTAAATATATTTAAATAAACCAATAACACCAATATTGCAATTATCAGTAC
>Ga0208248_1000153_pt1 | contig 23978 bp, 26 predicted proteins | sample CryBogmetaGMA5M_FD_184545 | JGI IMG/M metagenome (GOLD analysis project Ga0208248, IMG submission 184545) | Freshwater microbial communities from Crystal Bog, Wisconsin, USA - MA5M (SPAdes) | ecosystem: Environmental > Aquatic > Freshwater > Lake | place: Crystal Bog, Wisconsin, USA | collected...
GTCATGGCATGCTTTCTAGGGCGTGATGGTTATGAGGTGGCGCAGTGTGAAGGCCAGTCCCAACCCAAAGATGCATGATGCGCGCGAATTACTGCCTTTTACTGCGATAAGCAAAGTTCAAAAGGAGTTCAATGAATGGCAGTTTGTCGCATTATGATCCTCGCCTGCAATTTCCATCGCATCAGATAACTCTCCGAGTGGCACCGCATATTGATGATTTCAGCGCATTGGCAAGGTCTTCCGCACGGAAATCGGGAACCACTGATGGCGCTTACACCAGCGCTATTGAACTTTCTGACTGAAGATTCTTTCAGTCAATCTTCTCGAGAACTCAATAAATTGATTAATTTCAATGCGTTAGTTATGCTTATCGGCGTCAATCCAGTACATAACTCGTTATAAAAATTCAAACCTACTGAATAGCGGCACTGACTTTATGCCTCACCAACATCACTATCAGAGGCATTAAACTTATGCATTGGCACTCTAACAAAGAGAGTGCTAACATAATATTTATGTCAAAAAGGAGTTTTGGTATGACTTATCAAACAGGTGTTTCTGGTTCGGCTCTTGCGATTACCAATCCGTGGTCCATGGTGCCACTGGGAAATCTGGATGCTTATATTTCGGCAGCCAATCGTCTGCCCATGTTGACGCTCGAAGAAGAGCAGGCTTATTCGCGCCAGTTTCGGGACCACAACGACTTGGAAGCCGCCGGGAAACTGGTGTTGTCACACCTGCGGCTGGTGGTTTCGGTGGCACGCCAGTACTTGGGTTACGGCTTGCCGCATGGCGACCTGATTCAGGAAGGCAATGTGGGGTTAATGAAGGCCGTGAAACGGTTCGACCCCGACCACGGTGTGCGCTTGGTGAGCTACGCGCTGCACTGGATCAAGGCCGAAATTCACGAGTTCATCCTGAAAAACTGGCGCATGGTCAAGATGGCGACGACCAAGGCGCAGCGCAAGTTGTTTTTCAACCTGCGCTCGATGAAGCAGCGCTTTAAATCAGAAGACGCGGCCGCCGATGCAGGCACTCACCGAGAGTCCCTGAACGACGTTCAGATTGACACGATGGCCGCCGAACTCAAGGTCAAGCGTGAAGAAGTGATCGAGATGGAAACGCGGCTGTCCGGTGGCGATGTGCTGCTGGACCCGAGCCCGTCAGACGATGGCGAAGATGCCTTTGGCCCGATTGCCTACCTGACCGACACGCACCACGAACCCACCGCCATGATTGAGGCCTACCAGCGCGACATGCTGGCCAGCGATGGCATCGCTACGGCGCTGGAAGCGCTGGATGAGCGTAGCCGCCGCATCGTGGAAGAACGCTGGCTCAAGGTCAACGACGACAGTTCCGGCGGCATGACGCTGCATGAGCTGGCGGCGGTCTACGGCGTCAGCGCCGAGCGTATTCGCCAGATCGAGGTGGCTGCGATGAAAAAGATGAAGAAGACCCTGGCCGAATACGCCTGATTCCGCCCCAATAAAAAACCCTGAAAGCTTTATGCCTTCAGGGTTTTTTTACGTCTTATACTATTAATTAAATAGCTGCTTACGCATGATAGACGGGGGCTACAGCCTGATTTCTTATAAATCAGGACTAAGGTGTGAGCAGCACCTTGATGTCTGCCGCCAGCGCTGGGGCGCCGCTGCCGTAGCGTGTGTACAGGCGCAACTTGCCCTGCGTGTCGTAGACGTAGCAACCTGCCGAGTGGTCCATGGTGTAGCTGGTAGGCGTGCTGCCCGCTACTTTTTTATAGTAGACCTTGTAGTCTTTGGCAACGCCCACGAGCTTTTCGGGCGTGGTGTAGAGCGCCAGAAACGTGGGGTCAAAATTACCCATATAGGCTTTGAGCACCTCGGGCGTGTCGCGCTCCGGGTCAATCGAGACGAAGATCCCTTGCACGCGCTCACCTTCTTTGCCCAGCAAACGCTTGACTTCGACCAGTTCGGCCATTGAAGTAGGGCAAACATCAGGGCATTGCGTGTAACCAAAGAACATGACGACCACTTTGCCGGAAAAGTCCTTGAGGGTGCGAGGCTGGCCGTTGTGGTCGGTCAAGGCGAAGTCGCGGGCGTAGTCGGCGCCGGTCAGGTCAATCGCCGTAAAACTCTGCTTTTTTTCGGAGCAAGCCGTAAACAAGCCTACAGCCCCCGTCAATAAAGCGCTAGTAGCCATTAATTTAAGAGCAGTACGTTTTTTCATTTAGCAATTACAGCACATAGTGATCCACCAGCAAGGCGGCGAACAGCACGCTCAGGTGAATCAATGAAAACCGAAACGTCTTGCGGGCCAGCGCATCCGAGTAGTCGCGCCACAGCCAAAAGGCATACAGACAAAACCCGATGCTCAACACCACCGCCACGACCAGGTAAATCAGGGAACTCATGCCGTAGATGTAAGGCATCAGGCAGGCCGCAAACAGGATGAAGGTGTAGAGCAACACCATCAGGCGCGTGAACTCATTGCCATGGGTAACCGGGAGCATCGGCAAGCCCGACTTTCGGTAGTCTTCCACGCGGTACAAGGCCAACGCCCAGAAATGCGGCGGCGTCCACAAGAAAATAATCAGGAACAAAATAAACGCTTCTGGCCCTACATTGCCGGCCATCGCGGCCCAACCCAGCACCGGCGGCATGGCGCCCGAGGCACCGCCAATCACGATGTTTTGCGGCGTGAGCGGTTTGAGAATCACGGTGTAGACCACGGCATAGCCGACAAAGGTGGCGAACGTCAGCCACATGGTGAGCGGGTTGACCCACACATACAAGAGCGTGGAACCGGCCACGCACAAGGCAGCTGAGAACAGCAGGGTTTGCCCATTCCCCAGTTCGCCTTTGGCGGTGGGACGCCAGGCGGTGCGCTTCATCTTGGCATCAATGCCTTTTTCAACAATGCAGTTGAACGCTGCGGCAGCACCTGCCACCAGCCAGATGCCCAAGCACGCGATGGCAGCGACCCGGACCTCTGCCCAACTGGGCATTCCGGGCACGGCCAGCACCATGCCGATCAGGGCACAAAACACGATCAGCTGAATCACCCGCGGCTTGGTCAGGGCATAAAACTGCCGGAAGACGGAAGTGGGCGCATTCAAAGTGGGGGTACTCATGCGGAGAGGCTCGATTCAAAAGGTTGAGAGGCAACCGGTGCCTGGAAGGTCGAACGGGTGCGGCTGACCAGCAGCGTCCAAGTCAGGGTTACAACGAGGGCACCCGCGCCACCGGTGTGCATAACAGCAGCCAACAGCGGCCAGCCCAGCACCACGTTGCTCAAACCGGTGGCCAGTTGCAACCCGATGAGCGCAGCCAGCCAGCGCGAGGGTCGGCGCAGTGCGGCATGGCGGCTCAAGCGCCAGGCCAACACGCCCAGCACAATGAGCACCAGCCACGCCATGCTGCGGTGCACATAGTGAATGGCGGTCAGGGCAGCAAAGCTGATGGTCTCGCCGGTGCCCGTCAGGCCCAGTTCGCGCCAGAATTCAAAACCTTCCTTGAAGTTCATCAACGGCCACAGGCTGTTCTGGCACAGCGGGAAGTCGCTGCACGCCAGCACGGCGTAGTTGGTACTAACCCAACCGCCCAAGGCCACTTGCAACCCCAGCAGCACCAGCGACAGCCATTGCAAGCCGCGCAGGCCGGGTGAAACGAGCACCGTCGTGTTCTGCTGCGCAAGCTGCGACAACTTCACGGCCTGCAGGCACAACAAGGCCAGCAACACCAGACCACCCAGCAGATGCAGCGTGACGATCGCCGGAAAGAGTTTCATGGTGACCGTGAGCGCACCAAAAGCCCCTTGCAGACTGACCCACAGCAACGTCAAAGTCGGCCACCACGGGTTGAGGAATCGGTGCGGGGTTTTGCGCCAGCGTGCCCACCAAGCGGCAAGCGTCAGCACCAGGATCAACACGCCCACCGAGGTTGCCAGATAGCGGTGAACCATTTCTACCCAAGCTTTGCCGTGTGTCACGGGGCCAGTCGGCATCTCGTTTTGGGCGACCCCAATCGCCGCATGAGCGCCCAGTGGGCTGGCATGGCCATAACAACCCGGCCAGTCCGGGCAACCCAGTCCCGAGTCCGTCAGGCGCGTGAAGGCACCGAACAGCACCAGATCAAACGTGAGAAACAAGGTCAGCAGCGTCAATGCCTGTAGGCGTCGCATCGGGGTCGCGCGTCGGTTGCGCCAGCCTACCCACAACAAGGGCACCAGAGCCAGCAGCACGCCCACCAGCATCATGCTGGCCAGTGGCGACAAGTTGTAGAGTGATTGCACCGTCATCACGCTTTAATGAATCGCCAGCTTGGCCGCTTCACGCCCGGCCTGGTCCCACCCTGCCGATGCGCGCAACAGGCGCTCCAGGTCGCGCTTGGCCTTGGGGGCATTTGCCACATCGAGGTTGGCGGGAAATCTCATCATCCAGTTGCCCATTGGATCGACCACGTACAAATGATCCGACATTTGTTGCCCTGGCACCGGCTGAAGCCATTGGGCCAAACCGGATTGAGACACCCGCAGCACCGTCGCATCTTTCAGCGCGGGCATCAGTTTGTCTGGGACCGAAGCTTCATCGGTCACCAGCCAGATCCAATCGACGCGGTCGGCGTCCTTACCCAGACCCGTGCGCATTTGACGTTGCAAATACAGATGGCGACCGCACACCTCGTCGCATGCACCACCCGCGACACTGATCAGGAGCCACTGTCCTTTGAGTGCAGGCAAGGGGCTGGTTTGACCGGCCAAATTCGTCACAGTCAGGCCGGGCAAGGGACGCTGCGGCTCAATCAACTCACCAAAATTGCGACGACCTTCAGGGCGCACCACGTAGTAGGTGAAGTAGGAGGCAACGACCGGAGCTGCACACACCAGCAACACCGCCACCATCTTCCAGCGTCCGCTGGTCGTACGGCGAGCCTCGCTGTCCATCGCACGCTCAGGCGACGGCAGGGAATGCACGGTCAGGCCCAGCGGCTGGTCCATGCGATTGGCGCTAACAGACGGGGCAGCGTCAGGCGCGCTGCGTGGGTTTGAATCGTCTAACAATTTGAAACCAGACATAAAGAAGTGTGAGGAGTGCGCTCAGCGCAAACCATTGAAAGGCATAGCCATAGTGCGTGTCGACGCCGGTGCTGACTACGGGCCATTCACGTAGCAAGCCTTCCGAAGCCGCACCCATTTGCTGCACCGATACCGGCAACAAAGGCAAACCCAACTCGGCACTGAAACGCACCATGTCCAGATTTTGCCGGATGCGCCCCGATTCCGGGCCGCCGAGCTCGTATAACTTGGAAGGGACTGGGGCAATGCGCCCCTGGATTTGCACCAGGCCCGCCGGTGTTTCTACTTGCGGCACTTGGTTACGGTCCAGAAAATTACGTGCCACCCAACCACGCTGAACAACCACCACCGCCGTGCTGTCTTGCAACTGCAGGGGCGTCACCACATACAAGCCGGGCTTGTTGTTCATCTGGCGGTTGTCCAGAAACACCGTGTGTTGTGCCAGCCAGGTGCCCTTTAAGACGATGCTGCGGTTGACCTCTGTTTTCGGATCAGCCAGCCCCAGCAAGTTCTTGTCGGTCAAACCTGGCAAAGCAGATTGCTGCTCAATACTGGCTTGAATGGCTAGTTTTTGGGCTGCGCGTGACAACTGCCAACGTCCTAGCGCGAGCGTCAACAACACCGCCAGCACCGTGCCTAATGTGATCAGCCAGAACCGCCAGCGTGCATTCACGAGATAATCCAATTCATGAAGTACTTAGTTATTCTTGCATTTTTTGCCATCATTGCCAGCTTGGCGAGCGCCCTGTTTTTCATGATGCGGAGCAATAGCAGCGGCAAATCCAGACAACAAAAAATGGCCTTTGCACTGGCCATGCGGGTAGGTATTTCAATCCTGTTGTTTGTGAGCATTTTGCTGGGCTGGAAACTCGGCTACCTTCATCCTACCGGCATTACGTCAGGGCAGTAAAAAAGGCACCCTGCGGTGCCCTTTTACGACTGCGTTATTGGTTACAACCAGTAAACCAGCACGTAGAGACCGAGCCAGACTACGTCCACAAAGTGCCAGTACCAAGCCGCCCCTTCAAAGCCGAAATGACGCTCTGACGTGAAGTGACCTTTTTGCAAACGCAGGGTGATGAACAGCAGCATCAGCATGCCCACAAAAACGTGGAAACCATGGAAACCGGTCAGCATGTAAAAAGTGGTGCCGTAAATGCCGGAGGTGAGCTTGAGGTTCATCTCATGGTAGGCATGGTAGTACTCGTAACCTTGCACGGTCAGGAACACAATGCCCAGCAGCACCGTCATCCACATGAAGGCCAGCGTCTTGCCCCGGTTGCCCACAATCAGGGCGTGGTGCGCAATCGTCAGCGTCACACCAGAGCTCAAAAGCAAAGCAGTGTTGATGGTCGGAAGCCAAAACGGCGTCATGGTCTGGAAGGGCTCGATGATGCCTGCGGGTGAGCCGGTAGCCCCTGCAGCGAGGCTAGGCCAGACTGCTTTGAAATCAGGCCACAAGAGCGCATTGTCAAGGCTGCCCAAGGCCGGCACCGAGTGCGCCCGCGCCCACCAAAGGGCGGTGAAGAACGCTCCGAAGAACATCACCTCAGAAAAGATAAACCAGCTCATGCTCCAACGGTAGGACAAGTCCACCTTGTGGCCATACTGGCCGCCTTCACTCTCACGAACCGCTTCACTGAACCACTGGAAAAGCACGCCCAGAAACACGGCCATGCCAAAGGCCAGCGAGTACTTGCCCCAGTCGGCCCCATTGACCCATTGACCGGCGCCGAGGATGACAAAAAACAAACCCAAAGCAGCCATCGCGGGGTGGCGAGACGGGCTGGGCACAAAGTAATACGGCGTTGCAGCGTGTGTTGTTGAACTCATGTCAGTTCCATTCCTTGCGGTTCTCTTCAATATTTCCAAACGGTGGGGTCAGCGCCTTATTTGGCGACAACCCATTTCACCAGCACTATCAAACCAATGACAAAAATACCGGCCCCGGCAATGCCCGCCACAATGATGTGAAAGGGATTGACGCGGGCCATGTCTTCCTGCGACTCACTACTTTTACGAATTCCAAAAAACGACCAGGCCACCATCTTGACGCTGCGCCAAAACGAGGGCTTCATGTGCCCACTCCGGCATGCCCTGGTGCAGTCACCTCCGCCACCGGGGCGGCAGGGGTCTTGCCTCCTACCTCGAAAAATGTATAGGACAAGGTGATCGTCTTCACATCTTTGGAAAGTTTAGGGTCAATCACAAACACCACCGGCCATGACTTCATTTCACCCGGCTCCAGCGTGTACTGGCTAAAACAAAAACACTCCAGCTTGTTGAAATGCGGGCCGGCCTGCGCCGGTGCATAGCTGGGAATGGCCTGCGCCGACATGCGCCGGTTTTGCACATTCTTGAACTCGTACATCACCGTGGCCATCTCGCCCGGATGCACCTGCAGCGAGCGCTGCGCGGGCTTGAAATCCCAAGGGCCTTGCGAGTTGGCATCAAACTCCACCGTGATGGTTCGGCTCGTGTCGACCTGCGTGTTGGTCGGCATCGACGGCGTGGCACCCGGAATGTTGCGATCTCCGAGTGCCAGGATGTTGATACCGGTCATCTCACAAATCGATTTATAAATCGGCACCAGCGCGAATCCGAAGGCAAACATCAAGGCCGCAATCACGGCCAGTTTGCGCACCATCCGGAAATTTTCGCGCTGAAGATTCATGACCTAGCGGCTTTCCAGGTACATCTTGGCGAAGAAACCGACGAAGAACACCACCGCCACCGAGGCGAGGATCAGTCCGGTTTTCAGATTGGCTTTTCTTTGTTCAGGCGTCATCATGGGTCTTGCTCCGTTTCAGCTATCAGGCAATGATTTTGGTGGCCGTCATATCGAGCTTGGGCGGCGTCTCAAAGGTGTGAAACGGTGCAGGCGATGGAATCTCCCACTCCAGGCCTTCAGCGCCTTCCCAAGGCTTTTGCGGTGCTTTTTCGCCTTGGCCACGCATGGTGGGCAAAATCACGAAGATGAAGAAGTAAACCTGGGCAAAGCCGAAGAAGAACGCACCGACCGAGGCAATGGCGTTGAAGTCAGCAAACTGCATCGGGTAGTCTGCGTAGCGACGGGGCATACCGGCCAGTCCCAAAAAGTGCATCGGGAAGAACGTGACGTTGAACGAAATCAGCGACCACCAGAAGTGGATCTTGCCGCGTTTTTCGTTGTACATGACGCCAGTCCATTTGGGTGACCAGTAGTAGTAACCAGCAAACAAGGCATACAAGGAACCCGCCACCAGCACGTAGTGGAAATGTGCCACCACGTAGTAGGTATCGTGAATCTGGATATCAATCGGGGCCATGGCCAAAATCAGGCCGGTAAAACCACCCAAGGTAAACACAAAGATGAAGCCGACTGCGAACAGCATGGGCGTCTCAAACGTCATGGAACCCTGCCACATGGTGGCGATCCAGTTGAAAATCTTCACTGCGGTCGGCACGGCAATCAGCATGGTGGCGTACATGAAAAACAGCTGACCCGTTACTGGCATGCCGGAGGTGAACATGTGGTGCGCCCACACGATGAACGACAAAATGGCAATGCTGGAGGTAGCGTAAACCATCGAGGCGTAACCGAACAAGCGCTTGCGGGCAAATGCCGGCACGATCTGACTGATGATGCCGAAGGCCGGCAAGATCATGATGTAAACCTCAGGGTGACCGAAGAACCAGAAAATGTGCTGGTACATCACCGGGTCGCCGCCGCCTGCGGGGTTAAAGAAGCTGGTGCCAAAGTGGCGATCGGTCAGCGTCATGGTGATGGCACCGGCCAGCACCGGCATCACGGCAATCAACAAGTAGGCGGTAATCAGCCAGGTCCAGCAGAACATCGGCATTTTCATCAGCGTCATGCCGGGCGCGCGCATGTTCAGGATGGTCACGATGATGTTGATCGAGCCCATGATGGACGACGCGCCCAACAAGTGCAGCGCGAAGATGCCGGTGTCCATGCTCGGCCCCATTTGTAGGGTCAGCGGCGCGTACAGCGTCCAACCGGCAGCGGGCGCGCCACCAGGCATGAAGAAAGAGCTGGCGAGCAACAGACCCGCTGGAATCATCAGCCAAAAGCTGAAGTTGTTCATACGCGCAAACGCCATGTCGGAGGCGCCAATTTGCAGCGGAATCATCCAGTTGGCAAAGCCGACAAAGGCCGGCATGATGGCGCCAAACACCATGATCAGCCCGTGCATCGTGGTCAACTGGTTGAACAACTCCGGATTGACAAACTGCAGGCCCGGCTGAAACAGTTCAGCGCGAATAATCAGCGCCAGCACGCCACCAATCATCAGCATCGTGAAGCTGAAGAGCATGTACAAAGTACCAATGTCTTTGTGGTTGGTCGCAAACACCCAACGGCGCCAGCCCGCAGGCGCACCGTGGTCGTGATGGTCGTCGTGGGCCGGGTGAGCGGGATGGGCAGGGTGGTCTAGAACGGCACTCATTCAAATTCCTTAGCTTTATTTGCGGGCAGCAGTCACGTCAGCTGGCTGAACCAGTTGGCCGGTCTTGTTGGACCAATTATTTTTGGTGTAGGTCATGACAGCCGCGATTTCAGTGTCGCTGAGCTGCTTCCAGGAGGGCATGCCCAACGCCACACGGCCATTGAGCAGCACCGAAAGTTGCACGTTCTTGTCTGCATTCAGCACCACGGCAGAACCATCCAGCGGTTTGATCGGACCGGCACCCTTGCCGTTGGCCTGGTGGCAGGCCACGCAGTTGGCGGCATAGACCTTGGCACCGCGCTCGGTGATCTCTTCAGCGGTCCAGACCTTGCTCGGGTCATCGAGTTTGGCGGCCAGTTTGACCTTCTCTACCGCCACCCACTTGGAGTAATCCTCGGCCGACAACACTTTCACGTGGATCGGCATGTAGGAATGCTCTTTGCCGCACAGTTGCGCGCACTGACCATAGAAGTCACCGATTTTTTCGGCACGGAACCAGGTGTCGCGCACAAAGCCGGGAATGGCGGCTTGCTGCACACCAAAAGCTGGCACCATCCAGGCGTGAATCACGTCATTGGCTGTGGTGATGATGCGGATCTTTTTGTTGACGGGCACCACCAGAGGGTGGTCGACCTTCAGGAGGTAGTCATTCACCACCTCGCCGGCCTTGGGGCCGCCGTTGTTGGACATTTCGCGCTGATCGGCATCCAGCGCCGAGATGAAACCAATGCCCTCGCCTTCGCCCTTGAGGTAGTCGTAACCCCATTTCCACTGCATGCCTGTGGCCTTGATGGTGATGTCTGCGCTCGTCGTGTCTTTCATCGCCACCACCACTTTGGTGGCAGGCAAGGCCATCAGGATCACGATGACGAAGGGGACGATGGTCCAGATAATTTCCACGGTCACCGACTCATGGAAGTTGGCGGGCTTATGACCGACCGATTTGCGGTGCTTCCAGATCGAATAGAACATGACCGCGAACACGGCGACAAAAATAACCGTGCACAAAATCAGCATGAACCAATGAAGCCAGGCCTGGTCTTCGGCAATTTTGGTGGCCGGCATTTGCAAATTCAGTTGGTTGACCGAAGGGCCACCCGCCAGATCGCTCACGGCATGGGCTGCGCTAAACAGAGCTGTGCCGGCCCAGGCGCTGGCTGCCAGCATCAAACCAGTCAATTTATTGAAAATGCTTTTCATCATGTCCACTTTTCCATTGCCTCAAATTAACCAAATCTGACTGGACAGAACCATGCTCGCAGGAATCTCCCGCAGTGTCTTGGTCGTCCTTAATTTTTGGATTGTAGCCCAGGCAACTTTTAAGGGTTTTCCATAATGTCAAGCCCTTTTCTCAAGGATTACCGGGATAACTTTTGCGTTGGTGCAATGTTTCTCGCATTTGATCCAAAGAAAGTACTGTTTCGGCACGCATAGTGAGTTTCGGGGCCGGTTTGAAGGCATGGCCGTAAATCACTTCAAAGGTTAATTGAAGTGGTTTTTGCGCCAGTGATTGATGCAATTTTTCGCGCCATTGCCGTCCGCGCAAGCCCGTAAAACGCTGCGGGTGCAGGTTGCGACCCAGCCCACGCAACTCTTCCAGCAAGCGCTGGGGCGACTCAAACGTCAGGGTGATGCGCTCCATGTCCATCACCGGCTCGGCAAAACCTACGCCAGCCAGCATGTCACCCCAATCGTGCATGTCGGTGAACTCATGGGCGGGCGCGGGCCAACCCAGTGATTGATATAACCCACGCAGCTCCTGCAGAGTGTCTGGCCCGAGGCACGAAAACATTACAAAGCCATCGACCGCCAAAGCCCGGTGCCACTGGGCCATCAAGGCTTGCGGGTCGGCCGCCATGTGCAGCGCCATGTTGGCCCACAGCATCTGCACCGCGCCTTCGCCCGGCATCTCAACGGCGGGAGCCGTGCCCGTCCAGCGGGCCGGCTGCCACCAGGGTTTTGCTATTGATTTAGAAGCATACTGCACACGATCTGCCTGGGCTTCAGCCATAAAAGACTTGGAGTCAGGATAGCGACGCATGAGCAAGGCTTGCGCTTCCAGCCCGCCCCGCACCGGCGCCCAATGGGCCCAGCTTTGCGGCTTCAAGTTAATCCACTCCAGTCGCTCTTCCATGCGCCGGGCCACTTCTTCGTGCAGCCAGGGGGAGGCACTGGCGGGCATGTGTTGCCAGCGTCGTGCGGCTTGAGGGTCGATGGTGGGGGGAAGCTGGGGTGTCATGGTGCGCGCCTAGGTGAAGTCGCGAGAGTATATTGAGAAGATGCTCTCTGGATTCACTTCAAGGCTGTTGGCCGCGCTCCCCAGTCAGTGCCTGGTGTGCTACGCCTGGCCGTCGCAACCGGTGTGTGAAGCTTGCGTCAGCCGCTTCGCCCAACCGCAGTCGCGCTGCCCGACCTGCGCCTTGCCGGTGCCGGCGGGGGTGCGCCAGTGCGGCGTGTGCATCAAACAAGCGCCTCCGCTGGATGCGTGTCTGGCGGCAGTGACTTATGCTTTTCCGTGGTCGGACTTGATCGTGGGCTTCAAATTTAACAACAACCCCGGTAGGGCCAGTGCTTTTGCCTTGTTGCTGCGCAGCACACCCTGGGTTGAGCCCGCGCTGGATGCCGCCGATGTGGTGGTGCCGATGCCGCTGTCACCTGAGCGCCTGAAGTCGCGCGGATTCAACCAGGCGCTGCTCCTTGCCCGGCTGCTGGCTCCCGAAAAAACCGACGCCCGCCTGCTGCTGCGCATCAAAGACACGCCGCCGCAGAGCTCGCTTAAACGCGCCGAACGGCTGGACAGTGTGAATGATGCGTTTGCTGTGGAGCCCTTGCGTATTTCCCGACTCAAAGGAGCCCGGGTGGTGCTGGTTGACGATGTGATGACCAGCGGCGCCTCGGTCTTTGCCGCCGCCCGGGCGCTGCGCTCGGCCGGGGCCGCCCACATCACCGGGCTCGTGATCGCCCGAACGGAGTGACTCACAAGGCGACAATGCGGGCCTATGTTTCATATCGTCCTGGTCGAACCCGAGATCCCTCCCAACACGGGCAATATCATTCGCCTGAGCGCCAACACCGGTTGCATGCTGCACCTGGTTGAGCCGCTTGGTTTTTCGATGGAAGACAAGCACATGCGCCGCGCTGGGCTGGATTACCACGAGTACGCCACGCTCAAGCGCCATGCCAGCTGGCAAGCTTTTTTAAAGGCCGAGCAGCCTCAGCCCAATCGTCTATTTGCCTTAACCACCCGAGGCACGCGCAGCCCCTTTGAGGTGGCATTTCAGCCAGGTGATTGGCTGGTGTTTGGCTCCGAGACCAAGGGGATATCAGACGAAGTGCGCGCCTCGTTCGCCCCCGCTCAAGGGCTCAAACTTCCCATGATCGAGGGCCAGCGCAGCCTGAACTTGTCTAACGCGGTGGCAGTAACGGTGTTTGAAGCCTGGCGGCAAAACGGGTTTGGCGCTCGCGGGGCGGATTCAGTCGACTGAGGTCGCCACGCAGTTGCGCCCGTTGCGCTTGGCGGCGTAAAGGCCCCGGTCGGCTTCTTTCATCAGGTCTTCGGTACCGTGCATCCCGGCCGTGCGGGAGGCCACGCCGAGGCTGATGCTGCCGCGCCATTCCCCACTACCGGCTGGCACACGAAGCGCGGCGACTTCGCTGCGAATCGTTTCGGCCAACAACAAGGCACCCTTCAGAGGGGTGTTGGCACAAATGATCAGGAACTCATCCCCACCGAGTCGGCAAACAATATCGTCCGTGCGCACAGCGTGTTGCAGTTGCGCAGACAAGGCTCGCAAGACGGCGTCCCCGGCGTCATGGCCATAGGTGTCATTGATGACTTTGAACCCATCCGCATCAATCATCAAACAAGACAGCGGCGCGTCCAGGCGCACGGCGGCCTCCCATTCGCGTGCAAAACGGCGCAGGGCGAAGCGCCGATTCGGCAGCCGGGTCAGGGCGTCAGTATTGGCAAGGTCTTCGAGTTGCTGATTGGCTTCGCTCAAGGCCTGGGTTCGCTCGGCCACGCGCCCTTCCAGAGTCTTGTTCAGTTGCGTCAACGCATGGTTGCGCTCTGACACCTGTTCAAACAAGCCGTTAAGGGACCTCAATAAAGTAGCGGTTGCCGGGTCCTGTGATTCAGACTCGGCCTGATAGGCCGCTTCAGGACTGGAGCCGGACTTGATCAACTCGAACTGCCGGGCCATGAACTGGTCCGTTCCCAGAATGTGGTACGCCAGCCAATGGGTCAAGAACTGCAACAAGGACTTGGCGGCGTCCCGGTTATGGGCCGAAACACTGCCGTGCAGCTGCGTCACTTCATCAAAAAATTTGTCGTGGACCTTTTGGTGCTGCTCGATATAACGCGCATCCAGGTGCATGCTGTGCATCAAATTTTCTTCTTCGGTGAAATGGTATTTGGCGTAGTCGGCCAGTTCGGCGAAGACCGTTTCCATCTCGGCGAGGGTCGCACCCTCCTCGCGCATGACCAGTTCACCAAACCGGTTGATGACATCGACCAAGCGGTGATGTTGCTCATCAACATCGTGCAGGCCGGTTACAAAGCAGGGGTTCCACTGAAACGCGTCCATTTATTTCCTCCGATGGATTGCCACTGTGTCAGATCTTTTATTAGCCGCCCCATGATCACGTCAAACAAAGCAAACTTGCGTACAAATCAATACGCTTGATTTGAATATCTTTCAAAACCCGCAGCACAGGAAGGCATGAAAATCGCCAGAACTTCTGACTTTGCAGTATGTTAGCGGCATGCAAGACGACGAACCCGGCTGGACTACGCACCTCACCCACATCCCGCAGCGGGTAGATTCGATGCGTTTTTGGTTTCGGGTGGCCCTGCTGGCGGGCTTGACGGTTTGGGCCTGGTTCTTGATCCGGCTTGATTACCGAACCGGGGAAATGATGGAATCATTTCTCCACCGGCCGCTGCTGGTGTTTCACGAGGCCGGGCACATCATCTTCATGCCCCTCGGGGAATGGATGACCGTGCTGGGCGGCACGCTGGGCCAGTTGATCATGCCCGCCGTGCTGGCCGGGGCGCTGCTGATCAAGAACCGCGACCCCTTTGGCGCGGCCGTGGGCCTTTGGTTTTTCGGGGTGTCGCTGCTGGATGTGGCGCCATATATGTTCGATGCGCGGCAACCCCAGCTCATGCTGCTCTCCGGCGCCACGGGCGAAGCGGGTGGCCACGACTGGATCTACTTGTTCTCCAGTGTGGGTTGGCTGAACAAGTCACCCTTCATCGGCGGCCTTACCCATGCGCTGGGGGCGCTGGTGGTGGGGGTGTCGCTGGCCTGGGCGGCCTGGTTGCTGCGCCAGCAATACCCCCGGATCGATGGGTTTGTCCGGCAGGAAGACGAGGATTTATAACAAATCAGCCTCTAGCCCCCGTGCTACCTGCGCAAGTAGCTATCAATTTAGAAGCAAAACATCAGGTGACTGTCGGCTGAAAAACCCGGATGCGCGGGGCGACTCTGTCAAGACTTTCACGCGTCACGAAGCATGTCGTATTCAGTTTGAAGGTTCAGCCAGTAACGAGGTTCCATGCTGAAAAACAAGCCCAGCCGCAAGGCCGTGTCTGCCGTGATGGGGCGAGCACCGTTCACGATATCGCTGATGCGACTCGGCGGCACATCCATGTCGCTGGAAAGTTGCCGCGCCGTGATGCCCATCGGCTTCATGAACTCTTCAAGCAGGATTTCGCCAGGGTGAATTTCGTCAAGCAGCAGTTGTGTCATGTTGGGCCTCTTCTGCAGATTCTGCCGCGCAGAACTATTGGCTATTCTGGCGCAGTTGTTGTCGCGTCTCCATGCACTTTGGCGAAAGTCAGAATCACTTCGCGGATGAGCTTGCGCTGCGGGACGGGCAACTTCAAGAACGCTTCAAAAATATCCCGATCCTGGTAACCAATGCCACTGTCCCAACGGGAGCGACGCTGCTCCACTTTGCGCTGAACTTCATCGCCAAAATTCAGTTGCTGTGGTGACACTGCAAGCCACTCAGCCAACACCAATAACTTTTCATGCGTGGGCAAGGTTTCGCCGCGCAACCAGCGACGCACACCGTGCAGCGTCATCGGTTTGCCCCAGTAACGGGTATTGAACTCGCGCTCCAATACCGCCGGCTTGGCCTCGTAACCAGCAGCAATCATCGCATCGCGTAACCGATCCGCAAACAATTTTCTTGCGTCTTCCATTTAGTTACGTTATCCAGCAAGCCAACCCACCAAGGAACAGCGCTGTATAGTCACGTTTTTTACGTAACTATTGATTACGTTGACTGATTCTGGTGACTCGGAGGGTCGTCAACAAAAACCCCTCATGCCCAAATCCCTGCTCGAACAACTCCCCGAAATCGTGGCCCAAGGCCGCAAAGAAGCTGAAAAAATTCTGGAGGGGTTGGAAAGTCGCCACCGCGTATCGCTTCAAACACGCGAAGTGGTGCTACCCGCCAAAGACAGCGCAGTGCAGGATTGGGTGACGGCGCAAAAGCGCACGGTGCACCGCGAAGTATTCGCCCCCGGCCAAACCATCCTGATCGACAACCCGCAGCAGACGCTGGGCGAAACTGCTTCCGTCGAAGTGCAACCCTGGACCAACCGCCTGATTTACGGCGACAATTTGCTGGCGATGGCTGCCCTACTGGCGGGCGACGAAAACACGCCGTCCCTGCGAGGCAGGGTCGATTTGATCTACATCGACCCGCCGTTTGACAGCAAGGCCGACTACCGCACCAAGGTCACGTTGCCCGGCATGGAGCTGGAGCAAAAGCCCACCGTCATCGAGCAGTTCGCCTATTCCGACACCTGGAGTGACGGCACTGCCTCCTACCTGGCGATGATCACACCCCGGCTGATTCTGATGCGCGAACTACTGGCGGATACCGGCTCGATTTATGTGCATCTGGACTGGCATGTGGGGCATTACGTGAAGATTCTCTTGGACGAGGTCTTCGGGAAACGATATTTCGATAACGAGATTATTTGGCACTACAGCCAAGGCGGTAAGTCAACGGAGGGATTCGCTAAAAAGCACGATTTGATATTTGTCTACACAAAAAATGCCGCCCGGTACTTTGATGGCAAAGCTGTCCGAATGCCTTTCACGCCGCACAAGCAAGACAAGTCAGGCAAAAACTACGGCGGTCGGATGGGGGTAGATGAAGACGGTCGGGAATACGTTGAAAAATGGGGCACTGGAATGAAAAAGCTTTACCGGTACTACCTTGATGAGGGGAAAGTGCCGGAAAACGTGTGGTCAGACATTCAGTCTATTCAATCTGATGCTGGAGAGCGATCAGGATATGCAACGCAGAAGCCAGAACCACTCCTTGAGCGAGTGATTCTCGCGTCATGTCCGCTAGGCGGGGTCGTACTTGATGTATTCGGCGGCTCCGGCACCACCGCCGCCGTCGCTGAAAAACTGGGCCGCCGCTGGATCACCACCGACCTCGGCAAACCAGCCTGCATGATCATGCGCAAGCGGCTGATTGACCTTGAGGCCAAGCCGTTTCTGTACCAAGCCATCGGCGACTACCAAGTGGAAGCGGCCAAGGCGATGCTGGGGCGCGACTTCCGCATCGGCGATTTGTCACAAATCGTGTTGTCGCTTTACGGCGCCCTGCCCTTGCCGCCTGAAGTCAACCCGCAACGCAACCTGGGCCAGATCGCCGGTATGGCTTTTGGTGGATCAGGCGCAGGCAAAAGCAGCAAAACGCTGGTGCTGGCCGACTCGCCCAACAAACTCACCGGCGCGGCCACGCTCAAGAAAGCGATTGCGCAGCGCGACAACCTGCTGGGCGGCTGGGACCGGGTGGTGGTGCTGGGCTGGAACTTTGAGCCTTCGATTGGTGAAACCATCACCGCGCTGAACGAATCGCGCCTTGAAGTGCGGGTAATTCCACCCGACTTGATGGACCGGCTCAAGAAAAAAGGCGGCATCGACAAACTGCGTGGGCAAGTGCGGTTCTCTTCGCTGCAATATCTGACGATTCACCCGATTGAGCGCAAGGCAGTCGCCAACTCATCAGACGGTGCCGCGCAGGAAACGCTCAACGTCAAACTCAAAAACTACGTGCTGCTGTCGCCCGAGGCGATCAATCTGGACGACGCCAACCGGCTCAAACTGCAAGCTGTCATCAACCAGGAGCCCCTGGCGCTAATTGAGTATTGGGCGGTGGACCCTGACTACGACGGCAAAGTGTTCCGCTCTGTCTGGCAAGACTACCGGGGCAACACCGCCAACGATGGCGATGCGCTGCGGGTAGTGACGCAGGCGGTGGTGACAACCGCCACCAAACCTGGCCCACGCAAAGTGTGCGTGCGGGTGGTCGATGTGTTTGGCTTTGAGGCCGAAGTGATTGCCATCGTGGCGGCGGCGTGACGTGTGGACACAGGCGACTTTAAGCCGCAGCCAGCTCCCGCACGGCCAGCAAACTGTCTTTCAATTCAAGCTGCGCGACTTTCAGGTCATAAGCCGTTTGCAGGTTAAGCCAGTACTGCGGCGTTTGACGCAGCGCCAGCCCCAAGCGCAATGCCAATTCAGCCGTCACCGGGCGCTGGCCTTTGAGGACGTGCGACACGCGCATGGGCGAGACACCAATGGCTTCGGCAAAAGCGGTTTGCGTCAGCGCCATGTCGTCAAGTATTTCGCGCAGAAATTCGCCGGGATGGATGGCGGGCATTCCGTTAACAGGTGTTTTCATGGTGCTCTCTCCTCAGTGGTAATCAATGATTTCAACGTCTTGTGCATTGCTGCGCTCAAACCGAAAGCACACACGCCAACGGTCATTGATGCGGATGCTCCATTTGCCAGCCAAATCACCCGACAAAGCCTCCAGCCGGTTGGAGGGCGGCTGACGCAAGTCCTCCACATCCACCGCGGCGTCCAACTGAGTCAGCCGCATCACGGCACGCCGCAGGATGTCGGGCGGCAAACGGCGGGACTTGCCTGTGGCAAACAGACGTTCGGTTTCGGGGTTGGCAAAGTTTTCAATCACAACCTAATTATAAACAATTTGTTTATTTAAATATGATTTCAGGGATAACAATATGCCTCAAAAAGAAAACCAACTCACCCTCTCCACTGGTCTCACCGCCAAAACAAACCAGCTGTGTCTGGGCTTGGAGTCCGGTGCCGCCGACATTCTGGAGCTGGTGACACCCACCACCGCCGAGCTGCTGCTGTGGTGGTTTGGCGAAGACATGGTGCTGGCGCGCAGCGGGTTGAACTTTCATGCCGGGCAAAAGCAGGCGATTTTGAACGCCATCGTCGCGCACGAAGTGTTGGGCAAAGACCATGAGCACTGGACGCTGCTGGACCTTTACAAAAACTGTGCTCCCGATGCACTGCTGTCCGGCTCGCGTCTAAACGAGGTGGCGCAGGCCAAACACGCGCACCCCAAATATTGTTTCAAGATGGCGACCGGCACCGGCAAAACCTGGGTGCTGCAGGCGTTGATGATCTGGCAACTGCTCAATAAAACGGCCGCGCTGGCTGAAGGCATTGACGACGCCCGCTTTACCCGCCAGTTCATGGTGGTGGCGCCGGGCCTGATTGTTTACGAGCGCTTGCTGGATGCGTTTTGCGGCAAGCTGGTGGATGCGGGCAATGGCTCACGCGACTTTGCCAGCTCCGACATCGCCCGGTTTGCCGACCTGTTCATGCCCGACGCCTACCGCGAACAGGTGTTCGCCTTTGTGCGCGGCAACGTCTGCAGCAAGACCGAGATTGGCCTGAAAGCCACTGGCAACGGCATGATTGCCATCACCAACTGGCACCTGCTCAATGACAGCGACAGCGTAGACGATGTGGAAGAAGTTGAAGCGCTGGGCGCGCCGCTGGAGCCCCAAGACGTCATCAGTGCCGTGCTGCCTTTGATGCCCGGCCGCGCCACCGGCAACAGCCTGGACGTGCTTGACCGGCGTTACGCACGCGGCAATGTGCTGGAGTTTTTGGCAAATCTGCCCGGGTTGATGGTGTTCAACGACGAGGCGCACCACATTCACGAGTTCAAACGCGAGGGCGAAAGCACCGAGGTGGAGTGGCAAAAGAGCCTGTCGAAAATTGCCGCGACCAAAGGGCGGCGCTTTGTGCAGGTCGATTTTTCGGCCACGCCGTACAACGATGTGGGCGCGGGCAAGACCAAGCGCAAGGTGTATTTTCCGCACATCGTCACGGATTTTGATTTGAAAATGGCGATGAAGCAGGGGTTGGTGAAATCCATCGTGCTGGACCGGCGCAAGGAGATTGGCGCGCTGCCGCTGGAGTTCAAAGCCGAGCGCGACGACCAAGGCAACCCGACCTTGAGCGAAGGCCAACGCGTGATGCTGCGGGCCGGGCTGAAGAAGCTGCGCAAGCTGGAAGCTGACTTTGCCCGGATCGACCCAACACGCTACCCCAAGATGCTGGTGGTGTGCGAGGACACGACCGTTTCACCGCTGGTGGCTGCTTTTTTGCAGGATCAGGAGGGCTTGAATGAAGACGAGGTGATGCTGATCGACTCCGGCAAAAAAGCCGAGCTGGGCGAAAAGGATTGGGCGCCGGTACGCCAGCGCCTGTTCAGTGTGGACCACCACGCCACACCCCGTGTCATCGTCAGCGTGCTGATGCTGCGCGAGGGCTTTGACGTGAACAACATCTGCGTGATCGTGCCGCTGCGCTCGTCACAAGCGCAAATTTTGCTGGAGCAAACCATTGGCCGCGGTCTGCGGTTGATGTGGCGCGATGATGAATACGCTGATTTGAAACGTGAAAACCGCGAGCGCATCAACGCAGGGCAAGAGCCGGGCAGCTTGCTGGATGTGTTGTCCATCGTGGAGCACCCGGCCTTTCAGTCGTTTTACGACGAGCTGATTCAGGAAGGTCTGGCGGGCACCACAGGCGACGATATGGACGACACCAGCGCCACGGGCGACGTAATCGCGGCTGAGTTGCGCGACGGTTTTGAGGCGTTTGACTTCGGCATCCCCTTCATCCTGCAAGAGACCGACGAGGTACGCGACCACATGGCGCTGGACCTATCCACCCTGCCCGCTTTCACTGCCATGACGGTGGCGCAACTCACCGGCTTGCTGGGCAAGGGTGACACGTTCATATCGCAAGACCTGCAAAGCGCCACGCTGTTTGGCGACTACCGGGTGGACGGCGCGGTGATGAACGTGGGTGGCTACAACGAATATTTGAGCCGCCTGACCCGGCGCATCAGCCAGGCACTGAGCGAGCCCATGCCCAAAGGCAACAAAATCGCTACGCATCTGGCCAAACCGTATTTACAAGTGAACACGGCCGAGTTGACCGGCTGGCTGGACGACTACATCTGGACCCAGCTGTTTGACACCGCCTTCAACCCGCAGGAAGAAGAAAACTGGCGCGTGTTGCTGCTGCAACCGGTGGTGGACCACATCACCAAGGTGTTTGCGGTGGCGCTGTTGGAGTCGGAGCAAAAGCACATCACCGGGCAAACCGAGGTGCATTTGCGCCGCTTGAGCGAAGTGCCCCGCCTGATGATGCGCGAGAGCCATTCGGTGGAGGTGGCCAAGTGCATCTACACCCGCCTCGCCTGGCCCGCACGCAACGGCGGGCTGGAGCGCGCCTTCATCCACTGGGCGCAGGCCGACACGCAGGTACAGGCGTTTTGCAAGATCAGCGAAAACCGCCACACGTTTGCCCGGCTGCGCTATGTCAAAGACGACGGCCTGCCCGCGTTTTATTTACCGGATTTCTTGGTGCGCACGGAAGACGCGGTGTATCTGGTGGAAACCAAAGCGCAGCAGCAAACCATTCACCCCAATGTGCAGCGCAAGCTCAAAGCCGCGCTGGCGTGGTGTGAGCGCATCAACGGCTTGAGCGCCGAGCAGCGTGGCGGCGCGCCCTGGCATTACGTGCTACTGGCCGAAAACGTGGTTTATGAGTGGCAGGGCAAAGGGGCACGGCTGGCGGAGTTGCTGAGTTACGCCCGACTGCGGCCGCTGGCGAGTGCCTCATTGCAGCAAGCCTTGCTGTGAGCTGAGAGGATAGAGAATTTATAACAAATCAGCCTCTAGCCCCGTGCTACATGCGCAAGCAGCTATTAATAGCATAGCAAAATAAACCTGGCTTATTCGTAAAAAAGTTACGCCCCCCACAGCACATGCATCGGCACCGCCCACAGGTGCTCGCCAAAACGCAGCACATGCTCGCCGGTGTAAAGCACCAGCCCCACAAACGGTGTGCCGCTTTGCAGCATGCGTTCGCGAAACCACACCAAGTGCTTGAAGCTGTCAGCCCCAACGGCCGAGCCCGCCTTGACTTCAACGCCGATCGTCATCCCGTCGGGCGTTTCAATGACGAAGTCAATCTCACGCTGCTCGCGGTCACGGTAGTGGGTCAGGCTATGCGGCTCGTCTTGCGCGTCAAGCTGCGCGGCAAGTTGGGTAAACACAAAACCCTCTACTAACTTGCCGCTCTGGTCGGCATCCAGGCGCAGTTTGTCAAACTGCCAGCGCAGCAAACTGGTGACCAGACCGGTGTCCGTCATGATCAGTTTGTCTTGTTTGCTGACACGGTCGTAATCGGTTTTGGCCCAGGGCCGCACGCGCTCGACCAAAAACAGTGCCTCAAGTGCGTTGATGTACGACTCCAGCGTGGGCCGAGCCAGCGCCAATTGCCCACCAATGGCACTGACGTCCATCAACTTGCACGACCAGGCCGCCAACACTTCGAGCAATTTGGCCATGCTGTCTTTGCGGCGAATGTGCGCAATGTCTTGCAGGTCACGCGCCATCAGAGCCTGCACATAGTCTTGATGCCAACGACGCACGGATTTGTCGCTGAGCGACTGCACTTCGGGGTAACCCCCGCGCAGGGCCTGCATCAACACCGCATCCTTGCCCGACAAGGGCGCGGCTGGCGCATGGCCTGGCACCGCCGTGAAACTGCTGGCCAAACCCGCCCAGTCCTCACGGACGGCACGCGCCAAAAATGCAGGCGCCACGCGAGCAATTTCACCGGCCGAAAAAGGGCGTAGCCGCTGATGCGCCACACGCCCGGCCAGTGACTCCGTCACCCCGGGGCTGGACTGAATATTGGCGGAGCCTGTCAGCAAAAATCGCCCGGGGGTGGGGTTCTCATCCACCTCTTTTTTGATGGCCAACAACAAGCTGGGGGCACGTTGAATTTCATCAATCACCATCAAGCCGTTCCCATGCGCCACAAAACCGTGCGGGTCGGCACGCGCCGCCGCCAGCAACGCCACATCGTCCAGCGTGCGGTAAATAACAGCTTGCGGCTGATGGAGTGCCCGGGCCAGCGTGGTTTTGCCGCACTGGCGTGCACCGGCCAGGAGAACCACCCTGCGTGTTTGCAAAGCGTCGAGCACGCCCGGTGTTTTCCAGCGGGCAATGCTGGGTTCTAACGTTGTTTTTGAAGGGAAGGCGGGGGTGGACATAACTCGCTATTTTCGCAATTTAATTGCCGCTATTTTAATATTAGTAGCTCCGCAATTGTTATATTAGAGACTCATATTTTTTCATATCGAAATCCAAAGCAGCCTATTCATATTTACAACAAATCAGCATCTAGCCCCCGTGCCACCTGCGCAAGCAGCTATTAATAAAATAGCATCTATCGCACTGCATCCCACACCAGCTTGATCCCGGTGAGAAACATGCCGAGGTACAGCAGGCGGTAAAACAGCACCGGGCTGATGCGCCGGGCCAGCTTCACGCCGACCCACACGCCGATCGGGGCGAAGGGCAGCAGCACCAGCGAGGTGGCCATGTTGCGCAGGTCCAGCAGGCCCAAAAATCCGTAGGGAATCCATTTGGACAGATTGATCACAAAGAAAAAGAAGGCCATGGTGGCGGTGAACTTGATAGGCGACAAGCGCATCGGGATTACATAGGCGTTGATCGGCGGACCGCCCGCATGGGCGATGAAGCTGGTGAACCCGGCGGTGGCGGTCAGGATGGCGCCCAGCCATTTCGGTGGCGGCGCGCTGTCAGGTTGGGGCGGAAATAGCAGGCGCTGCGCCAAAAACAGCAGCGTGAACACGCCCACCATGCCGGCCACGGTATGTGAGTCCAGCAGCTTGAAGAGCAGCGCACCAATCACGATGCCGACCAGGCCGCACGGAATCAGGAACTTGAGCAACTTCAGGTCGAAGTCTTTGCGAAACGCGGCCATGCCCAAAATATCCATCACCAGCAGCACCGGCATCAATATGGCTGCCGCCTGCGGCACGCTCACGGCCAGCGCCATCATCGGCACCGCCAGCGAACCAAAACCGGCGCCAAATCCGCTTTTGCTGACGCCCAAAAGCAACACAGCCGGGATGGTGACGGCATAGAAAAAAGGATCAGTGATGAGGGGAAACGTCATGGACCTGCGCCGATAATTTATAAAAAACAGGGCTATAGCCCCCGTGAATACTGCCTAACAAGCTACCAATACAATAGCAACACACTAACGCACGACAATACGT
>Ga0208248_1000159_pt1 | contig 23686 bp, 32 predicted proteins | sample CryBogmetaGMA5M_FD_184545 | JGI IMG/M metagenome (GOLD analysis project Ga0208248, IMG submission 184545) | Freshwater microbial communities from Crystal Bog, Wisconsin, USA - MA5M (SPAdes) | ecosystem: Environmental > Aquatic > Freshwater > Lake | place: Crystal Bog, Wisconsin, USA | collected...
TAAGCCAAAGCCTCCGAAAAGAAGGACAACCATCCTGCTCCAAAGTCTTTTTCCGTATCGTGTAAAAGCATGGATTGCTGCTGGAAGTGCCGCTGAATCTTCCCGTTTTCCCAATGCAGGAATAATTTCTTGTTAAGCCGCTTTGCATAATGAACCTCATATTTTGTTCCTCCGGTCAATCCTTCAAGGCTTATAAAGGCATGAACCACATGACAAGCCGATATTAACTCCCGATTCCGCTGATAATAACGCTCAACCATCTCCACCCTGCTCCTGATACCCGCCAAATCCGGGGAAAAGATGCGGACTTTAAGGCCATGCGAACTGGCAGCTTCTCTGACCCATGCACAAACACCCTTGCAGGAGCTTGTGATAATTGTTGAATTCCTTGGAAGGGACTGTACAAGATCAACAACCGATTGCTTATCCTGGTATTTCCGAGCACCAATTATTCCAATATTTTTCATGAGTACCTCCAAATAAAAAAGCCCCACCGGATCGAAATCCAGCAGGGCTCATTAAAAAAACAAGTTGTTTGATTCAGCCGATAAATGCCAACAGTCGGCGGATAATCGTGAAGGGTGACAGGTTATTTCTTTCGAGGGTCTCCAAAATCTGATCCCCCTGAAGAAAGATGTCTCCGGCCGGCTCGCTGCCATCGAAAACTTCCAAGCCGATGTATCCCAAGCTATTGTTGATGGACAGGACGCAAGTCAGACCTGCCTCACGGTAAATATGGAGGTTATCCGCATATCCTGCCGACAGTTTGTGTCTGTGGATGCCGCTGTCATTCTCAAAAACGATTTCCAGGCAGGGATTGAACCTGCGAGCGGTAATCATTTCATCTGTGGCTTCCTTGCTGATGCTGTAATTCTTCACTCTTTGCATAGGTGCCTCCAAAATAAAGAAAGCCCAGCCAGATCAAAAAAAATCTAGCAGGGCTCAAAAAAAAGTTATCTGATTCAGTCGTTTTAAAATTTCACAATCTCTTCAACTCCGCATGGATATTGACCTAGGCTTCAAAATACTCTTCAAATTCCAATGCCGCCTTTTTCTCAGACATGTATTCCAGAACATCCAAATACTCATTCTCTGGATAAATGTTAAATGGATACTCGTTTATGTGCCCGCACTTGCATGAAAATGTTAATGTTACAAAAGTCATGTCTCTACATGAGTTACATTCACAAATAGAACTTTTTTGGCTTGTCATGGTAATGCTCCTTTTGCCCATACGGGCATCGTAAGAGAGCTGGTTGCCAGAATTACAGCCCCTGATAAATCCCATGCTGGCACACCCATGGGTACACTCGCTAATTTGTGCCTCTTTTGTTATGTTGGGTTTGTAGGTTAAGGATTGGTTCAAACAAGAAAACCCTTCTAAAACGGCTGAGAGCCATCAGAAGGGTTGTTTTGAGTTGAGTATGCTGAGCTATTAGCTTTGCAAGTGCCACGTCTTACAGGCTGATGCGAAGCCGCAATCAACACACATCCAGGAAGTTTGGGGGATGTGAATTTTTGCGTCTATGGCGGATAATACAGAACAGGCAATTTTGGCGAAGCGCTTTCTCTGGTCTGATGTTCGAGAAGTCAGAACGTGTTCCATTTTCGGCGTTACTAATTTGCGGAGTATATCGAAACGGCATTGAACTTGGCTTGTTGGGAGAACAAATTTATTTCCGCAAATTAAGTAGGCATACGAAGACATCTGCATATCATCATCAGCGGTGGTTTGTGCCATGGGTTTGGCAGCGGTCTTGTTGTCTATCACTATGACGTATCCATTTTTGTCACGAATTACGAGGTCAAGGATACCAGCTAGTTTGAACTCGGTGGGTTGGCTGTCTTCGGGATTATAAAGCTTTGCAGTCAGCGGCAACTCCACCCCAATGATCTCCTGGACATTTTGGAGAGTTTGAGGGATCGTTTCGAGAAAAACCTTGAGCATGGCGTTTCCCATTTTCACTGCCCCATCATGATTAGGCAGTTCCTTTTTGAAAATCACTGGCACCTCGGAATTCTCAAGGTCGAGTTCCAGGCAGGTCTCGAACCTTTCAGAGAGTGCTCCCAAGGACTCGGTGCTTCCGTTATTCTTCATTGATCGATAATACATTTCGATTGCTGAATGAATGGCGCCTCCAAATGGAAGTGCGATCGAGATTCTTTCCATTTTCTTACCCTCAATGTACTGAAATTTATATTTCAGCGAGCAGTTGAGATAAGTGAAAATTTGACTATGACTGATGTGCAGTTCCTGGTTAAACGATTGCTGTGTTGACATAACGATCTCCTTTTCATTGGTTGGAAACGAAGAAAGAGGAAAGTCCAGATATTGGACCTTCCCCCTTTCGGATTACAAACGTTTGGAATAGCGGTTATGGATTTTCCGTGGCTCGGAAAAACGATTTACTGAGCCAGAAAATTATTGATAAGTGCAGATGCATCGGCTTTAGAAAGATACTGAGCGACCGTGCCGAACATCGCCAGACACTGTTTATCCAAATCTGCGCTGGCTCTGCCGATTTCTGCATTTAGCTTTTGAAGATACTTAAATTGCTTTGCCGACAATCTACCGTTCCCGTTCCCGTTGCCACTACCATCTGACCCGGATGGGTGATTGTTCCCGTTTCCATTGGTGCCACCACTGCCGTTGCCACCGTTTCCGGGATTATTGGACCCACTCTCCCCATTACGATTTCCCCCGGCGGGCAGATCGTCACTGTTACAATGTCCCTTGGTGGGCAGATTCTCATTTTGATTACGCTGAGATTGATGACCGTTTCCGCCACTTCCACTCCCACTTCCGCTTCCACTTCCATTACTTTCAGTGTGTGACATTTCTTCGGCGCCGCAATATTCCACCCCAAATCCCGCGAATCTGAGAGAACGTGCAATTGCCCTCGTTTCTGCCAGTTCGAGGATGGCATGTGCAAGTTTTTGATCTCTTTCAATCGAAGCCATGCCTATTGCTTTAAAACTGCCCTTTGCAGTGGTACTGACAGCACAGACAACGGCAACTTTCTCGTCATACTTGAAAATTTCGGTCACTATCGAAAGTTTCTCGTTTTGCTCATGTGCCAATCTCAAACGCCCACCGACCTTTATGAAAGGACTGGTGACATATTCATTCCGTTCCTTATCCCAACGGCGAATGTTGGCGATCTCATCTTGCCGAAACTGAGTGATGTTTTCATTTTTTTGCATAATGTTCTCCTTTTCAATGAACAAAAAAAAGGACTAGCCGAAACGACCAGTCCTTGATTAAAAGTGGTGCTGATGCTGATAGAGTTATATGCGACCGAAATCTGATTCCTGTGAAAATGCACATTCGCAGCATTTCGATTTGTCCTTGCAGAACGAACAAACCTTCTGCTGATCGAGAATGAGGGGCATGTATTCAAAGACCCGCTCTATAGCCTGGGTCATGGGAATTTCAAGCGCCCAGGCTATTCTCCGAAGTGTACAGGATGACTGCAAACTCAGTTCTGGCGTGTATGCCATTGGTGTCACCTCCTTTGGGGAAATAAAAACTTTCGCGGGCGGAAAAAATTGGCTTATAGGATTGATAGAACGATCAAATGGTGCTGTGGATGGGATATTCTATTGGAAATGGGGGCTGTGAAGGATGCCGATCAGGTTTTGTGAAGTGCGAATTGATGTCTGTTTCATTATAAGCCTCCTTAAAAACGCAAAAAAAAGGCAGCACTGGCGTAAAAGCCGGTAACTGCCCTCTCTTGCTTGTTGTGAAAATGATGATGTGTTACTTCCAGCACCTCAACGTGAAATGCTGATAATACAGGTGCTCGTGGCACGGCTTCTTGATGTCGGTAATTTCAGTCTGCCATCCCTTCTGTTTCAGTAATGTTTCAAGGCGGAAAATGGCATCTTCGTAAAGGTCGTGCCCGTTGATATGGTGGAGATTTTCGACCAGGTGGACGTTTTCGATGTTCCTCCAGCGGTCACCGTTATGGATATGGGGAATGTTCCAGGTGGTCGGGTATCCTCTGGCAACGGTTTGACGTAATTCAATTATCTTGCTCATGAATGTACCTCCAGAACGCAAAAAAGCGATCTGCCATAAAATGACAGACCGCCTAGGTTGATGAATGGGATACTCCATCCCTTATGAATGGGACGGGTATCCTGTGATTCGTACTTTACTTTAATCTTTTGCTTTTAATGTATGATCGGATTAAAATATGCTGTAAATCTTGATAATTTTTTGGGGGGAGAAAAGATGAAAATTGATTTAACAAAGTACCGTGCAATTATTATCGGATTAATATTATTTCTGTCTGCTGTTGCATATGCGGGTACTTGTGAATTCCGATGTGTGTATTGTGCAATGGTTGAATTTGCAGGCTGTAATTTGCCAGCACCCAATAATGGGTACTGTCCCAAATCTCCTAATGGTCAACATGCATTTATGCTTGTTAAGGAACATTAATCCGTTATTTGGGTTCATAAGAGGCAGACATGGCAGGGTGGTGGCTGGCGTAGGTTATAGGAATGGTGTTGGAAGGTCAGGAGATAGAAACACCGGCGTATAAAACGTGAGGGGCGAAATAGTCTCTGTCAAATATACTGGGTGCTTCCCACAATAGTTATGGACCAATTTTTAGCTTAACCACGATGGCGGGAATGATCTTGCAGGAGCCGGAAAACGGGAAAAATATGGTGGAAGGGACAGAAAGGCTCGACCACGATGGTATGAAAGCAAATAACCGGAATACATCAATTCGTTTGACAGGCATGCTTGCTTTATCATAGGGTCGTTTTTGATGAATGGGTCAGGAGAAGCAAGAAGATGCAGGTGATGATGATTTCTGACGAACAGTGTATAAAGCAAAATATCTCGAAATTATTTTGTATAACTTTCCCAAATAGATGATATGCAGTAATTACGTAACTACTTACAAGAACCTAATCATATGAACGAAAAACATTTTTTATGCTCAAAGTGTTTTAAAAACTATGGGCTTCAGGCACTCGCGGAATTTCTTGCTAAGGATGAAGAGATTATAAATTGTGAAAACTGTGGAAGAAATGGGCTAAAGATCGGGGTAATGTTAGCAAGTGATCTAATGTCATCCTTTTTTGTATATGGTTCAATTCCACCTGAAATTGGTGGTCCTGCACCTATCTATCAATTCAATAAAGATCAATTTCCAGGTATAATAAATTTTGCGACCGAGCTCGATGCTGACCTTGAACTGCTTAGTAACATTTTGCAAGTCGGTCTATTTCTTTATGGCCCACCTGCTTGGAGAATGAGTGAGACTAAACACTACTATATGATAATTAATGATAATGTAGTAGGAGAAGAACGAAAAAAAGTATGGGAAGAAATTATTGGAAGATGTGGCACTGAGATGTTAGACATTGAAACTTTAATATTTAGAATTAGAAATGGTGAAAAGTTGCCACCAGCATTCCCAGAACAATTTGACACACCTCCAGAGGAATACATAAAAGAAGGACGGTTTCATACTAAAGACTTCCCAATTTTTTATGGAGCATTAGATGTTGAGACATGCTTGCATGAAACAAGAGCGACACTATCAGACTACTCTATGTTAGCAGTATTCAAACCCAATAAAAAACTGAAAATATTAAATATTGCAAATAACATAAATGACACTGAAGCAATTACTCCATTTGAAAGAGTAGACATTCTTATGGAAAAATTAGTTTATGGTGGAAAGAGCGAATACCCATTGTGTCAAGAAATGGCAATGAAAGTTAAGGAAGCAGGTTTTGATGGGTTTATGTCTCATAGTTATTTTGGACAAGTCCACAAAAAAAAATTATATAATATAAATCTCTTTGGATACCCAGTACGCGAAGATAAAATTAAACTTGTATCAACAAACAGAGTCAAACTAACACATATTTCATACGAATACCGATATGGGCCAATAAACGATACATTCTACCCTCTTGAAACTGATAAGTTTGATGAAATAATGGATGAATGGAAAATCGCCAAAAATAGTGGATATCTTGATGATACAAAGTATGCGGATATATTTAACCAAATAAAAGAGCTTTTAAACAAAAAGTCAAAAATACCAATTTAATGCCTTATCAAACCGTTACAAAGGACTCGGATAGCCAGCCTGTGAACTTACCGTAACTCCAGAAGGAAAAGCAAACGTTGACATCGAAGTTTATGCCATTTGATTGCCTTGACTCATTTCCTGTCCTGGCTCATGTAGTGACGCAGAACCCTTGGCCCGTGCAATCAATTTCGGTTACCCCTGGTGTTCACCATTTCAGCAAATAATTTTCATACAGGTGTCTGTTTTATGGAAGGCCCACTCCCTTTTATTTGCCCAAGCTGCTCCGCCGTGTTCGTCATATCAGAACATGTCCCTGATGGCGCAACACTGTACAAACGCTGCATGGTGTGCAGGCGAAAGCTGTGAATTACGCCAGATAACGTACAGCCTGCCACAGTGTCAGCCCGTGGAGAGATAGGCCGGCTTGGGAACAGGCGGGTGGATAGGGATGTGCGTGTCACAGAGGTGCAATTCTGCGAAGCGCCCATTTTTTGCAACCCGGCACGCTGAAAGCCTCCCGGAGAAAGGGCGGAAGCGCAATGTCTCAAAGGTGATAGGGCCTACCGAATTGCCGGATCTTTTCCACAAGCTCCGCCCAATGTCCCGCGTAATAGCTCTTTTGAAAGTCATCCCTTTTCCGGATCAGTTCCGCAAGAGTAAAACCGGTCAGACCGTTTTCGGCACAGGCAAAGACATGATCGCTGGATTTCAGGGAATCGCATAGGGAGTCGTAAAGATCCGAGCCAATCATGTAATCGAGGGTCTTGATGTTGACCTGATCGAAACCGCAACTGCGAATCAACGCAAAGGTCTTTTCCAGGGTCTCCTCGGTTTCCATGGGGGCGCCCAGAATGAAATTCCCCACAGTGAATATCCCCCTGCCTCCCGCATAGCGGATCATCTCGGCACTATGATCCAATTCGATGTTCTTGCGGTAGAATTTCAGTATCTCCCGACTGCCGGACTCGATGCCAAAGCTGATGATCCGCACATTACAGCTGGCCGCAAGGTCCAAAAATTCCCAGTCGATATTCGCCCAGCTACTGATGAACATATTCATGCCGTTCGCCAGAGATTCCCGGTGTATTTTTGCCAGGATGCGTTTAGCGCGAGCCAAATTGAATGTGAAGTTCTCGTCGGTGATCCAGATATTTTCATAGCCGCGCCCACGAATGTCCCTGAGCTCGCCGAGCACATATTCATCCGAGTGGGCGACATGGTGGCTTTGCCAGCCCTTTCGCTGGCAGAACACACAGGTATTCTCACAGCCCTTGGATGTTTGCAGTAGGGTGCTACACTTGTTTTTTCTGTAAAATTCGATGGATAAAAGAAGATTCCTGTCTATGTGGGGCAGCGCGTCGTATCCCTGCATGGCAGGTACCGACGCAAAGCCTGGCAGCTCATTGATCTGCGCTAGTAATGCATTGATGTCGTTGACCCGGACAGTATAATCCGCCCCGGCAAAGTTCCGATTTGTTATACAGCAATAGTTTCCGTAGGCAATGATCGGAACGCGAGTCTTCAACAGAGAAATGAGCTCTCCTGCGTGAACTATATTTTGGGAACGCTTCAACGCGAAGGAGTCGCATTCAAGAATCAGCAGATCGAATGTGGCACATTCGATCTGCTCCATAATCCACCGAGGGTCGTAGTCCTCGCAGGAATAGTCCCGCACTGTCACCTGATGATGAGACTGCAGAACCGTGGCAATGGTGAACAGGTCATAGGAGAAGCCGAACCTCGTTCGCTTGTGAACGTCCGGCCGGGGGTACACCAACAAAATTTTCATTGTGCGCCATCCAGAAACATTTCGCTCCGGGCCAATGCCAACAGGCCCCACGCCGCGCCATCCTCTATTTCATGATATGGCCATATCCCGCTTTTTAGCTGCGTTGCGCACAGGTAGGTGCAGGCGCGCGCCACGGCCGCACGATATGATCCGCTTCCGGTGCTTATCAGTCCCAGGATGGCCACCGCCGTGCAGTAAACGTTTGCGCCCACGGGGTGATCCTTCCACGGCGCGAATCCGCCGTTGTTCTGCTGTTGCGAGAGCAGCCAGCCTGCCGTATCCTTCAGAAGGAAAGGCTGGCGGGGGCGGCACCGCAGGAAAGCAAGCAGCGTGAAAGCCGCCTTGTAGGTCAGGGAATTTTGCTCCGATAGCCAGGCGGCCTCCAACCAGTCCAAGGTTCGCTCATCCGCCAGTTCCGGCAGCATGTACAAGGCTAGCCCTGTCACAGGTATGCGGTGCATATCCCGCTTGCTGCGACCAAGGCCTGCCTCCGCTCCATTGTCCGCGATCAACCACCGGATCGCGGCATCCCTTTCTGTCCGGAATTCGGGGAAGTACTCCAGCAGCTTGATATTCCAGAGCGTATCGGTATTTCCCACAAAACCGCCGTCCACTTGCTGAGTGCGCAGGCACTGCTCCAGAACCAGCGGGTTGATGTCGTGTTTGGATAGTCCGGACATCAATAGTAGGGCGTAGGTCTTTGTAATCCTGCTGATTTCGATATTCTTCCTGTGCATTTCACGGGTCATGTTCAAAAGGGACATGGTTGCCCGGTTGGCATGCAGTGACAAAATTCTCCTCTCCTCTAACGCAACTTCATGCGCGGAAACAGTACCGTATCCATGATGTGCGAGGTACCGGCAATCCACCTTACCAACCTGTCCACACCTATCCCAAAGCCGCATCGCGGCGCATGGATATGCTCTACCGCAGCAAGATACCATTGCAGGTTATCGATGCCGACGCATTCTATCTTGTGCCGCAGCAGGGCCACATCGCTGGTCCGCTCACACCCTTCACACAGCTCACCATAGGTCTCCGGCAGGATCAGGTTGAGGGCACATGCTCCGGCATCTCCTTGCCGCTTTGCGGTCCATGACGATAGGGACCGAGGATAGTCCATGACAAAGACTGGGCTGTCGATATATGCGGAAACCATGTAGTCGATCTCGCTTAAATCAAGGTCGCTGCGTAGCCTGCAGCCACCAGCACGGCCAAGTTCGCGCACAAAGTCCTCATAGGGGACTCTCCGGAAAGGAAAGCTCTCCAGCAGGGTCTCGATTCGCTGCCACAGGAGGGGCAGCCTTCGAATCTCCGGCAGGGTCGACAACTCCTTTAGGAGAAATATGAGGATCGCCTCCACAAAGTCCGGCAACTCCCCGTAGCACACGCCCGGCATTTCCACCTCAAGCATCCTGAACTCTACAAGATGGTTCACGGAATCCTGCTCATCCCTGAAGGTTGGGGATATGGCGTACACATTTCCAAAGAGGGCGGCGCAGGCGGCCATATAAAGGGCGTTGCTGGAGTTCAAGGAATAGCGGCCGTCGTACAGCGGCAAATATATCTCATGCTTTTTATTGGGTATGCGCTCGTGCAGGATAGGCGGATCCACCAGAGCGAAGTCCTTTTCCAGAAAGAACTTGTGAATCAGCCGCAGCACCTTGCCGCGAACGATCTGCACGACAGCTAGCGCATCGGTGATCTGCTGGAACCGCAGGTTGTCCTCACAGCGTTCCATCAACGGTGCACCTTTTCCGTATCCAGTTTATGATTCTCGGCGCATCCGGGTTTTCTGCCGTGTACCCACTCTTCCTCAACAGGTGGATGATTGCCAGATTCTTCGCGTTGGTCTTGGCCATGTTTCTGGGAAAACAGTTATGATAATATCGCAGCAGGGCTCTGGCGATTCCCTGATTGCGATGCTTCGGTGATACGACGATCTCCTCCAGTAACGAATAACCACCCGGCCTTCCGCTTTCCCGAAGAAAGCCTATGAGTTCACCCCGACAGAATGCGGCGTAGCAGTGGCGCCCGCTCCGAATCGTCTGCCGGATGAGCGGATATTTGCTGGACAGCGCCAGAAACTTTCTGTCCGTTTCACTCGTTTGTTCAATCAGGGTAATTACCTGTTCATAATCTGCCCATCTAACCCTCCTCACCTGTATAGCATCCGGGGAATGCAGGCTCAGGAGGCGTAACAGATTCTCATGCAGAACCATATCCGCTTGACGGGGACCGAGGGAACTGACAAGCTGTGTAAGCTCCATATCGTAGCTATATGCCTCCCGAAACACGTTCCTGCCAAAGGGATAGTCCGACCCGTACACGACACGGTCATATCCCAGAATTTCACAGGCATTGATGATGGTCCGAAGGTCTCCCACAGTGGAGGTATCCATAAACACATTCGAATAGCGCCGCAAACCGATGGCGTTTTCGACCACCTGCTCGCCGGTATACAGGTGCCCCCGCCCCATGTGCGCAAGGATGATCCTGAGGTTGGGTGCCAGCTTCAAAATCTGTTCCACCTGTCGTACCTTGTCACGAAACAGTGCATGCAGCAGCAACGGAACTCCAGCGTCCTCGATGAGTTGCAGCTCCTTCCTGAGTGCCTTGATTTCCAGTTCTTCATAGAGCAAATGCAGCTTTACCCCCTGAAACCCCAAGGAGAAATTCTTCTCCAGTTCGTCGTCTATCCTGCAAAAGGGAATCAGTCGCTCCGGAAAACTGCGGTACGCCTCATAAACGTATTCGTTGGATCGTTTGACATTAACGCTGCTATGAGGGACCGGCACGATGACGGCCTGGTCCACCCCATGGCGGTCCATCAGGGCGACAGTGTCTTCATAGGTATTGCATAGCTCATAAGGAAGCCCCACTTCCTGGGGCAAGCAGAAACCTTGCAACCCCACATGAATGTGTGAATCAATGATCTTCAACTGTCCCCTCCTCATCCTGCATTCGGGGCCCGGTTATAGCAAGCCGGGACCCGAACGAAATCAGTTACAGTTGCAGTTCGTGCAGCCAAAACACCAGTTGCCTTCGCTGAAGTCTTCCCACACTTCCTTGGTGAATAGCATCTCATCCTCTGCGGTGATTTCAGGAGTCACATACTCTTTCAATGGATTTTCCGAAGTCGCACAACTACTCATACGCATACCTCCTTTATAATTTTATTTTCAACTGCAAAATGCAGAACTTTTCTGCAATCTTCCACAACACGTTCTCGTGTGACATTGTATTCCTTCATTACTACCTCTGTTATTTGAGAGATAGTCTGTGGACTTCTGAAAAGTTCAAGAACAAAAAAAGATACATAATTCAGCCTATATTGGTTACCTGTAGAGACGTCAAGCGCCCAATACTTGTCGCCAATACCTCTTAATACGATATTTTTGTGCAGCTCAAGCTCAGTATCTATATCCAACACTGTGTATCCTCTTCCATATAGTCGCCGGTCGTTTCATAGGCGATGGCGCGGCAACCGCCACAACGCCCCACATTTTTACAACCGTGGCACTTCCCCTTCAGGTTGGCCTTGTCACGAATGCTCCAGAGAATATCGCTGTTATACCAAATCTTGAACAGACCGTCGGTTAGGATGTTCCCGATGGGGATAGTGAGCCTGCGGCAGGGAAGTACCGTTCCATCCCACAAGATTGCCAGCGAGGTGAAGCCCACCGGACAAAAGCCTCCGATCCTGGCCTCCGGGTCAGTGTTCAGATTGGAAGTATTTATCCAAAGGGGCCGCATGCGGCGCACGGTAAGGGCCTCTGATGTTCGGTTGGCTCTCAGGGTGATGCCCTCGTAAATATTTCGGACTTCCTCCTTTGTTAGCAGGTCCGCCATGTTGCTATGTCCACATGGTGTGACCCTCTCGACAGTGATGGCGTTTACCCCGCAGGCCTCTGCAAAATCGATGACCTGCATGGCGTAGTCCTTGTTCTGCTTCATCAGCGTGAACATGAAAGAAAGCTCAAGACCGTTTTCTCGCAGCCTCCGAATGATTTGCAAAACGGTTTTGAAGGTGCCGGGCCCTCTGACAGCATCATGCGAACTCTCCGTCGGCCCGTCGATGGAAATCTGGATCTGATGCAGCTTCCGGCATTGCTTCAGCATGTCGATATGTTCCTGCGTAATGCACGTGCCGTTAGTCAGTATATCGAATCGTTTGATGTTAGGGTCCTGTTCGATGTAGTCCACCAGAGACGGTAAATGCGGGCTTAAAAACGGCTCGCCTCCGGTCAGAGAAATACGCCCAAGCATATTCCACTTCTTTAACGCCGTTGAAATCTGCCCGGCAATACGCAAAAGCTGCTCCAAGGGCAGCTCCTCAAAGCAATAACTCTCCTGATAGCAGTGCGCACAGCGCAGATTGCAGTGATTCAAAAAATGCCACTGAAAATAAAATTCTCCCTTCTCCATGCTACTCACTGTCCAAATTGTGGATTTTTCGTATCACATCACTGGTGAAGCCGAGAGATACCACATAATCTATGTTGTATAGCTTCTTCTCATACAGTAGCTGCGCCGTTTCACGCCGGAGGGAAAAGAAGGCGAGCATGGCGATCAGGACCGCTCGGGTAATCTTACGGTTCTTGTGCTCCAGGTCGATGACGGACTGCCGGGATATACCAATCACGGCGGCAAAATCCCTCTGTGTCAGACCCAATTTATCCCGTAATGCGGGCAACTGGTCGGTCAGTAGCTCGATACATTCCATGATCCTGTTCGTATCCATAATTAATCACTTCTTTTTATTGTAAACCATATAAAGGTCAAAAGTAAATACATTTATTGCTTTTTTGATAATTAATCATGGGTAAACCCCCCGGTTATGCCGGGGGGGGTGCCAAGTCGCTGTTTTCCAGCGTGTTGCAAACCCCGCTCGGCAACTTTCCCTCCGGCAGGATGCAACTGGAGCGGTCGTGGGATGATGATCAATATGCCAAACAGAGCCCATGACCTTCCGTGGCAGGTCCCCACCGTTATCGACGATGGCGCTTTTATCTTGGATTTGTGCCAATTCTTCCCGCATGCCAATATTTTTCAGTGGTATCAATATCGGTAACTCTCTCCCGATTGAAGATATTGTTGTTGACTTAACACTCTGAAATTCATACGAGGATCATATCATAATTTTCAAACATGAAGTTAAGGAAACCAGAAATTCGCATCTTATGCGGATACACCTAATTAATATTATGTCAAAGGGAAGCCCAAATGGGAAGTGACTTGAATCAATTGCCTGTTACAGTTGCAAACGCATCTGGCTTTCCCCTTCAAATCGGAGTGATTCACGCTATTAATCAGTCATCAGATTGGCGGGTTATTGTCCAAGAGCACCCATGGCGATCAGACGAGACAGCACCCGGTGGTTTTATCGACATCGTCGCGATGGATCGCAATAACAGCTCCAGGACCATGATCATCGAGTGCAAGCGAGTTAAACAAGCCGCGTGGGTTTTCCTCATCCCAAATACGTCACCGTCGTATAGGTGCCTATCTTCCGGTTGGTTTTCTCTGCGGAAAGACGGAAAACAGATGTCCAAAGAATGGATAAAATGTCAAGCGGAACCATCTTCTTATCTATCGCTGTACTGCGCTATTCCAGGTCAAGAGCAAGGGCGTCGAACCCTGATCGAACGCACCGCTGCGGACCTCGTAAATTCGGTTGAGGCGATTGCGCAGCAAGAATTGGATAATATTGAATCCGGCTTCATAGCGAACTTCTCCCGGTGGTATGTTCCCGTGCTCGTGACAACTGCTCGACTTTTCGCAGCGTCTTTTGATCCAGCTACCGTGTCACTCAACAACGGATCTCTCCCCGAGAACACATGTTGTGAGGAGGTTCCATACATAAGGTTTAGGAAGAGCCTTTCAGTTTTTCACCAAGGTTCTACAAGCGAGAATCTTCAGGAGCTTAACGCCGCGAGCGAGCGGGTTATTTTCGTTGTTCATGCGGAGAGCATCACTGCTTTCTTGAATAAATTCGAGATGCAGTGATTGAAAACGAAGGCCAAGAGTGGATGGCACAACACATATGATTGTAGGGATAATTGTCTTTGGCATGAAATTCCCTTGCGTTTTTCAGACAGGAAACCAGAATTCCATCTTTTTCGACCGATTTCACCAGCCGTTTAAATTCAATTGTGTCAGAATTAATTTCATCGAGTCTGGACATGAACTGTAGGTTTTCCATGTCAATTGCATCAAACTGAATGTGCTGGATGGTACCCTTTTGGACAGCGCTGTCCAAAATCAGGTGCTCGTTTTCGGCGGGCGGAAGAAAAAATATACCTGAAAGCGAATCTGCCAAAGCCATAGCTGTATCAACAAAATTATCGTCTTCACGAAAGCCACTTTTCCTTATCTCAATCTGAATTGATTCAACTTTGTCCAGGTTATACTTGACGCTGAAATACTGGTTCATGATATTTTTATGTCGGCCGCAATAATCAGAGCCACTTCTTGCCAATGCTGCTTTAATAGGCTTAACAGAATTGGATTGAAGTGCTGCAATCAATTTATCGACTCTTCCCATATTTGCAGTCAATTTGTCTGGATTACCTTGCCCAACCCCAATCAGAACATCCATACCAGGGATGTTTCCTTCGGTATTTTCCGGAGTCAGGTTTTCATCCTTTATGCCATGAATCCACACGACAAATGCTTTCCCATATTCTTTAATTATTTCATCAACGGTATTCAGCAGCGGCTTTTCAAATTCGGATTCGAGATATTTCTGGACTTGATTCTTCCGATTCAGATTGATCCAATTTTTCTTTTTATCTGGATCATGACGAATTGGTTTCCTATTTAATCCAATTAGGATTTTTTTGGTTTTTGGATCTCTTTTCTCGGGTGGCTTTTGATAGATTTTGGTAACAAACGCATAGCAATTCAGTTGATCAGCAGCCAGTCGTGTTATCTGGTAAGTTTTTTCATCATCCTCTTTATGACCGTGTGGCGCAATCAGCAGAATGTTGCAATTCCCTTTGCGAAAGGAAATGTCACCTTCAGTCCAAGGTGAATCCGGAATTGACGATTCTGATGCAGTTGCATTCTGTCTCATGGTCATGATGAGGCTCCGTAATGTGTCATGAATAACATATTGTTATTATATTATTATTATGTATTTGTTGCATCAAATTGCACTCATGAGACCAGCCAGGTAAAGGGCGGTGACTTTCATATCTGCCTTCAAAGTGCAATTTTCTATCATACTGTTATCATTATATATTACACTATCATAGGATACTGTAATGATTCTGTTACAGTTTCAGGTGTCAACTGTAATGGTTCTGTTACACTTTTTACGGGTGCCTGTCACACACACTTTTTGCTGTAACACTGATTAACGTTTGGGCTGTCACATAAATTTGACGCATTTTACATTTCAAACCCTTCTGTCACCCCATGGTCAATTCCTCCAAGCTCGTAAATAGTCAATAATTTAAAATACATTGCTTTCGGTGCAATGATGAAAAGAACTTTTCTTACTTGACTTGTAGCGCGTAACGCCTCACTATACGGGATGAGGTGAAACATGATCGAAAGTTTCAGGCATAAAGGTTTAAAACAATTTTACGAAAAAAACGACCGCAGCGGTTTAACCACCGATCAGGTCGCTAAAATCAAAATGATTTTGTCATCCCTTGATGCAGCGGAAACACCGGACGAGTTGCACATACCAACCTTTCATTTTCACTCCCTCGCGGGTGACAGAAAAGGTTTTTTCTCAATAACGGTCCGTGCCAACTGGCGCATAACTTTCAGATTTGAAACCGGGAAAGTCTATGATGTGGATTTGGAAGATTATCATTAAACTGGCAGTAAAGGAGTAAATCATGCCCATGAAAAATCCATCTCACCCTGGTGAGCTTATCCGTGATATTTGCACAGATGGATTTAAACTTACCATTACAGAAGGCGCTATGGCTCTCTGTGTTACCCGTACCACCCTCTCACGCCTTATCAACGGAAAGTCCAGCATATCGCCTGAAATGGCTGTGCGATTGTCAAAGGCTTTTGGCAGCACTACCGGTTTTTGGCTTCGCATGCAGCTTAATTATGATCTGGCGCAAATCGAAAAAAGATCATCCACAATAAAAGTGCATCGTGTTGCTTTACCGGAAGAACGGCTCGCTCTGTAGTTTTTTGGGTGCTTATTATGATTGATGATGAGCTTGAACGATTTAAAACACTGGTCAACTTGTCCGAGTTTGCCGCCTCGCGTGGTTTTAAACTGGATCGCCGGGAATCCTCCCGCAATTCAGCCGTAATGCGTCATCCTGATGGTGACAAAATTATCATTGCCCGTAATGATATAAACACAAACTGGATTTTCTTCAGTGTCCGGGACGATCAGGAAAATGGTACCATCATTGATTTTATCCAGCGTCGTGAAGGCGGCAACCTGGGTGAGGTGAGGAAGATTTTACGGCGATGGCTCGGATCATCGCGTCCAGTTGTGCATCTTCCTTTATTTGTCAAGGATTTAGAACCTGTTTCGAGGAACAGAATAGGGGTAATCGCTGCCTGGGAACGGGCGGAAAGATGTCTTTCCTTGCCATATCTTACTGCGCGGGGATTATCTCCGGAACTGTTGAGCCTTTCAATCTTCGACAATTGCGTTCGTGTTGATCGGCGCAATAATGCAATTTTCCCACATTACGACAAGTCAGGACTTTGTGGTTTTGAAATCAAAAACACAGATTTTACTGGATTTGCAGCGGGTGGAGTTAAGGGGCTTTGGTTCAGCCAGGTTAAACCAACAGATAAAGAACTGGTCTTGACGGAAAGTGCCATTGATGCGCTGTCATTTCATGCCCTGCATAAGGGAAACTGTACCAGGTACATGTCAACGGGTGGGGCGCTGAATCCTCAACAGCCCGCCCTGATACGCGGAGCAATTGACAAGCTTCCTGTCGGCGCAGTTGTCATATTGGCTTTCGATAATGATGAAGGCGGGAACAAAATCGCAGCGGAGATCAGGGCGGTTGCTCCTGTCGGCCGGGAAGTTCGGCGAATTTTACCGGATAAAAAAACCGGCAAGGACTGGAACGATATTTTAAAAATCCAGCGGATGCAGGTTATGCCTTTACTGCTTTCTTACGACAAAAACCAATAAAAGCAGCATCAGGGTCTTTCGGATGTTCGCCTTTTTTGTCGATCCATTCGCGCCATTCCGCTTCCAAATAATAAATATCGAAACCAGGTGCGACCTTTTTGGCTTTTTCAAAAGTATCAAGTTTCAGACTGATTGGAGCATGGCTTTCAAATGTAATGACAGGTACCAAGCGTTCGGTAGCCTCTTCTGCAGCAGCGACGGCGGCGGGAAGAAGCCTTTTTCGACTTTTGGCGAGTTCTGGAATAAGACGTTTTGGCACATGAGGCGGACTAGGTTTTAAGAGCAACCCGTGGTCAGCATTGTAAACTTTCGCAGTGTCATAAATTGCCATTACACTTTTAAGCCGAAGAAGGAAATTCTTTTTAAAATTTCTCTGTCCTTCGGCGTCTTTGCCATAATCTGCCCCAAATTGCATTTGCAGAAATTCCCACGGAATAAGTGCATCTCTTTGCAAGTATGACAGGCGGTAAGTGAGCCAGCAATAAATATCAAGCGCCAGGGGTGAACGCTTAAGCTTCATCAATGCTGCCATGTCAACGGGCACAGGCCTTTCTATTACTTCTTTAAAAAATTTAGGGCTGAGTGTAACTGATGATTTCCAAAGTGGCATTTGATTGGGGATTTTTGGATTCCACCATAAATTATATTCATCTGCAATGCCTATGGTTCCACCTTTAATTTCTGTTCCGTTGCTATGTTCGCTTTCTATCCGATAAGATATAGCCGAGGAGAAAAGACGTTCGGTCTGTTTTACTAACCTTCTTATAGAACCTTGCTTGCCCCCTGTTGTTGCAAGGTTTAATTCTGCCATGAACGCTGATAGAGACGGCCCGAGCAGCAGAAACGGCGAACGAGTGCGGACGGCTTCGGTTGTTACCCATGACAGCAGCAATCGCGGTATTGATCCAAACGGCAACCCATTGGGCGACATAATGGTTAATTCAAATAAACCATTCCTGCGCTTGAATACGCTTCCGGCTGTTTCTTTATGTGGTAGAGTGGCCTGTACAAACACCCTCGCCATATAGCCCACCTTACCGGCTGTTTTAGCGTCTTCTGTCTCAATGACGATAGCCTCAACAATATATTTTTCTAAATCAGTCTGATTCATTCTTACCCCCTGTTTGGACGGTAAAGCATGAAATACTTATTTTATGAATGGGTAAAAAAATCAAGTAAAATGTTTTGCTGAGGCAACCAATTGTCATGCGTTAATTCATTTTCTTGCGAAGAAACGGTATCCGGTTTACGCATATACGCTACCGCTTTTACGCATATACGCTACCGCTTTTACGCATATACGCTACCGCTTTTACGCATATACGCTACCGCTTTTACGCATATACGCTACCGCCACCCCCCTGCAAACCCTTACTGGTGCTTGTGTTGCGGCCCGCCCCCTGTAGTACCCTATACACTCCTATAAAAAAACACCTGTAGAGTTTGGGGGGGATAAATCATGAAATCCGACTGCATTTTCATAAGCGATAAAACAAGGGCAATAGGTTTGGGATTGAATCATGTTTATTCTTCTTGAACAAATAACTCGATAAAAAATCAAAAAAGGGCAATAGGAAAAAGAAAATTGACATAAGGGTGTCAGTGACGTATGGTAATGACCATGTACGATATTCCGCATACTGTTGTTGAGACAGACCCATTTTTGAAACGTGCCGCCGATATTTGGACGGAAGAAGAACGAACAGAATTTGTGGATTTTATCGCATCAAACAGAATGGCAGGGGATGAAATCCCCTGCACAGGCGGACTTCGCAAGGTGAGATGGTCACGAGCTGGCATGGGAAAACGTGGAGGGACGCGGATTATTTATTATTATTACGACGAATCCGCGCCGATTTATCTCCTTTGGATTTATGCCAAAGGCACACAAGAAGACTTAACACCGAAGGAAAAAATCTTATTAAGCAAGTTTGCGGCTGAATTGAAATCAACAAACAAGGAGCGCCGCAAGGCGCAACAATCATGGAAAAAGAAATAAGCGACTTTGCAAAGGGTATTATGGCCGGACTGGAAAGCGCTCTTGCACATGCCAAGGGCAAACCAACTTCTGGAACAGTCGAGCATGTGGTTTTTGTGCCAGATGTGAAAGCAATCCGCGAGGGGCTGGAAATGTCGCAAAGAGATTTTTCCATTGCCTATGATATACCGCTTGCCACCTTAAAGGGATGGGAGCAACACCGCCGCCGCCTTGATAAAACCGCGCTTGCATATTTGCGAACAATTTCACTTTTCCCAGAGGAAACGAAGCAAGCACAAAACAGCAATCGCCGGAAAACCACGCCGAGAGGCATGAAATACCAAGAGGCAGGTATAATGGCATAGGAGCGGTAAAAACGCACCACAGTCAAATCAGAAGGGTTGGAGCCTGTTCCCTTCCCTTTTGCGCTGAAACGGTATCCGAACCACCTCGCAAATCCTTATGTATAAATGAGGATCGCGGCAGAACGTAGTTATTTTAAACAGCAGTAACTGTGGTATCAATCCTGACGTGTAGTGCTTTTTTAATTGTAGCAAAGATAACCGAAAGATTTTCCATGGTAGGATTACCGGAAGTGGAAAGCATACGGTGAAGGCTTTTACTCGGTTTCTGAACTTCTTCAGCTAATCGCTCGAATCCCACGGTTGCATTTACGAGGTCGCGGAGAATCAGTTTGGCAGTTGCTGAATCGCCGTCCAGTAATAAGTCAATCGCTTCATGAAGTAGTGACTTGGCAAAACCAGGGTCACATTCAACCCGTTTCTTTATTGTTTCTTTAAAGTCTCTTGTAAGTGCCATTTGCGCCCCTGAATTCTAAAGGCTCTTCGATTTTACGAAAAGGATCTCCCGCCTTGAATCCTGCCCGAAAAACTTCTCAAGTTCCTATGAATCAGCCAGATACCAATTTCCCATGCATTCAACCATTCAGAACTATACCATTGTGTCACCGTTTCCGAAACCGATCGCCCGCCATCCTATTCCGATTCGCATCTTAACAGACGGGTCCGCCCTTTTCTTTTTATGGCATTGTTGCATCAATTGCTTTGCAGCTTGATGGAATGGTTCAGTCCGAACAAAGTAATTTGCCCAACCAGATGTATCAGCGAAAATCTCACTCATGAGTGTTTCTCAATTCCTGTCCGATATAAAAATCGTGATTCTCACCTATAACCGTAATATCTGAAGCAAAGGCTCCGGCTAATTGTAGTAATGGATCATCCAGTTCATCCTTGACAGCCTCTTCCAACCATTCAATTAAGATTTGATTGAGTGTTTTTCCACGCTTATCAGCCTTTTTTAACAAAGGGCGATAAATTTGATCTGGAATTTCCAAAGTTAATGTGGTTGACATTTCAGCCTCCTTTTTTACCAGATTAAAACCAGCACCAGCATCCTACGCTCTGTTTGATCACCGACATTTAGCTGATAGGCAGAATGCCGCTGCAAATAGTCAGATCGTTACAATTTTACCATCCTAATGACCCCATTGTTAATTTTTACTGTCAACTGTAATCACACTGTCACGGTTCTGTTACACTTTTTACGGGTGCCTGTCACACACACTTTTTGCTGTAACACTGATTAACGTTTGGGCTGTCACATAAATTTGACGCATTTTACATTTCAATCCCGGTAGTTATCGTGTTGTGTTTCTGGAGCTGTTCCGTGTTAAAGATACCCTTTGCCAGAAGATGAAGAGGCGTTTTATATCTGCCTGCCTGTTGTTCAAACTTCGGTAATGCTCTGGCCTCGTATAATTTACGTTCTTCCATTGCCATTGTATCCCATATATCGTTAATTTTCGCCATATCTGCATGATCCATCCTGGGTGTTTCAGTCACAAAGAAAGATACTCCGGATGTTGTCTGTTGGACAGGAGCAGGCGCAACACTTGACGTAACCTTGCCGGACAGACTGTTCAGATACCCCAATGGATTTTTAACATTATTCAGTTTCCCGGCCAGTTTTCGGCGAACCATTTCAGCAATTGCATCCAGATCATGGAAGTTTCCCGGAACAGCCACATCGAACAGGGATTGAAATACTTCTTTTGCCGTTTGTGACGGTACTGGTACTGTTGCCAGTGGTACTGGTGTCGCCGGGACTTCCGCCAGTGGTTCCGGTGGTGCTGCTGCAGGAGGTTCCGGTTCCGGTACTGTTGCCGGTGCTGTTGCTTGTGCTTTTTCAGCATTATCAGAAAAGAAAGCAAGCGGTTTTTCGCTTTGCTTTATGCTTTCTTTAAGCTTGTCTTTGCTTTTAATAAGAGGGGTATCAGTTATGATACTGGCATCAGTTACATTTTTGAGACTGGTTTCAGTATCCAATTTGAGACTGACTTCCTGTATTTTGCTAGTCTCTTTTTTGTGACTGACAGATTTTTTCTGTTTTCTGTGCCATTGAGTGACATCCAGATTTATCCCATAAGCAGACACACGACCCGACCTGTTTGTGCTGATGATATTCATACTTTCAAGTTTTTTGATACATCGCACAACACTTGAATGCTTTATCCCTGTGAGTTCCGACAGCTTATTCAACGACAATTCCGCTTCCTGCCGGTTCCAGCCCAATGTATTTCGGACAATTGCATCAAGCACCTGGCGACACTCCCCCGGTATCCGTATTCCGCAAAGGGCATCCAGTAAAGTATTCGGGATTTTCGTAAAATCTTGCAGTATGGGTATTGTTATTTTTGCTGGTGATTCATTCACTGATCCATCTGGTTTGAACATTTGACACCTCCAGTAATTGGGGGCTTCAATAAAAAAAGCCCAAAGAAAACCTTTTATGGCTTTTCCCTGGGCTCAAAACTGAAAATACTTGCAAAACTCAATCAGATGTATTAATATTTTTGCAAATGGCACTCTTACGAGTGTTCAGGATTGGCTCGAATCCCGACCAAAGGAAAAGCCATGCGTTTCAAACACGGCCTTCTGAGCGCTAACTCAGAGGGCCATCTTTTTTCAAAATTTGGTATCCAGTAGTCTTTGCTTTACATTCGCCTTGATGTAAAGAATAATTTCCAATTATTCCATACCCTCCACACAATCATCCACACCAAAGGCTTCTTTTAGGAGGGTCATTATTCTGTTGAACTCCTGAAAAGCCAGCATATCGCAAGCATCTTGCATCTCAGAATATTCCTTATCAGGAAGATCAAAATCGACAAAATCATCCACCACGAAATCTAACTCATTGAAACCTATATCTGTTCCCCTGGTCTGTATGATGGCATTTTTTACTGCCTGGCGTATTTCTTGAATTATGCTTTGCTCGGTGGCCGGATCAAGTTTTTCCAGAACCATGTCGATTACCTCCTTTCTGTGTCAAGGCGTTTAGGGCATGATGTCCTTATCGGTCTAGTGTCAATTTCAAATAACTTTGGTGCTTGCTTCTGTAAAACATTCTTCCAATGTGTAACCTGGGAAGGAAGCACGTTAAAATCCTGGGCAATTTCATCCACCGTCTTAATCCCCTTTAACGCCTCAATCGCAATTATGGCTTTAATTTGTCCGGTGATGATTTTCTTTCGACTTGGGGTACGCGGTCTGTCTTTCCGCAAAACATTTGCCTTACGTTCTGCGGTTTTTATTTCTTTCACTTTGAACACTCCCACCTTCCGGCACTTTGCCATGTCTGCTCAAGAAATATTTTTTGGTCGTATTTGTGCTCCATCTTTTCCCCCCAGGTCTCTTCCTGCACAACCTCATTTTTTAAGCAATTGGCGGTTTGTTGTGTTTCACAAAAACATCGTTGAGAGCCTCGCGCAAAAGGATTTGTCTCTGCAACCCCAATTCCGCGGCCAGAGTCGTGAACTGCCTGTAAGTAGGTTCCTCGAAAAGTCCACTGATCAGATGTTTTCCACGTTTGGGCTTTTTGACGTCAATATCAACACTGGTAATTTCCTTTTCCGCAGGTTTGGCGCGGAATAATGAACCTGATGCTTTAGCCATAAGTGTATATCCTTATAATGTTATGTTATTATGATACTATATAATTATAATATAATATTATTATGACATCATGATGTTATGAAAACATGACATCATGCTATTATGTTTCCATGATCCATTTGTAAAGTGCCCGAATCTCCTCGGCTGCTTTGCCGTGAGGCTCGTATTCTTCGACGCTGTATCCGCCATTTATGGCGTGGGAATAAGCAGCACGTTGATACATATAAATGGGCACAACAGGGATAATCTCAGATAAACCTGCTGCTGCTTTTTCTGTCATGATCCCACGCGGTGGTGCGGCATTAAGCAGAATGGCTGCTTTATCAATAACCTTGCTCAGTTTGAGAATGTCAATTGTCGTACCAATTGCAGCAATATCAAAAGCTGAAGGACGGCATGGAATCAAAACCAGGTCAGCATGACTGGCGGCAATGATGGCGGCTCGATCGGAATGTGGTGCAGTATCGATGATCGCAAAATCTGCCCCATTCGCCTTCGCTTGTTTCAGGAGGGCCGGTAATCGTTCAGGGGTGGCTGTAATAACTTCAGGTGTCTCAGATTTGCGGCGGCTGAACCACTCAAGAGCGGATAACTGAGGGTCAAGATCGATAATTGCTGCTGTTTGTTTAGCCAGTTCAGCACAAACAGCGAGATGCACAGCAACTGTCGTTTTTCCACTTCCCCCTTTCTGACTTATAATGGCAACGACCTTCATGGCAATACCTCCTTGTTATAATATTATACTAT
>Ga0208248_1000160_pt1 | contig 23655 bp, 19 predicted proteins | sample CryBogmetaGMA5M_FD_184545 | JGI IMG/M metagenome (GOLD analysis project Ga0208248, IMG submission 184545) | Freshwater microbial communities from Crystal Bog, Wisconsin, USA - MA5M (SPAdes) | ecosystem: Environmental > Aquatic > Freshwater > Lake | place: Crystal Bog, Wisconsin, USA | collected...
GCCGAGTCCTACAAGGGCCCCAGCATCATCATCGCCTACAGCCACTGCATCGCCCACGGCTACGACATGGCCAACGGCTGCGACCAGCAGAAGCTCGCGGTGGACTCCGGCCACTGGCCGCTGTTCCGCTTCGATCCCCGCCGCGCCGACCAGGGCCTGAATCCGCTCCAGATGGACTCCGGCGCCCCCAAGGTCACCCTGGGCGAGTACGTCCGCAACGAGACCCGCTACCGGATGATCGAGCAGCAGAACCCCGAGCACTTCAAGAAGCTGCTGGCCCAGTCCCAGCACGAAGTCTCCAACCGGTACTCCGTCTACGAGCAGCTCTCCAAGCTGACCGTGACCCCCAAGGAAAGCTGAGGCAGCCATGGATCTCAAGACTTCTTACCTGGGACTCCAGCTGGCCCATCCCCTGATGGCGGGGGCCTCCCCGCTGGTCGATGACATGGGCATGGTCAAGCGCCTCGAAGACGCCGGCGCCTCGGCCATCGTCATGCACTCGCTGTTCGAGGAGCAGATCACCCGTGAGGAACAGGGCACCCTCATGGACCTGGAGCTGCACGCCAACGCCAACGCCGAGGCCATCTCCTACTTCCCCCAGGCCGAGGACTACCGCCTCGGTCCTGAGCACTACCTCGAGCAGATCCGCCGCATCAAGGCTGCCGTGGCCGTGCCGGTCATCGCGTCCCTGAACGGCACCACCGCTGCAGGCTGGCTACACTACGCCGGCCTCATGGAACAAGCTGGGGCCGATGCCCTCGAGCTGAACGTCTACTACATCGCAACGGATGCCAAAGAGTCCGCCGCCGATGTGGAAAAGCGCACCCTCGACGTGGTCCGCACCGTCAAGGCCCAGGTGAAGATCCCGGTCGCCGTCAAGCTCTCCCCGTTCTTCAGCTCCCTGGCCCACTTCGCGGTGGAACTGGAAGCTGCGGGTGCCGACGGTCTGGTGCTCTTCAACCGGTTCTTCCAGCCCGACATCAACGTCGAGGAGCTCCTCGCCGAGCCCACCCTGCAGCTGTCGGGTCCCTCCGACCTGCTGCTCCGGCTGCGCTGGCTGGCCGTCCTCCACGGCCACGTGAAGGGCAGCCTCGCCGTCACCGGCGGCGTGCACGATGGCATGGGGGCCCTGAAGGCCGTCATGGCCGGGGCCGATGCGGTGCAGATGGTCTCCGCCCTCCTCATCCACGGACCGGAGCGGATCGCCCAGACCCGCGCCACCCTGGCCGAGTGGCTGGAGGAGCACGAGTACGAGTCCCTGGCCCAGGCCCGGGGCAGCATGAGCCTGCTGAAGTCCCCCAACCCCCAGGCCTTCACCCGCGCCAACTACATGCGGATCCTGAACGGCTGGAAAGCCTAGTTTTTCGCTTCATCCGTTAAGAACCCCCGGGCCTCCGGGGGTTCTTTGCGTTGTGCAATTAATCACAGGCTTTCGAGGTGATTGACCTCATTATCGTCTATTATCTAAGACGACCCACTCATCTGCGAAGGTGACCATGCTACCTCTCTCCCAGTCTTCTGGTTATGCAGTCCTGGCTATGAGTTGCCTCCAGGACCCCGGCGGCAAGCCCACCCTCGTGGTGGACGTGGCGGCGCGCACCGGTTTCCCGCGGCCCTATCTATCCAAGATGATCCACAAGCTCGCCAAGGTGGGCCTGGTGATGGCCAAGCGCGGCAACAAGGGCGGCGTGGTCCTGGCGCTCGCCGCCAAGGAGATCACCCTCGACCTCATTGCCGAGGCCGTGGATGGCTCCGAGTGGCGCAACCAGTGCCTCCTGGGCTTCAAGGACTGCTCTGACGAGCGGGCCTGCCCCAGCCACACCTTCTGGAAGTCCGAGCGCGACCACATCCATCGCTGCCTGAAGGACATCTCCCTCGAGGAGATCCGCACCTTCGAGCAGGCGAGCCGCACCTGGCGCCTGGCCGATGCTCTCCCCGAGAAGAAGGCCAAGCCTAGGGTGAAGAAGGCTGCCAAGCCCGGAGCCAAGCCCGCCGCCAAGAAGGTCGGTCGCCCCGCCCTGAAGAAGGCCCCCGCCAAGAAGGCCTGAAGTCGGCTCAGCCTGCCTTTTGCCTGACCCTTCAGGGGGCCGGGAGGTCTCTGGCCCGACCAGGGATGGCGCTGGCGATCTTCCCCCTTTCCAGCCACCCTGCTGGATGATCCTCTTTCCAGGGCCGACGATATGCGGAAGCACACCCTCCCCATCCTGCTCTTCATCTTCGTGGTCTCGGGCTTCTCCGGCCTCATCTACGAGTCGATCTGGACCCACTACCTGAAGCTCTTCCTGGGCCATGCGGCCTATGCCCAGTCCCTGGTCCTGGCCACCTTCATGGGCGGCCTGGCCATCGGGTCCTGGCTCGCCAGCCGGTACTCCCAGCGCTGGCCGAACCTGCTCCAGAAGTACGCCCTGGCCGAGGCCCTGATCGGCCTCTCGGCTCTGCTGTTCCATTCGGTGTTCGACCTGAGCATCCGGTTCTCGCTGACCAGCGTCCTGCCGAACCTGGGCTCGCCCGCTGTGGCCTACGCCTTCAAGTGGCTGCTGTCGGTGCTGCTGATCCTCCCCCAGTCCATCCTGCTCGGAATGACCTTCCCCCTGATGACTGCCGGCATCCTGCGCCTGGCGCCGAAGAATCCCGGCCGCACCATCGCCCTGCTCTACTTCACCAACAGCCTGGGGGCGGCCATCGGTGTCCTCGCCAGTGGCTTTGTGCTGATCCGCCTGCTGGGCCTGCCCTGGACCATCCGGGTGGCCGGCCTGCTGAACCTGGCCCTGGCCTTTGCCGTGCTCTACCTCGCTGGGGAGCGGGGCGAGGCCCCACCTCTCCGGGAGCACGCGGAAGGCTCCAACCCCGACGCCAGTCGCCGGGGCCGCTACCGCACCCTGCTCCTGGTGGCCCTGGTCACCGGGACCTCGTCCTTCCTCTACGAGATTGGCTGGATCCGCATGCTGAGCCTGGTCATCGGCAGCAGCACCCACGCCTTTGAGCTGATGCTCAGTGCCTTCATCCTGGGCCTGGCCTTGGGTGGGCTCTGGATTCAGCGCCTGGTGGATCGCATCGAGCAGCCGGAGCGCTACCTGGCCTTCGTGCAGGTGGCCATGGGCCTGCTGGCCCTCTCCACCCTGGTGCTCTATGGCGGCACCTTCGGCGCGATGAAGTGGCTGCTCCAGAACATCGACAAGACCGCCGACGGCTACCTCGCCTTCAACCTGGCCAGCAACGGCATCGCCCTCGCCATCATGCTCCCCACCACCTTCTGCGCTGGCATGACGCTGCCCCTCATCACGGCCATCCTGCTGCGCCGCAATGGGGGGGAGCAGACCATCGGGGCCGTCTACGGCGCCAACACCGTGGGCGCCATCCTCGGTGTGTTCTTTGCCATCCACGTGGGGATGCCCGCCTTTGGCCTGAAGGGCCTGATCACCTTCGGCGCCGGTTGCGACATCGCCCTGGGCCTGCTGCTCCTGTTCCTGTACGCCCGCCCTGCCCGGCGCCAGCTGGCCATCACCGCCGCCGTGGGGGCCGGGGCCATCGCTGCGGTCCTGCTGGGGGTGACCTTCGATCCCTACCAGCTGGCCTCCGGGGTCTATCGCACCGGCATGTTCCTGTACCCCCAGCTCACGGAGATTACCTCCCACACGGACGGGAAGACCGCCACCATCAGCACCTACCTGGAAAAGGCCACCGGGGTCGTGGCCGTCGCCACCAACGGCAAGTCCGATGCAGCTGTGGGCATGAACCTCGCAGAGCCAGCCACCCCCGACGAGTCCACCATGGTGCTCCTGGGGGCCCTCACCATGGCCTTCAACCCCGCGGCCCACACCGCCGCCAACATCGGCCTAGGCTCGGGCCTGACCACCCAGGTGCTGCTGGGCAACCCGGTGCTCACCCAGGTGGACACCGTTGAGATCGAGCCGGCGGTGGTCGAGGCCGGGGCCTTCTTCCTGCCCCGGGTCCCCCGGGTCTACCAGGACCCCCGCAGCCACATCCACATTGATGACGCCAAGACCTACTTCTCCACCCACCGGAAGAAGTACGACCTCATCGTGTCGGAGCCCTCGAACCCCTGGGTGAGCGGCGTCGCCAGCCTCTTCTCCGAGGAGTTCTACGAGCTGGCGGGCCAGCACCTCGCCCCAGGTGGCGTCTTCGCCCAGTGGGTGCAGCTCTACGAGATCGACAGCGACCTGGTGCTGTCCATCCTGAAGGCCCTCTCCAGCCAGTTCTCGGACTTCGCCATCTACTCTACCAATGACCGGGACATGATGATCGTCGCCCGGAAGGACGGCGCCATCGGCCAGCCCCATCCGGGGATCTTCACCCTCCCCGAGGTGGCCGCCGCCCTGGACCGGGTGGGCGTGCACTCAGCCCAGGACTTCGAGCTCCGGAAGATCGGCAGCAAGCGCCTGCTGGGCAGACTGCTGGCCTCCTCTGCGATCCAGGCCAACTCGGACTACCTGCCCATCGTGGACCAGAATGCGGCCCGGACCCGGTTCATGGAGGCCAATGCCTACGACCTCCCCAACCTCTTCCAGGGCCTGGGGCCCCTGCTGGAGCTGCTCTCCGAGGAGGCCTCCACCTCGGCCTTCACCCAGGTCACAGCCTCTCCCCACCTGGCCCGCTCCCAGGCGGCCCGCCGGGCCATGGCCCTGCGGGACCTCTGCCTCCTGGGGGGCGGCGACCCCCGGGACCCCGCCTACCCGCCGGACCTCCGGCAGGCGGCGATCCAGCTGGTCCAGGCCTTCCAGCCGATCCCCGCTGGCCAGGATCCCGCGGCACGCCAGGCCAGCCTCTACAACGGCCTGACCAGGCTGGTGCCCTACCTGCGCCCCCAGGAGCTGGAGGCAGTCTGGGCCAGGCTCGACTCCGGCCCGGGCGCCGCCAGTCTGCCTCCCCTGGAGCGGGCCTGGGTGGACCTCTTCAAGGCCCTGGGCCGACGGGACCCCAAGGCCCTGGCCACCCACGTTCAGACCGTCCTGCAGACCCCTCAGCGGCTCCCCAGGGAGGTGCTGCAGTTCCTGGTGGCCTCCGGCATGGCTGCCAACCTCGCCATGGGAGACCGCCCAACGGCCAACCGGCTTTGGGTGACGGGCAGAACGGTGCTCTTCCCAGACGGTGAGCCCGACCTGCTCTTCCGCCTGCTGGTGGCCGAGTCCCTAGCTCCTAGGTAGGCCCGCGATACCTAGTGCGCGACCGCTGGGGCTCCGGCGACCCAGTGCTTGGCGCGGAACTTCTCCACCCCGGGATCATGGTACTGGTCCAGGTCCGCCAGGCTCACGGAGCGCAGCTTGGCCAGGATCTGAGCCAGGGTCACTTCCCAGAAGGCGTGCATGTTGCAAGGAGTCTGGCCGGTGCACCCCACCATGCCCATAACGCAGCGCTGCTGCCAGGCCGTCCCCTCGACCGCCTCGGAGAGGTCCTCCAGAGTGATCTCGGCCGAGCGCTTGGCCAGTACAACCCCGCCGTGGTGCCCCCGCCGGGCCACCACCAGGCCCTTCTTGGCGAGTCGGTGGATCAGCTTGGACAGGTAGGAGCGGGGAATGCCGGTGGCATCGGCAATGTCTTCGACGAGGACGGGATAGCCGCCGGGTTCTTGCAGGCACCGAAGGGCACGGATGGCATAGCCCGTGGTCTGGGATAAGGGGAGCATGGCTACCTCAGGTAAAAGCCTATCTTTTCAAGGCCTTATACTGAGGATCAGTCGGTCTGTTGAACAATCAACCGCCCTTGTGATCCACATCACTGATCACGAAGCATTTCCATTAATTGTCCAGCATCTAGGGCCTTTTCAGGGCAAATCGATCTACTTGGCGGCGACCTTGGTCTTGAGGCCCTCGTAGAGGCCGGCGGGCACAATGCCCTTGGTGACCAGATCGAGTTTGGAGTGGAGGGGTCGCTTGGCGATGATGGCGTCGGCCATGGTGTCCGTGACCCCAGGGAGCTTTTTCAGCTCCTCCTTGGAGGCCCGGTTGAGGTCCAGGGCCTTGGCCTTGGCCTCGGTGTCGGCCTTGGCCTTGGCCTGCCGCTTCTTCTCCGCAGCCTTGGCCCGGGCCTCCTTGGCGGCCTTCTCCATCTTGGTGGCGGGCTTCTTGGGCCGTTCGGGCTCTTCCTGGGCCGGAGCCCAGAGGGCGGAGGCAGCCACCAGCAGTACCGTTGCAATCGCTTTAACCGTCTTATTAATCATGTATTACCTCACGTCTGAGTACCATTTTGGAACCTGCCCGGAGACCTGTCAAGGCGGGCCCATTGCAAGGGACCCGGCGGCCTTGCGGCAGCCGGGTCCCTTGGGGAAGCGTGGCGCAACCTGCGGGACCCGGCAAGCCGGGCCCCTGGGTTGGGCTGTTAGAAGGTGATGTGGACGGAACGGATGTCCGCGATCTTGCCTGCGCCGTGGCAGATGAGGCACTGCTCGACCTTGGCAAGGGCGGTGCTGCGGGCCTCGTAGAAGGCGCCGCCGTTGCCCTTGAAGTGGGCAATGGCCGTCGGGGTGTCGTGGCAGGCGCCACAAGCCGAAGTGATGGGGCTGCTCACCAGGGTGGTGGCGGCCGCAGCAGTGTAGGGCGTGGTGCTGGCGGTGGCGAAGTTCGTGGCGAAGCCGGTGCCGAAGGCATAGGCAGGGCCGAAGGCGGCTGCGAACGGTGACCAGTAGGCGCCAGGCAGGGTCTCGGTACCCGTCACAACCACGTTGACGGGGGTGGGAGTGGTCCCGGTGGCGACGGTGGTCCACAGGAGCCGGTCGACGGCAGCAGCGTTGGTGCTGTTGCTGAAGTCATAGGAACCGGTCACGTGGCAGATTTCGCAGTTGTTGAGGACGGACGGGTAGGTCACGTTCCAGTAGTAGTCGCCAGCGGAGACTTCCCACGAGAACTTGTTCACCCGCTTGCCGGCCGCATGGATGGCGTGGACGGCTTCCTTGATGTTGACGCCCCAGCCAGCATTGACCTTGTTGACGTTGTGGCAGAAGGTGCAGGTGGGAGCGTCGTTGCGCTGACCGGCGTGGTAGACCTTCTCGGCGAAGACGCCGAGGGCCGCATGACAGTCGTTGCACTTGGCGGTGGTGACGATGGCGCGACGGGCTGTGGAGGTGTTGCCCGTGGGCAGGGTCCCAGTCAGAAGCTTGGTCACGTTGGGGGCAGGAACGCTCAGGCCGCCCTGGCCGGTGCCGGCTGCGGCGGTGCGGGGGATGTAGCCGAAGCCCGGGACGTTGGTCTGGGTCAGGGGCTGAGTGCTGGAGAGGGCGTAGGTGTAGCCGATGCCCGCGATCAGGTTGGTGGCGGTCGTGGGGATCTTCACGCCCGTGAGGGTCAGCGTGTAGTTGCCGGAGGTGTCGGGGCCAGTCATGGTGCCGGCGCCGGTGCCCGTGGCAGTCTTGTTCCAGATGTTGCGGACATAGCCGCTAACCGTGCCATTCCAGTCGGCCGGGGTGGCGATGCCATCCTGGGGAACCGAGAAGGCCAGGTAGACGCTGGGGCCACCCACGAAGTTGGGCCAGAGCTCAACAGTGGCATCAGCAGTGGCAGGCGCCGTGTTGAAGGCCACGTTGGTGCCGTTCTGCTTGAAGGAGAAGACCAACACGGGCTGGTTGGTGCTGTTGATCGTGGCAGAGACCAGGTTCCAGGTCGGAGTGATGGCGCCGGCCGGGAGGTTGCTGGTGTAGGCCGCCACAGAGGCGGCATTGGTGTTGGCGTTGGTGCCGCCCACTGCCCAGCTGTTGAGCGGGTTGGGGGCAACCACAGGCACGTGGGCCTGGGTGACGGCGGCGGCGGCATGGCAGGAGGTGCAGAGCTTGTCGTCAAGCTGCTGGCCACCCATGGCGGTGGTGCCGTGGTTGGTGCCGGTGGCGAAGTCCACGGCGTCATGGCAGGCGCCGCAAGCCTTACGGCTGGGGACGTTCTTCCAGTTGTCGCCGAGGGCGGCGGTGCCGGCATAGGAGGCAGTGTGGCACTTGACGCAGTTGCGGGGATCCTGGGGGTAGGCGACTTCGTTGAAGAGGACGCCACCGTAGTTGTAGCCGGTCTTCTTCAGGCCTTCGCCCATGTGGAGGCGGTGGATGAAGGGGGTGAAGTCGCCAGCGGCCGCACCGTTGATCTTGTTGGTGCTGCCGGAGTAGCCACCGTAAGGGCTGGTGAGGGCAACCACAGGTGTGGTGGTGGATTCGGCGCTGCCGTACTTGCGCTGGTCGTTGTGGCACATCACGCAGTAGCGGGGGTCCTTGCGGCTGCCGCCGTGGACGACGAGCTCCGTGTGGCAGCTGTTGCAGGCGGCCATGTTCACGATGTCGCGGCTGGCAGAGGCAGCGGCCACGGCACCCGTGCTGGGCACGAAGTCGTAGACGATGTTGGCGGGATTCTTGACGGGCACGCCCACGATGCCAAGGCTGACGGCGTCGGGGGTGTTGGTGCTGGTGCCACGGGCGTTGCCGCCGATCTGCACGCTCACACGGTGGGTGAGGGTGGCATCGAAGGTCACGTCGTCAAGGTCGGCACGGAGGTTGTTGCCCGTGTAGGTGAAGGTGTTCAGCAGGGTCTGAGCGGCCGTGATGTCGCGGTAGAAGGTGTACTTGTAGGTGCCGTCGAGGTTGTCCACCAGGGTGCCCGTGTTGTCGGTGCTGGGCTTGGACGGGGTAGCAACGCTACCGGCGACGTTGGTGGGCATGGAAGTCACAACGTAGCTGACCCAGCGGCTGGGGCTGCCGTTGGTGCCGGGGACAAGCTTCGCAACGCTGAAGGCGAAGTTGGCGTAGCTGGGCACGAGGGCGGTGCTGGAGCGCGTGGTGAAGCCGAGGCCGGAGACGGGGGTACCGTTCTGGTCAACGACGCGGAAGTTCACCACCGGCTTGCCGGCGGCTGCGGTGACGGTGACGCCCGTGACGGAGCCGGAGAGGGACAGGTTCGCCCACTGGTCGGTCGTGAGGGTGGCAGCGTTGACCGTGAGGGTCGGGCTGGTGCCGTTGGTGCCGTTGGTGCCGTTGGTGCCATTGGTACCGTTGGTGCCGTTGGCGCCAGAAGCCCCGGCGGGGCCGGTGTTTCCGTTACACCCGATGAGGACGAGTGCGAGGGCTGCGGTGGTAACGAGGCCGCAGAGCTGTTTCAGGGATCGGTGCTTCATATTCCGTTCTCCTTGATTTGAGGTGGTGAAGCGGGGTTGGAAGGGGGAAGTGGAAGTGCTGGTCTCATGTCGCGGGATGTCGCACCTCCTTGGATGGATGGGCCCGGGGCGGGTTGGCCGCAGCGGATCCTAGCGCTTGATGTTGGTGCCGTGGCAGAGGGTCTCGTTGAAGCACCCGGGGGCCGTGCCCGCAGGGGGCGTGATCAGGGGCTTCATGAGGGAGTTGGCACCGGCCTGATGGCAGACGGCGCACTGGCCCACGTTGCTCTGGTTGGTCTGGACGTGGCTGGGAGCACCAACGGTGGTCCCGGTCCAGGGCCGGTTGGGGTGCGGGGCCCGGGTGTGGCAGGACTTGCAGGAAACTGCCAGGCCGTTGTCGTAGGTGCTGCCGTGGCACTTGGCGCAGTGGGCAAAGCCCGCCATGACCGGAACGGCCGGGGCGGTGGTCGCCACCGGGGCGGCCTGGGCGCCGAGGCGGCCGTGCTGGCCGGGCAGGGCCCAGGTGGCGGGATGGTTCACGCCGCTGGTGTGGCAGGTGAAGCAGCTCACCTTGGCGATGCCACCGGCCAGGATCGGATCCGCCGTGGAGCCGTGGCAGGTCCGGCACTGCTCGGGGGCCTTGACGTATTCGGCGTAGTGGCTAGGGATCCAGCCAGCAGCGTGCTGCGCGGTGGCCTCACCCAGCTGGGTCGATGTACCGGCGGTGCCGGCACAGCCCAGGGCCAGGATCGCGAGGAGCATCGCGAAGCAGGTGCCCATCATCATTCTCGTTCGGCTCATTGTGTTCCCCTCGGCGCTCAAGCAGTTCCCTACCGGTGACAGACGCGGCACTTGTCGTTGTTGGCCCGGCCATGGCAGGTGTAGCAGCTGGACGGATCCATCTTCCCTTCCATGCGGTGGAGGGTCATGTAGTCGCCCCGGTGGGGGGCCATGCGGTCCGGCCGATCGCTCAGGCGGATGGCGGGCTTCATGGGCGCCTTCCCGGCGTGGCAGTCCCCGCAGAAGGCGGGAGCGTGGCAGGAGGCGCAGGAGTTGAGGTCCTGGGTCGCCTGGAACCGGTGGTCCTTCACGAAGTCATTGGTGTGGTCCAGGGCGGCGTACGGCTTGAGCGAGCCCTTGGACAGGTCGGTGGTGTGGCACTCCGAGCAGATGGGACGCCCGGCGCCCGTCTCCTGGGGGTGGGTGGCTGCGAAGCTCGTCTCGGGAGAGACCAGGCTGCAGGCCATGAGGAAGCCCAGACCCAGCACGGCGCCCAGGACCTTGAGAACGGTTTTGCCGGCCATTACCGACCTCCCTTGCTAGCCATGCCGAAGCGGTACTCGGCGCGCAGAAGACCCCGCGTCTCGTTCTTCGCGACGGGGGTGGTGCCGTAACTGAGATCCCCGGACACCTTCAGGTTGGTGGTCGCCTGGTAGCCCAGCGAGCCCACCGCCTCATAGACATTGGTCAGACCGTTCAGGTATGGGTTCGACTTGCGGTAGCGCTGCAGGATGCCGTCGACGCTCAGGGAGAACTTACCCTTGGAGGCCATCGCCCAGGCCCGGGCCTCGCCGTAGGAGAGGCTGCGGAAGGGCACCGCGGAGTCCACCACCTTGGTCTTGGCGGCGTTGGCGATGTGGCCACCGGCGCCCATCTGGAAGGTCTTCTCGGCGTTGGCCCAGCGCAGCTCGCCGCCGGCCTTGCTCACGTCCCCGTAGGTTTCGCGGTGCATGTGCTGGTAGTCAGCCACAGCGATCACGGACCAGGGGGTGTTCCAGGTGATGTTGCCGCCCCAGCCCTTGTAGAGGTCGTTCTCGTTCTGCCGGAACAGGGAGGGCAGGTTGGTGCCGGCAAAGAGGTACAGGAAGTCGCGCTCGGCGAAGTTGCCGGTGACGGTGACCTGGCTGCCCAGCTTCACAGTCGCGGTGTAGTCGTGCTCAGCCACACCGAACTGGTTCTCGGCGACATTCCAGACCGTGCGGCCGCGGACACTGAGGATGGAGAGCGGCGTGAGCACCACATCCGCACCCATCTGCTTGCGGGTGTAGTCCACCAGAGAGGGCGGGTTCAGGTCCTTGGCGGCCTTGGTGCCGTCCTGCAGGTAGGAGACGCCGACCTCGGCACCGTTGGTCACACGCCAGCCGAGGCGGCCGCCGTAGATGAAGTCGTGCTGGAACTCGTAGTTGGTCTGCTTGCGGGGATCCACCACCTGCGCAGCGACAGGCTTGCCGACGAAGCCGGACACCGTGAAGCCGCCGATCAGGTCCGTGCGCCCGCTGACGCCGTCCACCTGCTCGATGCCCGTGCTCTGGGAGACGGTGAACCGGCCGGCCTTCAGCTCAGCATTGGCCTGGTTGAAGCGGTACTGCAGGTAGCCGAAGCTCAGGTAGCCACCCGCCCGGTTGGGCTCGGTCTGGCTCAGGTCGCTCAGGTCGCCCCGGCCCCAGCCAAACAGGTGCAGGGACAGGTTGTCACTGCCGAGCTTGGTGGCGTCGATGCCCAGGAACTGCGTGGCCGGCGTGTAGGTGTCCTTCTTAAAGCCAGGGACCTCCGACTTCCACATCTCGGCCATGGTGGTGCCGTACAGGCTCACCTCCTGGCCCCAGGCTGTGGCGGACATCAGGGTGGCAAGCAGGGCCACGTGGGTATGTCGTTTCATGTTTCGCCTCATCTCGCAATGCGCGGTGCGTTGGGGCCGTACAGGTAATGACGCATGAAGGGTGTTAGCCGGTTTCCTGGTCCCCTGAACTGACGTTGCGACGGGGAGCGGAACCTTTCGGAACTACGGAGTGCAAAGAGACACTGAACCGAGTTAGGTGATACCAGAGTCAGCAACGAAATTATGCCCAGGCCTTAGAACACCTCAAGAGAGCAAATGGTTCGACCAATTATGCCGTTATGGTTGTTTGGTTGCATTGACACACAATCTCGTGACAAGTCTTGATTCGTTTTAAATAGCTGTAAAATTTATGCTTTGAATAGCACTAAAATAGTAAAAAAATAGGTGCATCCGACCCTGTCAAGGCTGAAGTGACAAGCAATCCCGACAAACTTGTGACCTTTGGCACTGCGTGTCCCCGGTTCCCCCCAGGTGTAGGAATCGGGGCCATTCATCGGCGTTTTTTTCTGACTAGAGTGCGGCCGAAGCCCATACCCAGCGGGGGCGGTCTGCGTTTTTTGTCTCCCCAGCCTGGGATTCGGGCCCCTGTGACGCCCGACACCGGGGGGTCGCCGCATACTCCCCGGTTCATTCGAGGCGGAGGCAGGCATGGCTCAGAGCACCCTGGCATTGGGGGTCGAGGCGGTGGGATGCGCGGGCTTCGATGCCGGCATCAAGGGGGCCTTCGGCTACCCCGGCACGCCCTCCACCGAAGGCTTCGAGTGCGTAGAGGCCCTCATCCACGCCGCCGCCGACGGCCGGGTGGCCCAGTGGGCGGCCAATGAGAAGGTGGCCTACGACCTGGCCCTGGGGGTGAGCTTTGCGGGCTTCCGCACCCTGGTGACCATGAAGCATGTGGGCCTGAATGTGGCCCTGGACGCCTACGCCAACTCCGCCCTCACCGGCGTGCACGGTGGCCTGGTGCTCCTGGTGGCCGACGACCCCGGCATGCACAGCAGCCAGAACGAGCAGGACAGCCGCAGCCTGGCCAGCTTCGCCTGGCTGCCCTGCCTGGAACCCAGCACCGTGCAGGAATGTTATGACTTCACGCTCCGGGCCTTCGACCTCTCCGAGGCCCTGCAGGTGCCGGTGATGGTGCGCCTGGTCACCCGCCTGGCCCACTGCCGTGCGCCGCTGGACCGCCGGGAGGCTCTGGCCCCCACCGGACTGGGCCCGGTGCCCGCAGCGCAGGCGCAGGACTGGGTGCTCATCCCATCGAACGCCCGCCGCCGCTACGAGGACCTGCTGGCCAAGCAGCCCCGCCTGCTGGCGGCCCTGGCGGACCTCAACCGCAGCGTGCCCGGGCCCAGTCGCCGGGGCGTGGCCCTGGCGGGCATGGGCCGGGCCTACTTCCATCAGCTGGCCCTGGAGCATCCCGAGCTGCGCGACCTGCCCCGCCTGGAGCTGGCCGCCCAGCCCGTGGACCCGGACCTGGAGGCGGCCTTCCTGGCCACGGTGGACGAGGTGCTGGTCTTCGAGGAGGACTACCCGCTGGTGGAGACGCGGCTCGGCCTGCGGGCCCGGGTCAAGGTGCACGGCCGCCTGGACGGCGCCCTCCCCCGGGTCGGCGAACTCTCCCCGCGCCTCCTGAAGGCCGCGCTGGGACTGGCTCCCAGCATGGGCACGCCCGCTGAGCTGGACCTGCCGGTGCGTGCGCCGCGCTTCTGCGATGGCTGCGGCCATGTGGATGCCTTCGAGGCCCTGCAGGAGGCCCTCGGCAACCTGGGGGCGACGGCCCAGGCCCGGGTCTTCGGCGACATCGGCTGCTACACCCTGGCCGCCCAGGAGCCCCTCAGCGCCCTCCATGCGGTGGTGGAGATGGGCGCCAGCATCAGCATGGCCGTGGGCGCTGCCCTGGCGGGCCTGCACCCTGCGGTGGCGGTCATCGGCGACTCCACCTTCGGCCACAGCGGCCTGCCGGCCCTGCTCACCGCCATGGACGCTGGCGCCGATGTCACCATTCTCATCCTCGACAACCGCGTGGTGGGCATGACGGGCCAGCAGCCCAGCCAGGCCCTGGATCAGGTGGAGCGCATGGTTCTGGGCATGGGCATCCCCGAGGCCAGCTTGCAGGTGCTGACGCCCCTGCCCCGGCACCATGAGGCCAATGTGAAGGCTGTGGCAGCGGCCCTGCAGCAGCCCGGCCCCTCCGTGCTGGTGTTCCGGCGGGAGTGCATCCAGTCCCTGCGCCGCGGTGTGCTGCGAGAGCACGACCGCAACGAGAAGGCGGAGCGGGCCTCGGCTTGCTGCACCCTGGAGGTCCAGCCATGAGCGCCCTTCGCATCCACGGCATCGTGCTCTCTGGCGTCGGCGGCCAGGGCGTCCTCTCCCTCGCCCAGATCGTGCTGGAGGCCCTGCGCCGCAGCGGCTTCCACGCCCTCCAGTCCGAGATCCACGGCATGAGCCAGCGGGGAGGCAGCGTGCAGGCGCAGGTCTGCTTCGCCGAAGTGCCGCTCACCTCCCCCATCCTGGATGAGGGCAGCGCCGATCTCCTCATCGCCCTGGAGCCCCTGGAGGCCCTGCGGCACGTGGCCATGCTGCGCCCGGACGGCCACCTGGTGGCCTCCGAGGAGCCCTCTGCCGACATGGCGGGCTACCCGCCCCTGGAGGACATCTACCGGGCCCTGAAGGCCGTGCGGGGGGCCTGCCTGCTGGACACTGAGGACCTGGCCCGACGCCTGCGCCATCCCCAGGCCGGGGGCATGGCCCTGCTGGGCATGGCCTCCCGCCACCTGCCCGTGCCCGAGGCCGTGTGGCAGGCCGTCATCACGGAGCGCTTCGCCGCCAAGGGCGAGCGCGTCATCACCAAGAACCTGGAGGCCTTCGCCGCCGGGCAGGGCTTGGTCCCCGCCCGGGCTGAGGCCTGAGGTGACCTCGGCGGCAGGCTTCCTCCACGAAGGTCGGGCCTACGCCCTCCTGGCCGCCGCCGGCCTGAGGGTGCCCCGCCACGGCTTTCTGGGTGCGGAGGCGTTGCCCTTCGCCCCGGGCGAGGCCGTGGTGCTCAAGGGCATTGCCGACGGCCTCTGGCACAAGTCGGACCGGGGGGCTGTGCACTTCGCTCCCTTCGATGAGGAAGCCCTCAGCAGCGAAGCCGAAGCCATGCGGCAGAGGGTGGCGGAGCTCCCCTGGGTCGGCGGCCTGGTCTGCGAGCGGGTGGCCTTCCAGCGCCTGCCGGGCCTGCCCACCGAGGCCCTGGTCTCCCTCAAGCGCGACCCCGAAGCCGGCTGGCTGGTGGTGCTCGGTGTGGGTGGCCTCCAGGCCGACGCCTGGGCGGCCCTGGCCCCGCCGCTCATCTGGCCCCTGGCCTTCACCACCCCCGAGCAGGCCCTGGCGGAGCTGCGGGAGCACTGGCTGGGCCGTACCTGGCTGGGCCGCCAGCGGGGCACCACTGCCCTCACGGACGAGGCCAAGCTGTTGGCCTTCCTGCAGGGCCTGTGGCGCGCCACCGAGGGTCTGGCAGGCGCCAGCGTGACGCTGCTGGAGCTGAACCCCGTGGTGCTGGACGACCTGGGTCGGCCGACCGCCCTGGATGGCGTAGGCACCATGGACGAGGCCCCGCAGGCCACCGGCGCTGCGCCGGACCCCGCCTGGTACCAGGCCCTCCTGAGTCCCCGCAGCCTGGTGCTCGCCGGGGTCTCCAGCCGCCCGGGCACCGTGGGCCGGATCATCCTTGAAAATGTGCGCCGGTCCCGCCTGCCGGAGGGTGCGCTGCGCATCCTCAAGCCCGGGTCCACCGAGTTCCTGGGCCTGCCCTGCGTGGCCTCGGTGGCTGACCTCGCCAGCGCACCCACGGATCAGCTCATCGTGGCCCTGCCAGCCTCCCAGACCCTCGCGCTGGTGGAGCAGCTCTGCCAGCAGGGGGGCGGCGCCACCGTGGTCTATCTGGTGGCGGGCGGCCTGGGCGACGGTGCCGACACCGAGGGCCTCGGCGCGCGGCTGCTGGCCTGTCTCACCGAGTACCGCCGCAGCGGCAGGTGGACCCCGGCCCTGGTGGGGCCCAACGGCCTGGGGCTGTTCAGTCCCGACCTGGCGCTGAACACGCTCTTCATCCCGGAGGCCAAGCTGCCCCTGGCGGCCCGCCCCGGCCCGGTGGCCCTGGTGAGCCAGAGCGGCGCCTTCCTCATCACCCGCCTGAGCCGCAGGCGTGAGCTGGGCCTGCGGGCGGCGGTGGCCATCGGCAACCAGCTGGACCTGCGCTGCTCGGAATTCCTGCGGGGCTTCGCCACCGATCCCGCCGTGGCCGTGGTCGGCGCTTACCTGGAGGGCTTCGCCCCCGGCGACCTGCCCTCCACGGCCATGGCCATCCGCACCCTTCGTGCCGCCGGTCGCCGGGTGCTGCTCTACAAGGGCGGGCGCAGCCAGGCAGGCATGGCCGCCGCCAGCAGCCACACGGGCGCTCTGGCAGGGGACCACGCCCTGCAGGCCAGCCTCCTCCACCGGGCCGGAGCCATGCTCGCCGAGGACCTGGAGGCCTTCGATGCGGCCCTAGCCTGGCTCGCGTGCCACCCGCAACTGCGGGTCGAATCCGTGGCTGTAATGACCAACGCGGGCTTCGAATCCGTGGTGGCCGCCGACCGCCTGGACGGAACCTGTGCGGGCCTCACCCTGACGCCCGCCGAGACCACCGCTCTGGAAGCCACCCTGGCGGCCCAGGGCCTGACAGGCCTGGTGAGTGCGCGCCTGCCCCTGGACCTCACGCCCATGGCCGATGAGGCTGCCTACCTGGCCTGCGCCCGCCTGCTGCTGGCCACCGGGGCCGACGGTGTGGTGGTAGGCCTGGTGCCCCTGACCCAGCGCCTGGACACCACGGACCCCACGGTCTACGGCCCCTTCGCCGAGGCCCTGGCCGCCCTGGCCCAGACCAGCGGCAAGTGGCTGGGCGTGGCCGTGGAGGGCGGTGCCGTCTACGACCCCTACCGCACCGCCCTGCGCGCCGCCGGCCTGCCCGTCTTCCTCACCATGGAAGAAGCCCTCAAGGGGCTGCGGCTCATCAGCAGCGAGGCCTGAGGCTCGGGCTATCCCCTCTGGTCTTGAGGGCCTCCCTGGTGCAAACTGATTTCGGACTAAAACTACCGAAATGACCCGCATCCTCCCTCCCTGGCGCACCCTCCTCCCGGCTGAGCATGGGAGCTGGTTCATGCTGGGCCTGCCCATGCTCCTGGGCCTGCTGCTGCGCCCCGCGGCGGCCGCGCTCTGCCTGGCCCTGGCGGCGCTGGCCCTGTTCCTGGCCCGCCCCCCCCTGCGGCGGGTCTTCCTGGGGCAGCGGGATGCAGCCCAGGTGCGGGCCCTCCTCCTCTTCCTGGCCCTGGCCACGGCAGGAGGCTCCGCAGCCCTGGGCCTGGCCGGGCCGCGGTTTCTGGTGCCCCTCGCCGCCATCGCCCCCCTGGTGGGTCTGGCGCTGTGGGCCGACACCCGGCGAGCGGTGCGCTCCCTGGATGTGGAGCTGGCAGCCCAGGGCGCCTTTGCCGGACTGGCGGCGGCCATGGTCGTCGCAGGGGGAGCTTCCCAGCCCGAGGCCCTCCGGGTCTGGGCCCTGGCGACCCTCGTGGGAGGTGCCAACCTGGCCCACGTGCGGCGCTTCCTGGGCCATGCCCATGGCCTTTCCGCAGCGGAGCTCCGCCGCCGGGCCCTCCCGGTTCATGTCCTCCACCTCCTGCTGGCGGGCACTTCGGCCCTCCTCCTGCTGCCCCGGGGACCGGCCGGCCTCCTGTGGACGGCCTGGACAGGCCTCCTCTACCTGCGGGCAGTGCAGCCCTGGCGGCCCCTCCCCGCCCGCACCCTGGGCTGGCGCGAGGGGGGCCTCAGCGTGGGCAGCTTGTTGCTCCTTTGGCGGGCGCTGGCCCCCTGAGATTGCATTTGTCTAGATTTTTTGCCTGGACTCCGAAATCCCGCCCCCGGATGCTGAGTTAAAGAGTAAAGGACCCAAAAATGCTATTCAGCACCGCAACTGGCTACGCCCTCCGCGCCCTCGCCGCCCTCCCCGAGGACGGCAGCTACTGTCTCGCCAAGGACCTGGCTACCGACCTGACCCTGCCCGGCCCCTACCTGGCGAAGATCCTGCAGGGCCTGGTGCAGTCCGGCATTCTCGAGTCCGTGCGTGGCCCCCGGGGCGGCTTCCGCCTCACCCGAGCCTCCCACCACATCACCGTGGGCGAGGTGGTTACGGCCATGGAGGGGGCTGACTCCATGGAGGGCTGCATCATGGGCTTTCCCACCTGCGGCGGGGACCACCCCTGCCCCCTGCACGATGCCTGGGGCGCCGTGAAGGATCAGGTGACGACCTCCATGACCGAGGCCACCATCCGGGACCTGCAGCTCATGGACCTGCGGCACCAGCGCGAGGCCCAGGAGCGCACCCAGGAGCGCCCGGCCTGAGGGTTTCCGGGGGCCCGAAGGAGCGGGTAGGCCAGCCCCAAGGTAGGATCGTGGCATGGCCATGAGCTGCGACCACCCCGACCTGCTGCCCCTGGACGAGGCTCTGCGCATCCTCTGGGAGGCTCTGCCCGCCCCGGTGCTGGCGGAGGTCCGGGCGGAGCGCGACGATCCCGCCACGGATCGTGCCGCCATGGATGGTGTGGCCCTTCGCGCCGCCGACGGCGTGGCCCCCCGCCGCCTGCTCGGCACCCTGTTTGCCGGCGACGATCCAGCGACCTTCACCGTGGGGCCGGGCACCGCCGTGCGCATCATGACTGGAGCGGCGCTGCCCCCAGGCGCCGATGCCATCGTGCCCGTGGAACAGCTGGTGCAGGTCGCTGACGGCATCCAGCCCACGGCCCGGCCCGAGGTGGGCGACCATGTGCGACGCCGGGGCGCCCAGGCCCGGGGTGGGGACCTCCTCCTGCCCGCGGGCACGCCCCTCAACGTGGCCCGGGAAGCGCTCCTGGCCCAGGAGGGCCGGCCCGTACCCTCCCTGCAGCGCATCCGCGTAGGCGTGGCCTCCACCGGCGATGAGCTGGTGCCCCATCCCGCGCCCCACCAGATCCGCGACTCCAACGGCCCCATGCTGGCGGCCCTGGCCCGGGCCCTGGGCGCCGAGCCCCTGCTGCGACCGGCCTTGCCGGATGATCCGCCCGCCCTGGCGGCGGCCCTCCTGCAGCCGGGGGACCTCCGCATCCTCCTCACCTCTGGCGGCGTGAGCATGGGCGAGCACGACCACCTGCCCCGGGTGCTGGCGGACCTGGGGGCCCGGATCCTCTTCCACCGCATCCGCCTCAAGCCGGGCAAGCCCATGCTGGCCGCCCTGCTGGGCGACCTGCTGGTGCTGGGCCTCCCGGGGAACCCGGTGTCGGCCTACGTCAACGCCCTGCTCTTCCTGCCGGTGGCCCTGGCCCGCCTGGAGGGCCGCGCCTGCCCAGACCCCTGGCGCCAAGCCCGCCTGGCCGCCCCCATGAAGCACAAGGGCGACCGCCCCCTGCTGCATCCCTGCCGCCTTGTGGACGGCCAGCTCCTCCCCCTGCCCGGCAAGGGCTCCGCCGACCTCGTGACCCTGGCCCACGCCGATGCGCTGGCGTGGATTGAGCCGGGGGGGATGGAGGCGGGGGTGAAGACGCGGTGGATTGGCGTTGTATAGCTGTCAGCTATCAGCTATCAGCTATCAGCTGTCGGCTAAAGATTGGGCGCCGACCCACTCGAAGTGTGCCGGCGCCCCTCGTAGTTGGCTTTGGCTGATAGCCGACAGCCCTTTTGGCTTTGGCTGATAGCCGACAGCTGATAGCCGACAGCCAAAGCCTTCAGCCCTTCGCATACCGCTGCAGCTTCCCCAAATCCAGGATGCGCACCACCGGGAAGGTGCTCTGGATGAGGCCCAGGTCGGTGAGGAGGCGCAGGGCGCGGCTGAAGGCCTCGCGGCTGGCGCCGATGCACTGGGCCAGGTCCTCCTGGGTCTCCTGGAACTCCACCAGGGACCGAATGGGATTGGTCTCATGGGCTTCCAGCAGCAGCTGGGCGACGCGCTCGGGCACGCTGTGCAGGCTGAGGGTCTCCACCAGGGTGACGAGGTGGCGGACCTTGGCGGAAAAGTGGTGGATGAGCATCTCAGCCACTTCGGGATGCCGGTGGACGATCTGCCGCAGGGGTGCGGGGGGGATCAGCCAGCACTCGGTCTCGCCATGGGACTCGGCGCTGGAGGCGATGGGGGCGCCGTCAAACACGGCCACCTCGCCTACGCAGTCGCCCACCTTGAGGAACTGGAGGACCTGGACGCGGCCCCGGCCATCGGTGCGGAAGACCTTGAGGCCGCCCTTGACCACCACGAAGACCCCCGGCGGGGTGTCTCCCTGGGTGAAGATCCGGGCGCCGTTGGGGAAGCGGCGCAGCTCCGCAATGCCGGCCAGTTCTTCAGCGGCATCAATGGGGAGGCCCGCCAGGAACTCGATCCGTCTCAGGTTGAGGACAGCTTGCGGCATGGGACTCCACGAGATGCAGGAGAAAGTTGACGAACACTTCCAAAGGCATTGTGACCCAGGTCACGCCCGCTGGGAACAGGGGGACCATTACTTTACCCCGAGGTTGGAAGTTCGTTCGAAAGTATTCCTATATTTGCCAAGCACCCAGGCGAAACCTGCCCACCCAATAGGTGGGTCGGTAGGCCTTACGAGGTGTAAGGACCGGCTGCTACTTCACCCGCTCCATGAAGGTGCGGTCCACGGTGTTCACCCGGATCTTGGAAGGCGCCTCCATGTAGGGAGGCACGCCGACGGTGATGCCGTTGCTGAGCTTGGCCGGCTTGTAGGAGCCGGTGGCGTTGGCGTTTTTCATGACGGGATCGGTCTCGACGATCTCCAGGACCACGCTGGGGGGCAGGGTGGCCCCCATGGGCTGGCCCTCGTAGAACTCGATCTCCACTTCCATGTTGGGCTCGAGGAAGACCAGGTCGTCGCCCAGGATGTCCTTGCTGACCTCGATCTGCTCGTAGGTCTCGTTGTTCATGAAGATCAGGCTGTCGCCGTCCTCGTAGAGGTACTCCAGCATGTGCTGCTCGAGGCTGGCCTTCTCCACCTTGTCGGAGCTGCCGAAGCGGTTCTCCCGGTTGATGCCGTCCTTGAGGCGCTTCATCTTCACCTGGACCCGGGCCGGCAGGTTGCCGGGGGTCTGGTGCTCGGTGCTGATGACGCGGCAGAGCTCGTTCTCGAAGTTGACGATCATCCCGGCGCGAACCTGGGTGGCAAGAATGAGTGGCATGGAGGCTCCGTGGGGAGGAAGGCGGATGCGGATCTCAGTTCAAAAACCCCTCGCCGGGACCCCGGCGAGGGGTTTTTGGTGGGCGTACCAGGATTCGAACCTGGGACTTCTACCGTGTGAAGGTAGCACTCTACCGCTGAGTTATACGCCCGCGGTCGATCAGAATACCTCAGGGTGGGGCCGTTTCCAAGACCGAATCAGCGGCTGCTCCCAACCCGGCGCAGGGTCTCGGCAAAGCGGGGGGTATCCGCCGCCCGCAGGCCGCAGAGGCCCACGCGCAGGCCCTCCGGCAAGGGCACGGTGAAGACGCCCTCGGCCTTGAGGCGGCCGCTGACCGCCTCGGGTTCCGGCGTGGACACGGTGACGAAGAAGCCGCCCTGCCAACAGAGGGGATCCCAGCCGTTGGCCTCCAGGGCCGCATCCAGGGCCAGGGCCCGGGAGGCCAGCACCTCGGACCAGTGGCGATGCTCCGCGGAGAGGCGGACCTGGGCCTTGCCCTCCTGCGCCAGGCGCAGCAGCAGGGCCTGGGGGGCCTTGGCACAGTTGGACCAGGTGCCGCGGCAGGACTGGGTGAGGGCCGCCTGCAGGGTCGGGTCGCTGCACCAGGGAAAGGCGATGGCGCCCGCCCGCCCGCCGTAGAGGGTCATGGACTTCGAGAGCGACATGGAGCCGCCCACCAGCACCCGGCCTTCGGCACCGAGGGCCGCGTAGTCCGCCAGGGCCTCGGCCACGGCGGCGGGCTCCCGGGTGTAGTCCAGGTAGGCGAAGTCGAGCAGGAGGGTCACGGGGCCGAGGGCCGCGACGTCTCGGAGCAGGCCCAACAGGACCCCCCGATCCACTGCGGAGAGGCTGCGCCCGGTGGGGTTGTGGCAGGGATCGTTAAGCCAGAGCAGCACCCGGCCCTGGGTCTGCATCAGGGTGCGGAGGGCGGTGTCCCAGGCCGTGGCGTCCAGAGGCTCCCCCGCCGCGGGCCAGGGCGCGGTGGCCACTCCCACGCCATTCTCGGCGGCCAGGGTGGCGTAGGGACCCCAGTAGGGCGCCGTGGTCAACACGGACTGGCCGCGCTCCAGGAAGTTGCGCAGCGACAGGCCCAGGGCGCCGCTGCCCCCGGGAGTGGCGCAGGCCGCGCCGGCCCCGGCGGCCTGGGGCCAGTGCCGCTGGACCAGGATCTTGAGGAAGGCGGGGTCTCCCGCGATGGGCGCGTAGGGCGCCACCTCCAGGGCCGTCAGCTCGCGCCACAGGTCCATGACCGTCTCGAGCACCACGAGCTGCCCCGCATCATCCAGGAGCGCACCCACGGTGGCGTTGAGGACGGAACCTCCCGCGGCCTTGAAGGCCTGGGCCTCGGCGTTCAGCGCGAAGATCGGATCGTCCGCAGGGAAGGCGCGGCGGGAGGGGATGAGCTGCTCAGTCATGCGGAATTATCAATCAAACGGTCCTTGACCGAAGTCCGGTCCTCCCAAAATGGTCGACTAACACATCTGGGATTAGGCTGTTCCCATGCATGAACCCATCCAGGCAGCCCGGGCCTCTCGCGTCCTCCTGGCCGTCGGCGCCCTGTTGGCCCTGGCGCCCTTCACACCCGCCGCTGCAGCGCTGGTGGGCGGTGGCCTGCTCGCCATCACCCTGGGCAACCCCCTCCAGGGACGGACCCAAGCCTGGACGCACCGCCTCCTGCCCCTGGCCGTGGTGGGCCTGGGCGCGGACATGAACCTGCGGGCCGTGGCCCGGGCGGGCCTGCACGGACTGGGCTACACCACCCTGAGCATCGCGCTGGTGCTGGCCCTGGGCTGGTGGCTGGCGCGCCTGCTGAAAGTGGAGCGCGAGGCGGGCCTGCTCATCTCCGTGGGCACGGCCATCTGCGGCGGCAGCGCCATCGCCGCAGTGGCACCAGTCCTCCGCGCCCGGGCCCATGAGACCAGCGTGGCCCTGGCCACGGTCTTTCTCCTCAACGCGGCGGCCCTGGTGGTCTTCCCTCCCCTTGGGCACTTGACGCACCTGAGCCAGGAAGCCTTCGGGCTGTGGGCGGCCCTGGCCATCCACGACACCAGCTCCGTGGTGGGCGCGGGCCTCGCCTATGGGCCCCGGGCCCTGGAGGTGGCCACCACCGTAAAGCTGGCCCGCGCGCTCTGGATCGTGCCCCTCACGCTGCTCATCGGCGTGTGGGTGGCCCGGCGCGGCGAGGCCGCCCCGGAGGCGCCGCCCGTCAAGCGACCCTGGTTCATCGCGGGGTTTCTGGCCATGGCCGCCCTGGTCACCTTCGTACCGGCCCTGCACACCGCGGGTCACCTGGTGGCCCTCGTCGCCCGCCGCGCCCTGGTGCTCACGCTCTTCCTCATCGGTGCGGGACTCAGCCGGGAAGCCCTCCGCACCGTCGGCTTCCGCCCCTTCCTGTTGGGGGTTCTGCTGTGGGTGATTGTGGCGACCATCGGCCTCGGTGCCGTGAAGCTGGGGCTGCTCACCGTGGGCTGATGCCCCGCCCGCAAGGCTGACAGGCAACTGCCAGCCAGGGGCAGGAGGGCACTGTTGAGAGGTGCCTCCCTTGACGTCTTTATTACCCAACCCCAGGCCAGCAATCCGTAAGCCGCCCAGCAAGACAGCAAGGGTGCTGCCAAAAAACAGATACATCTGGAGCGAGTTAGGTGTTCCATCCCAGCCGGAAGTCTGATACACCCTTAGAACCAATCCTTCTCCAAAAAAATTAACTTTGCTCGGGGTCCTGCATGACGGGTTCC
>Ga0208248_1000165_pt1 | contig 23299 bp, 28 predicted proteins | sample CryBogmetaGMA5M_FD_184545 | JGI IMG/M metagenome (GOLD analysis project Ga0208248, IMG submission 184545) | Freshwater microbial communities from Crystal Bog, Wisconsin, USA - MA5M (SPAdes) | ecosystem: Environmental > Aquatic > Freshwater > Lake | place: Crystal Bog, Wisconsin, USA | collected...
CACAGAACCCCTTGACTTTGTCAAGTATATAGTGTATACTACGTTCATAATAAGAACAGACCACACGAGCAAACCCAACCAAACACCGTGGGAATTCCCACGGTCAACATCAATCAGGAGCAACTGATATGACAACGATTAACTTCGGTAAAACGGTAACGCTTAAGCAAGCGGCGCAGATCATCCTCGCCACCCCCATGAACCGCTACATGCTGCGTGGCGAGCCGGGTATTGGTAAGTCATCCATCCTTGCCTACCTGTCCGCCGCCCTGCCTAACCACCTGCCCGCATACATTGACGTACCCAACATGGACCTTGGCGATATCGCAATGCCGGTCATCGACCACGACAAGAAGGTTACCCGGTACTACCCCAACGCCCGGTTCCGTCTGCACGAGGGCAAGCCCGTCATCATGATGTACGACGAGTATCCCAAGGGTGCGCCGCCTATCCAGAACATGCTGCATCCCTCGCTTGAGGTGCACAACCCGCGCCTTGGTGACATCTCGATTGATCCAACATCCATTATCTTCATGACTGGCAACCTAGCTAGCGATGGGGTGGGCGACAACCTCAAGGCGCATACCCGTAACCGCATTGTAGAACTGCACATAGCCAAGCCCGATGCGGATCAGTGGCTTGAGTGGGCGATGGACCACGATATTGAGCCGGTGGTGATGGCGTGGGTTAAGCAGTTTCCTCATGCGCTGGCGTCCTATCTTGACGAGGGCCAGACGGACAACCCGTATATCTACAACCCTAAGAAGATGCAGTCATCCTTCGTATCGCCCCGCTCACTTGAGCGAGCATCTAACATTGTTAGGGCGCGGGCGGAACTGGATCAGGATAGCGTCATCGCTGCGTTGACTGGTGCCATTGGCGAAGCAGCAAGCCGGGACATGCAAGCCTTCATTGCGTATCAGGATCAACTGCCCACGTGGGAGAGCATCATCAAGTCGCCCAAGACTACCGGTGTGCCCGACAGTGCTGGCGCGTGCGCCGTCATGGTCTTTGGTGCGATAGCCAAGCTGGATAGGAACAACATCACGCCGTTCATGGAGTATATCGAACGCTTCGAGCCGGAGTGGCAAGCGGCCTTCTGCATCAACATCGCTAAGAGCAAGACCAAGCAAGCCGTAGCGTTTAGCAGCAAGAAGTTCGCTGACTGGGTGCAGAAGAACGAGGACCTACTGTAGGCGTGGGAATTCCCACGCTAGTAACAACAACCAACGAGGAGCAACCCGATGGATACCGAAGCAATCGACAAAGAAGAGCGCAAGCTCAAGAGGGCTAAGATCAGCCTGATGCGTGAGCCCAAGTTCGCGCTATGGTCCGGCATCATGATGATCGGCAGGACCGAGGTGGTGGACGACATGCCCACCGCTTGCACTGATGGACGTGACGAAATGTATGGGCGCAAGTTCATCAAGTCCGTCACTGATAAGGAGCTGGCGTTTGTTGTACTGCATGAGAACCTGCACAAGGCGTTCAAGCACCTGACTACGTGGCGCAAGATACATGACGAGGATCACGAGCTGGCTAACATGGCTTGTGACTACGTTATCAACCTGATGCTGGTGAACATGGACCCGCAGGAGCAGCACATCTCGCCGCCGCGTAGGGATGGCAAGGTGTTCGTTCTTATCGACAAAGCCTTCGCGAACATGAACACCAAGCAGGTGTTCGACATACTCAAGCAGGAGAAGAAGGATGCCAAGAACGGCAAAGGTAATGGTGCTGGCCGTTGTTATTCTAATGGGGATGGGTCTTTTGACCGTCACGATTGGGCTGGTGCTAAGGAACTGTCAGAAGAGGCGCGCAAGCAGCTGGAGCGCGAGATCGACCAAGGTCTGCGTCAAGGCATAATGGCGGCGAAGAAAGCCGGTTATGGTTCGGGTGACATGGAGCGTCTCGTTGGCGACATGCTTACGCCGGTGGTGGACTGGCGCGAGCAGATGCGGGAGTTCGTCAAGTCTATCTGTTCTGCCAAGGACGCTTCGTCATGGCGCAGGGTGAACCGGCGCTTCCTGTCTGGTGATACGTATATGCCAACGCTGGTAGGTGAGAAGGTCGGGCGTATCGTAGTGGGTATTGATACGTCTGGTTCGATCAGTGGTGCCGAGATTACTAGGTTTTTATCTGAAGTTAAGTCTATCACTGAGGACGTGCATCCTGAGAAGATCGACCTGCTGTATTGGGATGGTAGCGTATCGGGTCACGAAGAGTACGACGAGGGTAACATGAGCACCCTTGTGGAGAGCACCAAGCCGCGAGGTGGTGGCGGGACTGATCCGCGTGCCGTCATGAACTACGTGAACAACCGCAACATGCAGCCCGAGTGTATCGTGATGCTAACTGATGGAGCTATTGGTGATTGGGGTAATGAGTGGACTGCGCCAGTTCTTTGGGCAATCACCGGGCGGGGCATTACAGCCCCAAATGGTAAGTCTATCCAGATTGGAGACTGACCCAATGCTCAAGGCAATCGTGAAGATAAACTACAAAGAATATATTATGGACACGAAGGATGCGCTGCACATCTTAGACTTACTGAGCAAAGCAGAGCGGTACGAGACTAAGTATGACCACGAGAATAAGACTAAGACCTACCATGTGTATGACGTACTAGCAGAAGACAAGACTGAGCACTTAGAAGTAATACACGACGACCTGTACCGCATGGCGAAGCTGGCGGGTAAACCAACCAAAAACTAACAACTGTTAGAAACAAAGGAGCAACGTCATGAGCATTACATCCTCTTCCGTGCTGGCTGAGATGAACATCTCTGTCTGGACTGCTAACAAGGTAGACAAGGGCGCTACTGATGATGTCACTAACAACGCATCCGCAGTTAAGGACGCTGCCCAAGTGCGTAAGAACCTGATGGCTGGTACACATCAGCGTAAGGCAATCGCTGACTTCGCTGGTGCGTGTAGGTTCTGGCATAATACCCAGACGCTGCCGTGGGCAGATCGTGGCCCGAGACTGATGCCGACTAGCTTGTTCATGAACTACAAGCAGGAGGCCAACGTGCGCCGGGATACTTTCTGTAAGATGGTGGACGATTTCATTCAGGAATACCCCGCACTGGTGCGTACTGCACATAACTACTTGGGCAACCTGTTCAACTCCGCTGACTACCCCGATGCTGAGACTGTGCGTAGCAAGTTCGGGTTCCGTCTGGTGTTCGCCCCGGTGCCCGAGAGCGGGGACTTTCGCTTAGACCTGCCAGCGCAGGAGCTGGACGAGGTGAAGCGTGGCTATGAGGATAGCTTCAAGGACCGCTTGGCCGATGCCATGAAGGAACCGTGGAACCGTCTGCACAAGTTACTGGTGGAGACTTCCAAGAAGCTGACCGACGTGGACGGCGAAGAGGGCGAGAAGCGGCGCTACCACGATACGCTTATCACCAACGCGCAATCCCTATGTGCAATGCTTACCCATCTCAACGTGGCTGGTGATCCCAAGCTGGAAGATGCACGCCGCCAGTTAGAGCAGACCATGGTGGGCACGGACATCGAAAGCATCAAGGACAGCGCGACAGAGCGTGCCGGGATCAAGGGTAAGGTTGACGCAATCCTTAACCAGTTCGAGTGGTAGGAGCAAACATGCTTAACGACATTGACTTCGACTTCGTGGACTTCGGTATCCCTAACCTTGGCTGGGCTAAGAGCAAGGCTACCCCGCCGAGCAAGCCCGTTGCACTTACTATGAAACTAGCGCCGCTAGCATACGAGGCGGCTAAGAAGTTTCCTAAGTGGGTATTCAGAGGCGCACCACAGTGGGGCTACGATGATCGGCTGGAGGTGGCGAAGCTCTACGTGTATGAGAACCGAGAGACAATCGGAACTATCAGCATCAACACCACACGGACTGGTGCCAAGTACGTTATCACTAACGACCGCATCGCAAATACGCGCAAGCGTGGCACTGGTGCGGAGACCAGCGATATCAAGAAGGCGCTGAAGCTTATGGCTAAGACCTTCGGTGGTAAGACTATCGAAGAGAAATCGCGGGCGGCTTATGACAAGCTAGCGAGTGCTCTAGGCTCTAGCCATAATGCAAAGCAGATGGACTATAACAATGCGGTTAGCGCCCTCTTACGTCACCTAAAGGTGTATGCCCTTGAGAACTTTGAGGTGACTGCTGCTGCTTCGATAGCAGCGGGCGGTAACGCTAAGCAGATCAACGGTATCCCAGAAGCTAGAGATGACTGTGATACAGTCGCAACAGTGCACAGCGCCTTCCATAATAAGCATGGGAGGTTCGTTATGCTCAACGGTAGTGACTACATCGTAACCAAGAGCATCGACTTCGAGCCAGAGATTCACTCAACCGACACCCTGCCCACACAGATCAAGCTAAGCATCGGTCTGCTCAAGCTGATTGAGGACAACAACTTCATGCGGGACGTGGGGTTCAGGCTCAACGCCACAACCTTCTACGTGCTAGCAGAGCCAGCCTAATGGACGAGAAGAAAAGAGTACGGGGTAAGGGCAAGGACGAGGCGTTAGTACACGTCAACATCCGCATACCCCCTGCTGTAGTAGGCTTCTACAAGCAGTCCCCCAACTACACCAAGCGTATGCGGGAGATACTGACGGACTTCGCCTACGGCGATATCGACTACATAAAGAAGTAAACCTACTTGACTTTGTCCACCTACATCATTAAGGTAACGCTATGGCACAAACACCCGAGAAAAAAGTTAAAGCAAAAGTCGTTGAGGTACTCAAGGCGCACGGCGTCTACTACTTCTTCCCCGCTACCTACGGCATGGGGCGCAGCGGCGTCCCTGATATCATCTGCTGCTACAAGGGTAGGTTCCTAGCCATTGAGTGCAAGGCTGGTGCGGGTAAGACCACGGCGCTACAGGACCGCGAGCTTGCTGCTATCAAAGCAGCGGGCGGGTTGCAGGTAATTGTCAACGAGGAAAGTTTAGGTGGGCTTGCTGTTCTGCTTAGTGGGATGAGGAAAGCGGAACTGTCATGCAAATAATTACCCTCGACTTTGAAACCTACTACTCCCAGAGCTTTTCGTTATCCAAGATAACGACGGAGGAGTACATCCGTTCGCCTGACTTCGAGACTATCGGCGTATCGGTTAAGGTAAACGACGAGCCCGCCATCTGGTTCAGCGGCACGACGGAACAGACTAAGCGGTTTCTGGATAGGTATGACTGGGACAATGCGGTAGCGGTAGCCCACAACGCCATGTTTGATATGGCTATCTTGTCGTGGGTGTATGACATCAGGCCCAAGCGGATAGCGGATACTCTATCTATGGCACGTGCGCTAGGTGCGGGTAGTGTCAGTCTGGCTTCACTGGTCAAGCAGTATGACCTTGGTGTTAAAGGCGATGAGGTCGTTAACGCGCTGGGTATGCGTAGGCTGGACTTCGACGAAGCTGCCCTGCGCCGCTACGCTGCTTACTGTAAGAACGACACCGAGCTTACATATAAACTATTCCAGACCCTTGGCGCTGGCTTCCCTGTATCTGAGCTGCGCCTTATCGACCTGACCATACGTATGTTCAGCGAGCCGGTACTAGAGCTGCACGAAGGTGCACTCAAGGCGCACTTAGACTGTGTACGCTTCGATAAGGAAGCCCTGCTGCATAAGGTGGAGGCTGATAAAGAAGAACTTATGTCCAACCCGAAGTTTGCCGAGGTGCTTAAGCTATACAACGTAATACCCCCTACCAAGATCAGCCCGACCACGGGCAAGGAGACTTGGGCCTTCGGCAAGAACGATGAGGACTTCAAGGCCCTGCTGGAGCACGAAAACCATGACGTGCAAGCACTGGTAGCTGCGCGTCTAGGCGTGAAGTCTACGTTAGAGGAGACAAGGACTGAGCGGTTCATTGGTATAGCCAAGCGGGGCAAGCTGCCCATCCCACTACGCTATTACGCAGCGCACACCGGACGGTGGGGAGGCGACGACAAGGTGAACATGCAGAACCTCCCTCGTCAGTCGCCGCTTAAGTTCGCAATGCTAGCCCCTAAGGGTCACGTAATGATCGACAGCGATAGCAGCCAGATCGAAGCGCGTACTCTGGCATGGTTAGCGGGACAGAATGACTTGGTCGAAGCCTTTGAGAAGGGCGAGGACGTGTACAAGATCATGGCGTCCAAGATTTACAACAAGGCCGAGGCCGACATTACCAAGGACGAGCGGTTCGTAGGCAAGACCACTATCCTTGGGTGCGGCTACGGCATGGGCGCTGCCAAGTTCAAGAAGCAGCTGAAGACCTTCGGTGTTGAGATCAGTGAGGAAGAAGCACAGAGCATCATTGAGACCTACCGTACGAGCTACCCTACTATCCCTAAGCTATGGAAGAAGGCCGGGAAGGTACTAGAGACCATCATCGACAACCAGATAGAGACGTTTGGCCGTTATGATTTGCTGACGGTGGAAGGCACCAAGGGTATTCTTCTACCCAACGGACTGTACCTGCGTTACCCCAACCTACGTAAGTCAAAGGACGACGACGGTAAGACCGAGTACGTTTACGATACCAAGAAGGGCAAGACGACTGTGCCTAATCGTATCTACGGCGGCAAGGTGGTAGAAAATGTCTGTCAGGCGCTGGCTAGGATTATCATTGGCGAGCAGATGCTCAAGGTATCCAAGAAGTACAAGGTCGCCATGACTGTGCACGATGCTATCGGGTGCGTAGTCCCCGAAGGTGAGGCCGGTGCGGGCCAAGAGTTTATCGAGTTGTGTATGCGTATCCGCCCGACATGGGCGCTGGAACTACCGCTCAACTGCGAAGCAGGTGCGGGTAAGAGCTATGGAGAATGTTGATGCACCCCGCAATAGAACTACTTATCGCACGTATGCAGAGCAACCCTGAGGAGTTTATTCGGGGCGAATGGGAAATGGAGGAAGGTAATTGCATGGCCCATGCGAACGAGGAAGAACTCGCCGCGCTGAAAGCCACCCGCCGTACTATAATCCTCGACGGGATACACAAGCTGATAATGGAGCACCTACTTAACCCCGTGCAGCGGGATTTGTTTACAGGAATGACGAACCACAAGGCCCCAAAACCATGACCGACTTCAAGTTTACCAAAGACTGGTTTCACTGGGCCCCCGAAGTATGGGAGCGGCTGATACCGATGCTACCTGAGCGCGGTAGGTTCTTGGAACTGGGCGCGTTCGAAGGACGTAGCACTGCGTGGATCGTAGAGAACATGATGGAAGACGGCGGCGTCCTTGTCTCCGTTGATACGTGGGAGGGCGCAGAGGAACACAAGGACGACGGCATCGACATGGGCGCGGTAGAACGTAACTACGACCACAACTTTAAGCTGCTCACGGAGAAGTTTGAAGGGCGTACTGTGCTCAAGTTCAAGATGACCTCCTACGAAGCCCTTACCAAGCTGGCTGGTGGACCCCAGTTTGACTTTATCTACATAGATGCGTCACATACTGCGCCGGACGTTCTTACAGATGCTTGCTTAGCTTGGCAGTTGCTTAAGGATAACGGCGTCATGGTATTCGATGACTACCTGTGGGGCGACCAGCGCGATGTGCTGCACAGACCCAAACTAGCTATTGATGCGTTCGTTAACATATTTGCAGAGCACCTGAAGCCCATGCACACGGGCTACCAATACATAGTGAGGAAAGAAAAGTGACCGACGAAATCAAAGTAGCCGTCAAGGCCCCGGTCAAAGACCCGGAGAAGAAGCCTAGCATCATGATTGCTACGCCGATGTACGGCGGCATGTGCACTGGGCACTACGTGATCGGCCTACTGCGTAGCGTCATGCGCCTACGTGAGATGGGTATAAACGTGTACTGGGCGCAGATTATGAACGAGAGCCTGATTACCCGGGCGCGTAACGATCTGGTCCGTACGTTCCTAGAGCGCGGCCACGACTACCTTATGTTCATCGACGCAGACATTGGGTTCGATGCCGAGGATGTGCTTACGCTGCTAGCCGCTGACCGGGACGTAGCCTGTGGTATCTACCCCAAGAAGGAAGTGGACTGGGATCAGGTAGCCAAGGCCGCGAAGGAAGGCAAGGAGAACCTGCGGGACTATGGCGGTGCCTTCGTGTTCAACATGACGGGTGAAGGCCACGCAGAGACAGACCCCGAGGGTATGATCGAAGTACGCCACGCTGGTACTGGCTTCATGCTAATCAAACGGGGGGTGTTCGAACACCTGATGCCGCACGTACCTACCTACCGCACTGCATCATTTAAGAACGAAGCGGGCGACTACGTTAAGCCGCTGACCTACGAGTTCTTCGCTACTAGCATTGACGATGGCGGGGCGCTGCTGTCCGAGGACTACCACTTCTGCGAACTGTTCAGGAAACACGGCGGTAAAATCCACGCCAACCCGTTCCTGAAGCTGGAGCATGTAGGTACGTACGTATTCACCGGCGACATTGTGAAATCAGGGGGCAACCTGAAATGACTGACAAGTTTGAACGTAGCACCGAAGGTCTTCGTGACGCGCTGATGTCCGAGATGGAAGACATACGCGCAGGGATAGCTGCTGCACCCGAGGCTATGGCGTTTGCTTCGCTAGCTGGGCGCGTGATTGAAACGCTTGAAGTGGATGTCAAAGAACAGATACGCCGGGATAACTTAGAACGGGAAGCGCGGGAGTATATAGCGGAAAAGCGGCGCTTAGTTGTTGAACGGACGAAAGAAAAACGGCTGTTGTTGGAAGCGTCTAAGGGAATACTAGAAGCGGTTACGGAAGAAGTTGGGGTTTTTGAAGATGTCTGAGCACTTCGAAGGTACTGTGTACGTTAAGAGAAATCGTTATGGTTCTCCTCGTCCAGAAATATGGAGTATGCCTGAGGGTGAAACGACAGACCTAATCGAACTTGGGTACTGCACAAAGAAATACACGCACCACCCCATAGCCGTTGCCTACGAAATCATGGAGGACAAGCGGTTCAGGCACCTGTCTATAGAGCGTCTGCACGAACTTATAGCTATGTGGGGGCCTACACGTAGCCAACCTTGGAACCACGATTATTTAGACGACTTTACTCAAGCGCTGTACAAAATTCAGATAGACCCAAAAGAAACCGTAAGACCCGTTGCCATACTTGGTGGGCTAAGCTGTATGTGTTGCGACGGTATGGCTTGGGAAGCTTCAGTGCTTAGTGAAAAAGGCTATTGGATGATGCCTAGCGGGGTTACTAACCGATTTAGTGAGACAGTACGTGGACAGCTTATATTCTCTGGGTTGTGGGATAGATGGAGCATAGCATTACCAGCACTATGCCCACAGTGTCTTATCAAAACACGCAAGGTTAGACGAACGAATGACCACCACGCATACGACAAAGTTCACGCATTAAAATGTTTAGCAGAACTAACCAAACAAACCGGAGGAGCAAACAATGAGAACCGACCTACGCAAAGCCGCAAAAGACGCATTAACAGCCGCTAAGGATAACCCCGCAACTGCGGTATCCAAGCTTGTTAAGAAATCCAGTGTTGATAGCAACCTACAGACCGCACTGACCCGGCTCGGTGCCCAACAAGTGATACGTGATTTCTTTGCCGCGCAACGTGTGGCCGCGTTTAGTTTTGCCGTAGGCAGAGTAGCTGCTAGCCTAGACAACCCAGATGTGGCGGAGCGTGTAGCCGCAAGAATAGCTCGGCAAGCTTTTTGGGATGCCTATACTTTGTTTGGTATGTCGCCGTTGCGTACAGCTACGAAGCAGCAATTGCTAGACAGCGCGAACGCCAGAGAAACTCAGGCCAATTCGGAACTGCGACTAGCTAGGTTTGAACGTGCTATTGCTTCCAAGCTGGCGTCTGCGCAGGACGTAGTCGAAAGCAAGCTTACACTTGCGGCTGTTGAGCGCCTCGCCACTAAGTATAGGGCAGCAAAATGAACCTGTTCTGGACACCAGCCAAAGAGAAAGTCCTTAGGGAGTTGTGGGGCCACGGTCCCTCTGCCCGCGAGATCGGCCTGAAGGTGGGCGCTTCTAGGAACGCCGTCATCGGTAAGACCCGGCGGATGGGGCTCACAAGCGTAGTACCCCCGGTAAAGCCCCGGCTTAGACCCTCAAGGGCTAAGAAGCCGAAGCCGCTGCCTAGGATTAAGACGCCGATAAAGGAGCCGAAGTACACAACGCTGCACGCAGCCATGATGGGGTTAACCCCGGACTCATGCCGCTGGATATCTGGTGACCCGTGCAAGGACAAGATGGCGTTCTGTGGCGCACCAGCCTTCGAAGGTAAATCCTACTGCGAAGAACACTGCTACATAGCTTACTACGACTTCGGCGGACCTAGGACTTTCAAGGGGCAGAAACGATGAGCGTTGGCGCTGAGATGATATCACAGGTTCACGAGACCCTCCGGGATCGGGGCAAGTCTTACGGCCCGATTAAACCCAACCACGAACGAATTGCAGCACTCTGGAGCACACTGCTGCAACACCAAGTAACCCCGGTCCAAGTTGCCATGTGCATGGTAGGTGTTAAACTGGCCCGGTTAATGGAGACCCCGAACCATGAAGACTCAGCAGTTGATATCGCGGGCTACGCGGCATGTATCAGAGAATGTCAGGAGAGCTAGGAACATGATCGAAGATGCGCGAGATTTCTTTAGTAAGCTACAGGCGGAAGTGGATGCTGAAGACCGGTACATAGACGCTATCTGGGCGCTGCGTTATCCGCAGCCGTCCCCTAAGGCTTCGTCGGCATGGCCCTACCGTTCCGCCGCAGACACTGTTGAAACACCTAACAAAGTAAGAGCCATACGCCGATGACTACCTATAGAGACCGCCTGTCCATCAAGGACAAAGTAGACGCCGCCCGTATGCTTGACTGGATGCACAGAGCAGATGACAAACGCTACCTAGAACACAACATGAAGTCGGCGGAGCTTGTCGCTTATAACTTTGAACGTGGGATGTCCCGTACGAGCTTAGAGCGTATCTGGGGCTACCGGCTGGTGAACACAGTCTTGGGACACCCCTCCGATACAAAAGAAATAGTCAAGGAAGTCACAACCCCAAGGAATAGATAGCCGCTATGAGACACCACCGCGAGCCTGAACCCCCGATGGACCCTATAGGTTGTGGTGTAGTTTTGTTACTCGCAGCGTTGTGCTGGGCAGCTGTTATTGGTTTCTTCTTCTTTATAAAGAGCTTTTTCTAGTCATGATTACATGGTCCTACAGCAGCATTAAGACCTTCGACCAGTGTCCGAAGAAGTACTACCACCTCAAGGTAGCCAAGGACGTTAAGGACACGGGCAGCGATGCCACGATCTACGGGCAGGAAGTGCATAAAGCCGCTGAAGAATACGTGCGTGACGGTACGCCCATCCCTACCAAGTTTAAGTTCGTTGAACCTATTGTATCTGCCTTTAATAACATCCCCGGCGAGAAGCACACCGAGCTTAAACTGGGTGTTAAGAAGACGGACGCTGGCTATGCGCCCTGCGGGTTCTTCGACAAGGACGTGTGGTGGCGCGGCATTGCCGACCTGCTTATCGTGAACCGGGGTAAGGCGTGGCTGGCTGACTACAAGACCAGCAAGAGCGCCAAGTACGCGGACACTAAGCAGTTGGACTTGCTAGCGGGCGCTGCGTTCCTGCACTTCCCGCAGCTTCAACGGATCAAGTCGGCGCTGGCGTTCGTAGTCAGTAACGAGTTTATCAAGAAGTCCCACGATGCCACGCAGCGGGACACTTATATTAATACGTTCAGCCCGGAACTGGAGCGCCTAGCTAGTGCCCACGAGACGGGGGTTTGGAACGCCAAGACCGGACCGCTATGCGGCTACTGCCCCGTAACTAGTTGTGAACATTATAGGAGACGTTGATGGAAATTAACGAAAAAAATGAAGCCTCGAAAAAGTCTGTTTACAAGCTAATAGGACGCAAAGAAATCTTAGCACTGAGCAACAGAACTTCCGCGATGCCTTATGGGGTTTATATCGGGGAAGACGGCACGGAAACTTTGTTTAACAGGTGTTACGAACCAATCATTCAACGTGATGCTAAAGGTAAAAATATAGTCAAAGCTTCCGGTTGGATAGTGCACAAACATCAAGCGTGGTTTTATGACGGTGCTTTCACAGGCAAAGCCCGTGTGCATATGGCTTCGGTGGTTATGAAAGCTTTCTATTCCGGCGAACCACTGACCAAACTTATGATAAACAAAAGATAGGCAGGAGAAACTAATGCCCTACAAGAACCCCAAGGATCGTAAGTACAAGAACGCTGCCAAGTACGAAGACAGCCCGCAGCAGGTTAAGAACCGTGAGGCCCGTAACGCCGCCCGCAAGAAGCTGATGAAGGCGGGCAAGTTGAGCAAGGGTGACGGCAAGGACGCCGCCCACGTTGTGGCTCTGGATAAGGGTGGTTCCAACGCAGACGGTGTGCGTGTGGAGAGCGCGTCGGGTAACCGTTCGTTCCGTAGGGACAGCAAACACAACCTCGTGTCTGAGGTGAGCAAGCGCGAACGGACGAAGAAGAAAAAGTAAACCAACCAACCAAAGGAGCAACAACATGGACCTTGATGTTATTACCAAACTTACCAAAGACCTTAAGAACGCATCTACAACGCTGGGCCGGGACGAAGCACGGTTCCTAGTAGATGCCTACTACATTATCCAAGAAGATCGTAAGCGTTCTTGGAACCAAGATCGTTCGCTGGAAAAGGAAAACGAACCCCACGAACTGCTGCGCTGGTTTGCGGAACAGTCGGAGTCCCTTGAGGGTCAGATTGCCAAGGCGCTAGATGCTTACTCTGCATCTCTACCGGAAGGGCAGTGGGCACGTCGTCAGGTGGGCATTGGTCCGGTTATTACCGCCGGTTTGCTGGCGCACATTGACCTTAAGACTACTACGACGGCCACTAAGCTGTGGCGGTACGCGGGACTGGACCCGACTTCGAAGTGGGAGAAAGGCAAGAAGCGCCCGTGGAACGCTGGCTTGAAGCTATTGTGCTGGAAAGCGGGCGAGAGTTTTGTCAAAACCTGCAACAACGAGAAGAGCTTCTATGGGCCTGTCTATAGTACCCGCAAGGAGCTTGAGATCGAACGCAACGAAGAGGGCCTGTTTGCAGAACAAGCGGCTAATATCTTAGTTGCTAAAAAGATCGGTAAGGATACCGACGCATACAAAGCATACAGCATAGGCAAGCTGCCCCCCGCACACATCCACGCCCGTGCGCGGCGCTACGCTACTAAGTTGTTTCTGTCCCACTACTTAGAAGTAGCGCAGCGGGCTAACGGTATTGAACCGACTACGCCGTATATCATTGCTATCGGGGGTCACGCAGACTATATCCCCCCGCCTCCGTAAGCCAGAGTCAGGGTGAAAACCAAGTAAGTAGTGCGAGCCATAAAACTCGTGAAAACCACAACTACTGTGCAAGCCATGTGATATGTGAAAACCACGATGCAAGTGCGAGCCATGCCTTTCGCGAAAACCAATTTCTGAGCGCGAGCCAAGCTCATCGTGAAAACCATAAGTTTCGTGCAAGCCATACAAAGTGTGAAAACCAAGGTGTCAATGCGAGCCAAACTTCGTGCGAAAACCAAACAGCCGATGCGAGCCAAAAGGTCGGTGAAAACCATGTGACTAATGCGAGCCATTTTCTGGGTGAAAACCATAGCATCGGTGCGAGCCACGTTCGATGCGAAAACCAAACAAGCGGTGCGAGCCATCCCTTTAGTGAAAACCAAGACCCGAGTGCGAGCCAAAGTGGGTATGAAAACCATGACCCTTATGCGTAACCATTAACTCTTCAGTAGAAACAACATGACCATACTCACTGACTACACGTGGACGGGCAAGTTCAAACCATTTGCCCACCAGAAGGAAACGTCTGACTTCTTGTCCCGCCGCCGCAAGGCGTTCTGCTTCAACGAGCAGGGCACGGGTAAGACTGCATCCGTCATCTGGTCCGCCGACTACCTAATGAAGCTGGGCAAGATCAAGCGGGTGCTAGTCATATGCCCCCTGTCCATCATGAAGTCGGCATGGCAGCAGGACCTGTTTAAGTTTGCCATGCACCGCAGTTGTTCGGTGGCCCACGGGGATGCCAAGCAGCGCAAGAAGATCATCGCGGCTGGTTCGGAGTTCGTCGTTATCAACTTCGACGGGCTTGCCGTGGTCAAGGACGAGATCATCAAGGGTGGCTTTGACCTTATCGTAGTAGACGAAGCCAACGCATATAAGAACCCCACGACCAACCGCTGGAAGGTGCTGCGTGACGTAGCCGCTTCGGCTAAGGGGCTCTGGATGCTTACTGGTACGCCAGCAGCACAGTCGCCATTGGATGCCTACGGCCTAGCCAAGCTAGTAAACCCGGACAATACGCCCAAGTACTACGGCCAGTTCCGGGATCAGGTTATGTACAAGGTCACCCAGTTCAAGTGGGTAGCCAAGCCGGGATCACAAGATACGGTACATCAGGTGCTTCAGCCCGCTATCCGGTTCGAACGCGATCAGTGCCTAGACCTGCCACCCGTCACCCACGTAGAACGTGAAGCGCCGCTTACCCCGCAGCAAGAGAAGTACTACCGGCTGCTTAAGGATAAGATGACCATGGTAGCTGACGGTGAGTCTATTACCGCTGTTAACGCGGCCACTAACATCAACAAACTGCTACAGATCAGCGGTGGTGCGGTCTACACGGATACTGGCGAGGTCATTGAGTTCGACGTTAGCAACCGGCTAAACGCTGTCCTTGAGGTGATCGAGGAGTCCAGCCACAAGGTGTTGGTGTTCGTACCCTTCACACACACTATAGAGCTGCTTAAGGCTACGCTCGACAAGCACGGCATCAGCAACGACGTTATCAATGGCAAGGTCTCAGTTAACCGGCGTAGCGACATAGTTACGCGGTTCCAGACACAGCCGGACCCCTACGTGCTTATCATCCAACCACAGGCGGCTTCCCACGGATTGACGCTGACGGCAGCGAACACCATCATCTGGTATGCCCCAGTGACATCCGTTGAGACTTACTTGCAAGCAAACGCACGTATCAACCGTCCCGGACAGCATAACCCCATGACCATCGTGCACATTAAGGGTAGCGAGATCGAAAGCCGCCTGTATAGTATGCTCCAGAACAACATCACCAACCACGAAAAGATAATCGACCTCTACCACCAAGAACTCTCCGACACCGCTTGACTTTGTCAAATACATAGTTAGGTTGTCGGGTCACAAGGAGCAACCATGACCGATACCACTGACCCCACCGACGTTAAGAAGGTAGAAAAGACCATCGAAGAAATGGTCGGTATCTACATTAAAATGCGTACCCGGATCGAAGAGACTGAAGAGCGCCACAAATCGGAGCTCGAAAAACTTAAGGAAGAGTACGACATCGTTAGCCAGCATCTGCTGGGTATCTGTAACGAACAAAACCTAGATAGCATCAAGACCCCTGCGGGCACAGTGTCTCGTCGTGTGTCTTCACGTTACTGGACCAGTGACTGGGCTCACATGCACCAGTTCATCCTCGACCACCAAGCGCCGTTTCTTCTGGAACAACGCATCCACAACGGGAACATGAAGCAGTTCCTAGAAGAAAACCCAGACACGCTGCCTATCGGACTTCAGGCAGACCGTAAGTTCGTAATCCAAGTCCGCAAACCCACAAGTAAGTAAGGAACTCCCATGACCAACGTAACAATCTTCAAGAGTAAGGACGCTGTCGTCTCTACGGGTGCACGCGAGCTTAGCGATTTCGCCAAGTCCCTTTCCACCGGGGGCACGACAAGCCGCCGCATCCAGACCAACACCAACGGTACCTTCAAGCGCATCATCAACGGTGAGCAGATCGGTAACGCTGTCCGGGGCGAGATCAACGTCATCATCATCCACGCCTTGCAGAAGGTCTCGCGTATCTATTACGCAGCGAAGTTCGACCCCAATAAGGAAGCCACCCTGCCCGACTGCTGGTCTAACCTCGGTGACAAGCCCGAAGCCGCTGCCGGTAACCCCCAGCATAGCAACTGCGCCGACTGCACCATGAACATTAAGGGTTCGGGCGATAACGGTGGCCGTGCTTGCCGCTTCCAGCGCCGCATTGCGGTCCTGCTGGCCGATGATCCGTCTGGCGAAGTCTACCAGTTTAACGTCCCTGCTAAGTCCTTGTTCGGTAAGGGCACGGGCAACGTGCATCCGTTCGAGAGCTACGTTAAGTACCTGCTGGCTAACGGCGAAAGCCCCGATGCCGTGGTTACCAACATCAGCTTTGACTCCAACGCTGATACCATGGAGCTGCTGTTTACCCCCCTGCGCGGCGTCACAGACGAAGAGTACGCCGTGGTTAAGGCTGCTCAGGCCAAGCCGGAGGCCAAGCGGTACACCATGATTACGGTGGCCCAGACGGACGGCGTTAAGAAGCAGCCTGTTGCTGTGGAAGCTAAGCCCGCCCCCAAGGTTGCACGTAGTGAGGAACCGGAAGACGCCCCGGCTGAACCCGTGAAGCGTGCTGCCAAGAAGCAGGAAGCTGCACCAGCCGCTAAGAAGGACATTGCGTCCGTGGTTAGTGATTGGGCGGAAGACGAATAACCATGATTTACGGATACAGCTCACGGCTAGTTACGCTTAACAAAGAAGCTAGTGGTCACCTAATTGGAGTGAAGCTGGGGAGGGAGTGCATGGAGCGCAACCTCCCCGTGACACAGGTCGCCCGGGAACTGAAAGTAAGTAGGCAAACTATTTACAATTGGTTCTGCGGGAAGGGCTGTCCACGTAGGGACAAAACTATTGCGGTTGTAGCGTACATAGCCCGCCTTAAAAAGAACAAATAGACCCCCACGGTTATCCATGTCTGGTTTTGATCTACTCAACGCTGTCCAACCGGACAGTGGCTGGTTCGCCGTCCTTGGTATCAAGGGGAAGGGGGACGTACGCCAAAAGCTTGTGGCTACCCGTGAAGAGGTAGACCAGATAGCCGCCGACTATATGGCACAGGGTAGGAACGCCTTCTTTGGTGTTGCTAAGTACGAGACAGACACGGGTCGCACGAAGGATAACGTTAAGGCACTTAAGGCGTTTTGGCTGGACATAGATTGTGGGGATGCCAAGGCCCGGGTTGACGAGAAGACTGGCAGACCTGACGGGTACATCGACCAGACTACAGCACTAGGGGAACTAAAGCGGTTCTGTAGGCTGGTCGGTTTGCCCAAGCCTATCCTCGTTAACTCGGGCCGAGGTATCCACGTATACTGGGCGCTGACCGAGGAGGTTACCCGGGAACAATGGGAGCCTGTGGCTGACCGGCTACGGGAGCTCTGCAATACCCACGAGCTGTACGTTGACCCAGCCGTGTTCGAAGTGGCTCGCGTGCTGCGTATCCCCGGCACGTTGAACTTCAAGGATGACCCGGCGAAGCCGGTAACTGTCATAAATGAGGCCGCGCCGGTTGAGTTCGAGGCGTTTCGTAGCCTGCTGGGGGTTAAAGAGAAGCCCGTAGCGCCGCCCAAACGGGAACTAAGCGAGCTTGCCAAGTCCCTGATGGACAACACTATATCGGTGTTTGCCAAGATTATGCGCCGTAGCGAGAGCGGCAACGGATGTCAGCAGCTTTGGGATTGCTACAAGAACCGCGCCACCTTGTCTGAGGTCCGTTGGTTTAACGCCCTGTCTGTAGCCAAGTTCTGCTCGGACAAGGATAAGGCCATCCACAAGATGTCCGAGGGGTATGAGGAATACGACGCCGCAGCTACCGAGCAAAAGATACAGCACATCAAAGGGCCCCATACCTGCGAGGTGTTTGAGCGCAATAACCCCGGCGGCTGCGAAGGATGCCCGTTTAAGGGCAAGATTAAGGGCCCCATCGTTCTGGGCAAGGAAATACTTGAAGCTACCGAGGAAGATAACCTAGTAGCCGAAGAGCCCAAGGAAGAAGGCGCAGCGCCCGTACTCCATAAAATACCCAAATACCCGGACCCATATTTCCGGGGTAAGACCGGCGGCGTCTACTACATGCCGCCCGGGGGTGAGAAAGAGGCCGAGCTTATCTATGCAGACGACATATACGTCGTCTCACGGGTAAGGGACCCCAACGTGGGTGACGGTGTCGTAATCAAGCTCCACATGCCGAACGAAGGTATCCGGGAGTTTACTGCGTCTAACGACGACCTATCAAGCAAGGACGAGCTGCGCAGCATACTGTCTCTGAATGGCGTGATGTGCAAAACCAAACAGTTTAACAGGGTCATCGACTACATCGTCGATTCCTGCGCTGAAATTAGATACAGAGGGAAACTAAACGAGATGAGACTTCAATTCGGTTGGGCTGACAACGACAGCAAGTTTATTATCGGTGACCGCGAGATCAGCAAGGACGGCAGCTTCTATAGCCCACCTTCCAGTACTACAAAGGCTATGGCTGAAAAGATGCAGCCGAAGGGCACGCTGGAGAAGTGGCGGGATGTCTTTAACCTGTACGGTAAGCCGGGTCTGGAACCCCATGCGTTCGCAGCGCTATCTGCCTTCGGCTCGCCCCTGCTTAAGTTTACCGGGCAGAGCGGAGCCCTGCTCAACATCGTTCACCCTAGGTCGGGTACGGGCAAGACGACCATCCTGCATATGATTAACAGCGTATACGGTGACCCCCTGACGCTGTGCATGAACAAGGAAGACACGCATAACTCGCGTATGCAGATGATCGGCGTGCTCAGGCACCTTGCGCCGACTATTGACGAAATTACCAACATGACACCGCAGCAGATATCGGACCTTGCCTACGCCGTCCCACAGGGTCGCGCCAAGGAGCGCATGAAGGGATCAACGAACGAGCTCCGGCTTAACGCTACGATGTGGCAGTTGATGCTGGTCAGCAGCTCCAATTCATCCCTGTACGAGAAGTTGTCGGCGCTTAAGGGCGCACCAGACGGCGAAATGATGCGTATCATGGAGTACAAGATCGACTACACAACGGCGCTAGAGCAGTCCTACGCCAAGGAAATGTTCGACCACCAGCTGCTTAACAACTACGGGCACGCAGGGCCTATCTACGCTGACTACCTGATAAAGAATCGGGACGAGGTCATATCAGATGTCCTCAAAACCCAGAGTAACGTTGACCTTGAGCTCAAGATCACCCAGCGGGAGCGGTTCTGGTCCTCGGTAGTAGCATGTAACCTTGCGAGTGGCCGTATTGCCAAGAAGCTTAACCTGCTTGATTGGAACCTCAAGACCATCAGGGAGTTCTCCTATGACATGGTTAATGGGCTCCGCAATCAGGTTGTGCCGCCAGTTAGCAACCCCGTGGGTGTCGTCGGTGACTTCATGAACCGGCATTACCACAACATGCTAGCCATAAACGACGGCATAGACCTGCGGTCTGGTCTTAACGTAGCGCCGAGAGTGGAGCCTAAGGGTGAGCTTATTATACGGTATGAGCCCGACACCAAGCGGATGTTCATCGTGTCCAAGGCGTTCAGGAACGACTGCGTGAAGTTCCAGATCAACTACCAAGACACCGTGAACGAGTTGAAGAAGATGGGTATCATTACTAAGATCGACGACAAGCGTATGGGCAAGGGCACGAACCTGATGTCAACCAACGTCCATACCCTGATCTTCGACACTACGCACAAAGAGTTCTTAGATATGAACTCCTTCCTACCCCCTGAGGTACCCGATGCTGGTGGAGAAGGTTAGTTACGACATAAACTGGAAGGCGTTTAAGCGGGGGTACTCGTTCTTCATACCCTGCCTAGACCCTGTGCGTGCCAAGCAGGAGATACTTCGTACCACAAAAAGGTTCAAAATCCCTGTAGTTATGAAGGTGATTATCGTAGAGGGCATAAGAGGGTTGCGGGTCTGGCACACGTGAGCTAGTTTGCTCGGGAGAGAGTTGCTCCTCTCGATGGTTGGTGTGGTCTAACTGGCCCCCGCTGGGAAACTAGCGGGGGCCTTTTTATTTCTTGAACGGCTTCGTGGGTTCCGCGATTGGCCCCCCGTCGATGTACCAGTTCAGATCGACCAGATGGTCGTCATCAATTGGTACGCCCCTTTTCTCACTATCCCTCTTCTCTAAGAAGGCGTCATAGGATTTATTTAGGGTATCGTCGTCTATCTGGAACTCTTCTCCGGGGTACCGGGTGTTGTACTTTTCTATTGCTTGACCCGCAGTAGTAATTTTTTTGTTATCGTTTTCAGCCATACCCACATTCATCAACGATATAGCGTGTGCCTTTGCGGTGTTAGCGGCCTGTATCTGCTTGATAGCTTCGAAGCGCATATTCTGCTGACGGGAAACTGCCTCGGGTGTGAAGCCGAGGAACGCAGCTATCTTGCTGATAGTGTCTATATCTTCGGGCGCAACGACCTGAGAACCCTTGCTCGTCTCAAGTCCTTCGGTTGCTACGCGCTCACCCATAAGCGGACCCTTGAGAATACCGGGCACAATACGTTCTACGCCGCGTAGGATGTCGCCGTTGTTCCAGTCTTTTCCAGCGAGGTCTATGTTGGTACCGAGAGACACGCTTGGCCCAAGGTTAGCAAGTATAAGGTTTTTGGCGGTCTCAACCCATGTATCCCCGGGCAAACCCTCTCGGAACCACATACCGTTGTATGAAGTGCTTGGAGCAAAGTTAAGCCCGGATAGGGCGGATATGGGGCCGACTTCGAGTACCCGAGCTAGGCTGGATTGCTTACCCCCCAACGTCGGAATAGTTATTTCTCCGAAGTGACCGGGCAGGTACTGGTAACGGAACCTAGCATCCGAGTTATTCGCTAGGTAGGGGTTCAGTTCCCGGCGCTTACGCTTGTCCTCATCATCCTCGTACTGGTCCAACGCTAGGTCTATAACGTCGTTAATCACGCTATACAGCGGCAGACCTGTTGCGCCACCGAACATAGCTCCCATAGCCAAAACGCCTAGGAGCTCCTTACGGGCTTCCACCTTAAGCGCGGGGTCCAAACCCCGTGTTGACATCAAGATAGCCTTTACGAAGAACTTCGTCTGAACCGCAGAGAACATCTTGAACATAAATATGGACCTACCAACGGGGTGCTTGAACACCGGAGGCCGTTCTGTAGCTCTATAGTCGCCAAGTTTATCGAAGGTACCCTCTGCCGCTTCGTCAATAGCCGCAGCATGGGCGTCTTTCTCCGACAGGGTCTTTCTGAACTTATCGTAGGCCAGATCGTACCACATTAGGAACGACATCTCGCGGGACATAGCTTCCGTAGCACCGAACATACTTGTCGCCGCATTATAGACTGTCTGCTGTAACCGCTTAGTCGCCTTGGAAGACAAGTTAGTTGGCGTCTTCGTACGCCCTGTCACAGTAGCAACTGCTGTCTGCGCGACTACCCGGCGTAGCACGGCTTCCCTAAGAGCAGCACGCCTTCTAGGGCTATTTTTAACGAAGTCCGCTTTTCTGAACGAAGGCATCGTACGTACTTTGTCGCCGTCTTCGTCAGACTCCTTAATCTGTAGCGCATCAAACGCTGCCAAGTACTGTAAGAACTTTACGTTACCTTTAATAAACCCATAGCGGGACCACAGTGCGGGCAGCACGCGCATAGGTATAGAGGTCATGTTCGTAAATGCACTACGGGCGCTGGATAGGAACCATATGAAGTGCATGGTGTTAAGCGCAGACGCCAGACGGTTACCTGTGGGCGGGTTAACGTTCTCCTTGGCAGAGGATACCATCCGCTTCAGCAGCACATCTAGGCGCTGCTTAGTAGCATCATCCTTCATACCCCCGGTCTTAAGGAAGTCACTCGCCATCTCTATAACGCGGTCTATACGCTCTACATGCTCCAGCTTGCTGAGTTCGTTAGCGTAGGCAGTGGCTGTAGCGCCAAATATACGGATAGGGTCAGTGGAGAACCCGGTCCTGTTCTTTGCGTGCATGAAACGCTTACGGATACTGCTATCAGGCAGTGCCTCTAACCGGGCTTGGTAGAACGTATCTTTAAGGCTTTCCTTCTGTGCATCACCAAGATTTGACTTATCAATTATGTCAAAGGTGGCCGCGAGGGCTCTATCCGAGCCTACAAATTCGCCGCGCTCGTTAGCCGTGTCCCCGTGCCCAGACTCGAATACGTTGCCGTCATCAGGCTCTACCCCAAGCTCGCCAGCAATTACGCGCTTGTAGTGGTTGCGTTCTGCGGCGCTATCAAACTTATAGAACTCTGGTTCGCCATTGACGCCCCCGGTCTTAACCCGGAACCAGTACTCACCAAACCGCATAAACGGCGAATACTCTTCGGGGACCGTCTCTCTAACTATGTTGTTATACTCGGGGTCTTCAGCGCTCCTAGCCTTTTCATACTGAGCCTTCAACGACTCTTTCATGCTGGTACGAGTATTAGCGTCCAGCCCCGGTATGGCATCTACAGCCCTGTCAAGCAGTGTACGCCGCAGCGCATACATATCTTTGTAGAACTGACGCAGCCTTACATATTCCCGCTGACCATTCTTCTGCTTACCAAGCTCGTCCCAAGCGGCGTAGGCTTCTTTGATATGGGCCTCACGCTTTGCACGGCCTTCCTTGAGGTTTTTAATTTCCCCGGGAATCTTGGTATTTGCAAGGAGCTTAGCATACCCCCTCATGACTTCGTCGTTCTTAAGTGCCTCGTCAACGTTGTCGTGCGCAGTCACATCTACCCGGTTCAACCGAGCCAGAACCTGCATCTTGCTCAGGGCCGCGCTACCGTACTTACGGACAAACTTTTCGGCGCTCACGCCTATTTTGTTGAACGCTTCAGTCAGGTTGGCACGCTTAGCAGACAGTGCATCTACTTCGGTCTTAATACGCCGAAGGGCGATACCAAACGATTTATCTATAGCTTCAGCGATATCCGCGACAACGGAGTCCGGCATAAACTTAACAAGTACTTCAAGCGAAGGTAGGCTAAAGGCATCAAGCTTGTCCTTAAGCGCCGCAATAAAAGCAGAGCCGTCATGGTTCTTTATGGCTGTGCCAACTGCCGCCGTACCTTGGGTAGCATTGAACCCACGCTTAAACTTTTGAGCGTTAACAGAAAGCTTTTCCTCAACCTTAGCCGGGGTACTTGGTTTGCCTGCGCTTTCTGAAGTAGTAGCAGCGGCAAACAACGGCAGTTCTTCTGTACCCTGTACTGGCGCAACCTTAGGGGCAGCTTCGGGGGCAGCTTCTGTCTCTGGTACTTCTAAGCCAGCCTTAGCAAGTGCTTCTTGGTATTCAGCGTCGATCCCGGGCTTATTCTGCTGGTACGCATAACCAGATATGGCGCGTTCCGCATCGGCTTGGGCCTTGGCTTCAGCCTGTGCTTCTTTAGCAGAAAGTGGGGCGGGGGCAGGGGGAGCGGCTGGAATAGGAG
>Ga0208248_1000167_pt1 | contig 23049 bp, 20 predicted proteins | sample CryBogmetaGMA5M_FD_184545 | JGI IMG/M metagenome (GOLD analysis project Ga0208248, IMG submission 184545) | Freshwater microbial communities from Crystal Bog, Wisconsin, USA - MA5M (SPAdes) | ecosystem: Environmental > Aquatic > Freshwater > Lake | place: Crystal Bog, Wisconsin, USA | collected...
CAGGAGGGCCTCGATCTCATCCAGCTCCTGGTCCGTGGCCCGCTGGGCGGCCAGGCTGGCGGTGGCTGTCTCGAAGATCCGGCGCATCTCGAACATGTCGATGACCGAGCTGCGCTCCACCGCCAGGAACATGGCCAGGGGGCGGATGATGTCATCGGCCTCGGTCTCGCGGATGAAGGTGCCCTCGCCGGGGCGGATGTCGATGACGCCCAGCATCTCCAGGGTGCGGATCGCCTCCCGGACGGAGGCCCGGCTCACCTGGAAGCGGTCTGCCAGCTCCCTCTCCGCCAGCAGCTTGTCCCCAGGCTTGAGCTTGCCGTCCGTGATGAGCTGCCGGATCTGCTCAACGATCTCCTCGTAGAGGCGCTTGGTGCGAATTGGCGTAAGGTCCATGGCTCACTCTCTTGCACGAAAAATGCTGGGGAAAGGGAACTGTGATCGTTTGCACTGGCGGGACAGTGGTCTGACCACTAGACCTATTGTAATCTTCGCGGAGGTCTTTTACTCATTCCAACTCATTTCATTTCCCTTCCCCCCTTTTTTCCGGAGGTTTCATGACCCCTTGGACCCAAGTCTATTCCCCAGTGATGGGGAATATCTTCCTCTCGTCACTGGTGGCTGCGCTGCCGGTCTTCGTGCTGCTGGGCCTCCTGGCCAAGCACGTGAAGGCCCACTACTCGGCCATCCTGGGCCTGGTGACCTGTCTGGCCGTGGCCATCCTGGTCTACAAGATGCCCGCTGGCATGGCTGGCATGGCCGCCGTCCACGGTGCCCTCTACGGTCTCCTGCCCATTGGGTGGATCGTCCTGAACGCCATCTTCATCTATGACATCACCGTGAAGTCGGGTGACTTCGAGGTGGTCAAGCACTCCATCGCAGGTCTCGCAGCGGATCGCCGCATCCAGGCCCTGCTGATCGCCTTCAGTTTCGGCGCCTTCATCGAGGGCGCCGCCGGCTTCGGCACGCCTGTGGCGATCTCCGCCGCGATGCTGATCGGCCTCGGATTCCGGCCCCTCCAGGCCGCCGGACTGGCCCTCATCGGCAACACGGCACCCGTCGCCTACGGCGCCCTGGGCAGCCCCCTGATCGCCCTCGCCGGCGTCACCGGCCTGCCCCTGGACCTGCTCAGCGCCGCCGCTGGCCGCATCCTGCCGATCTTCTCCCTGATCGTGCCCTTCTGGATCATTTGGACCATGGCCGGACGCAAGGCCATGATGGAAGTCTGGCCCGCCTGCCTCGTGGCTGGTGGCAGCTTCGCCATTGCCCAGTTCGCTGTCAGCAACTACCACGGCCCCTGGCTGGTGGACATCATCGGCGCCATCTTCTCCATGTTCGCCACCGTCATGTTCCTGAAGGTCTGGCAGCCCAAGACCATCTGGCGCTACGAGCACGAGCGCGAGGAAGAAACTGGAGCCATTGTCGAGCAGAGCGGCAGCAAGGTCATGAAGGCCTGGCTCCCCTGGGTGTTCCTGTCCATCTTTGTGTTCGCCTGGGGCACCCCTCAGGTCAAGACCTTCCTCAATGGCGGCCCCAAGGGTCAGCCCAACTTCCTGAGCGGCGTCTCCGTCAAGACCTTCGAGATGCCCGGCCTCCACAAGATGGTCATCAAGGCTCCCCCCGTGGTCGCCAAGGCCTCCCCGGAAGCCGCCGTCTGGACCTTCAACTGGCTCTCCCTCACCGGCACCAGCCTCATGCTGGCTGGCATCGTCAGCGGTCTTGTGGCCGGCTTCGGCCCACTGGAGCTCGTCAAGATCTGGGCCCGCACCGTTGGCCGCGTGAAGATCTCCCTGCTCACCATCGCTGCCATGCTGGCCCTGGGCTTCGTGTCCAAGGCGGCGGGCCTGGACGCCACCATGGGTCTGGCCTTCGCCAGCACGGGCATGCTCTTCCCCTTCTTCAGCGCCATGCTGGGCTGGTTGGGCGTGGCCCTCACGGGCAGTGATACGTCCTCGAACGTGCTCTTCGGCGGCCTGCAGAAGATCACCGCCGAGCAGCTGGGCCTCAACCCCATCCTCACCGCCGCAGCCAACACCACCGGCGGCGTCATGGGCAAGATGATCGACGCCCAGAGCCTCGTGGTCGCCTCCGTGGCCACCAACCAGCAGGGCGAGGAAGGCACCATCCTCCGCTACGTGTTCTGGCACAGCATCGCGCTGGCCGCCATGGTGGGCGTGGTGATCTTCATGTACGCCCGGGTACTCCCTGCCAGCTGGATGCCCAGCGTCCCGCCGCCGGCCCCCGTTGCCGCTGCCCCGGCTCCCGCCGTGGCCGCTCCTGCGGCGCCTGCTGCCCCTGCTGCCGTCCCTGCCCCTGCCCCGGCCAAGAAGCCCTAACCGAGGCGGTTACCTGAGTTGGAAGGTCCCGTCGACAGCCTCCACCGTCGGCGGGACCTTTTCTTTCGGCCTGTCCTGAGGAGCCTCCATGAGCGCCACCACCGTCCTCTCCCTCCGGGATTCCCTCGCCGCCATCGTCGGCCAGGAGCGTGTCCTCGACCGGCCTGTGGACCTCATTGCCTTTGCGGCGGATGCCAGCTTCTACCGGCTCATCCCCAAGGCGGTGGTCTTCGCCAGCAGCATCCAGGAGGTCCAGGCGCTCTTCCGGCTGAGCCATGACCTGAAGGTCCCCATGACCTTCCGGGCCGCCGGTAGCAGCCTCTCGGGCCAGGCCATCTCGGATGGCATCCTCGTGGAAGTCGCCCGCAACTGGCGCACCATCAAGGTGCTGGAGGGTGGGGCCAAGGTCCGGGTGCAGCCCGGCGTCATCGGCGCCCACGTGAACCATGCCCTCCGGCCCTACCGCTCGAAGATGGGGCCTGATCCTGCGTCCATCAACACCTGCACCGTGGGTGGCATCCTCTCCAACAACAGCAGTGGCATGTGCTGCGGCGTGGTCCAGAACGCCTATCACACGCTGGAGTCCCTCACCTTCGTCCTCCCCTCTGGCACGATCATCGACACCGGGGCCGAGGACGCCGATGCCCAGTTCCGGGCCGCCGAGCCTGCCCTCACCGAGGGGCTGCTGGCCATGAAGGCTGAGCTGCTGGGCAACGCCGCCCTGGCCGAGCGCATCCGGTCCAAGTACAAGACCAAGAACACCACGGGCTACTCCCTCAATGCCTTCATGGACTTCGACCGGCCCGTCGACATCTTCCGCAACCTCCTGGTGGGGTCCGAAGGTACGCTGGCCTTCATCGCCGAGGCTGTGCTGAACACCGTCCCAGACCTGCCGGTGAAGGTCACGGGCTTCCTGCTCTTCCCCGACCTCCACGCCGCCTGCGCTGCCATCATCCCCCTGCGGGACGCCGGTGCCGCCGCCCTGGAGCTGCTGGACCGGGCGTCGCTCCGGTCCGTGGAGAACCAGCCCGGCGTGCCCGCCAGCTTCAAAACCCTGGCCGATGGCGCTGCGGCCCTGCTGGTGGAGTTCCACGGCCGCGAGGAGTCCGTCCGCGCCGAGCTGGAGCGCCAGGCTCTGGCGACGGCTTCAGGCCTCCAGCTGCTGGAGCCCGCCCACTTCACCCACGATCCCATCGAGCAGGCCATGATGTGGAAGATCCGCTCGGGCACCTTCCCCTCCGTGGGTGCGGTCCGCAAGCGGGGCACCACGGTGCTCATCGAGGATGTGGCCTTCCCCATCGAGAGTCTGGCGGACGCCGCTGTGGACCTCACGAAGCTCTTCGCCAAGCACGGCTATGACGAGGCCATCATCTTTGGCCACGCCAAGGATGGCAACCTCCACTTCGTCATCACCCAGTCCTTCAATGACCAGGCCGCCGTGGAGCGCTACGAGCGCTTCATCGACGACGTCGTGGAGCTGGTGGTGCGGAAGTACGACGGCGCCCTCAAGGCCGAGCACGGCACCGGCCGCAACATGGCCCCCTTCGTGGAGGCCGAGTGGGGCCCCGAGGCCAAGGCCGTCATGGCCAAGCTCAAGGCCCTGGTGGATCCCTGGTGCCTGCTCAATCCCGGCGTGATCATCAACGATGACCCCAAGGGCCACCTGGCCGACCTCAAGCCCATGCCCGGCGTGGAGGAGGAAGTCGACAAGTGCATCGAGTGCGGCTACTGCGAGCCCAAGTGCCCCAGCCGCGAGCTGACCCTGACCCCCCGGCAGCGCATCGTGGTGCGCCGGGAGATCGCCCGCCTCGAGGCCTGCAAGGAGAATCCGGCCCTGCTGGCCAGCCTCCAGGAGGCCTTCCCCTACATGGCCCTGGAGACGTGCGCTGCGGACGGCCTCTGCGCCACCGCCTGCCCCGTGGGCATCGACACCGGCCAGCTGACCAAGCGCTTCCGCCGGGCCAGCCACAGCCGCCGGGCCCAGAAGCTCGCCCTCTCCGTGGCCCGCAACTTCGCCACCGTGGAGCCCGTGATGCGCATGGCCCTGCGAGCCGGCCACACGGTCCAGGCCCTCTTCGGGACCAGCGCCATGCCCTTCATCACCCGCGCCCTGAAGACCTTCGGCTCCTCGCACATCTGGAGCCCGGAGATGCCCAAGGCCGCCAAGGCCCCCCTGCCCTCCACCAACCTGGAAGGCGCTGCGGCCATCTACTTCCCCGCCTGCATCTCCCGCATGATGGGCCACCTCCCTGGCGAGCCCGAGGAGATGAGCCTGGTGGAGGCCCTGGTGAAGGTGGCGGCTCGGGCCGGCACCCCGGTGCACATCCCCTTCGATGTGGAAGGCACCTGCTGCGGCGTCCCCTTCAGCTCCAAGGGCTTCGATGAGGCCCACCGCTACACCATCAACCACGCCATCGAGAAGTTCTGGGAGTGGAGCCAGCAGGGTCGCCTGCCGGTGGTCATGGACACCAGCCCCTGCACCTACGGCGTGCTCAGCAGCCGGGGCTACCTCACCGCCGACAACCAGGCCAAGTTCGACAAGCTCAAGATCATCGACAGCACGGCCTTCGCCTTCGACGTCCTGCTGCCCCGGCTGCAGGTGCACCGCAAGGTCGCCTCCGTGGTGCTGCACCCCGTCTGCTCCGTCACCAAGATGAACCTGCTGCCCCAGCTGGAAGGCGTGGCCAAGGCCTGCGCCGACAAGGTGGTGGTGCCCCGGGATGCCGGCTGCTGTGGCTTTGCCGGCGATCGCGGCTTCACCCACCCCGAGCTGACGGCTGCCGCCACCAAGCACGAGGCCCACGAGGTGAAGGCCCAGTCCTTCGATGGCTACTTCGCCAGCAGCCGCACCTGTGAGGTGGGCATGACCCGCTCCACCGGCCAGGTCTACCGCAGCTTCCTGTACCTGCTGGAGCAGACCACCCGGCCCGAGGGCGCGCAGTGACGGCCGTCCGCCCCCCCCGAGCCTACTTCTACGCCACCTGTCTGGTGGACCTCTTCTTCCCGGATGCCGGCATGGCCGGCATCCAGCTCCTGCGTGAAGCCGGAGTGACGGTCGCCTTCCCCGAAGGCCAGACCTGCTGCGGCCAGCCCGCCTTCAACTGCGGCTACTGGGAGGAGGCCCGGGACGTGGCCCGCACCCAGGTGGCGCTGTTTCCCGAAGACCTGCCGGTGATCCTGCCCTCCGGCAGCTGCGCCGGGATGATGAAGAACCACTACCCGGAGCTCTTCCACGGCCAGCCCGAGGAAGCCGAAGTGAGGGCCTTCAGCGGCCGGGTCTATGAGCTCACGCAGTTCCTGGTGGAGGTGCTGGGCGTGCAGCTGAAGGACCTGGGCGAGCCCATCAAGGTCACCTGGCACAGCTCTTGTCACGCCATGCGGGACCTCGGCCTCAAGGGCGAGCCCCAGGCCCTCCTGGCGCAGCTGGACAAGGTCGAGCTGGCCCCCCTGGCCCGGGAGCACGAGTGCTGCGGCTTCGGCGGCACCTTCTCCGTGCGCCAGCCTGAGGTCTCCGGTGCCATGGTCTGCGACAAGGCGGCGGACGCCGAAGCGACGGGGGCCTCCGTGGTCCTGTCCACGGATGGCGGCTGTCTCCTCAACGTGAAGGGTGCCCTGGACCAGAAGGGCAGCCCCCTCAAGGTCCAGCACATTGCGGAATTCCTCTGGGAGCGCACCCATGCACGCTGAGACCGACATTCTCTTTCGGGAGTCGGCGGCCAAGGCCCTGCTGGATCCCCACCTGCGCGCCAACTTCCGGCGGGCCATGGATGGCCTCATCACCAAGCGCAAGGCCCAGTTCCCGGACCCTGCGGACCTGCAGGAGCTGCGGCACCTGAGCACCGCCATCCGGAGCCGGAGCCTCCTGAACCTCCCGGCCCTGCTGGTGCAGCTGGAAGCAGCCTGCACCCGCAACGGCATTCAGGTCCACTGGGCAGAGACCTGCGAGCAGGCCAACCAGCTCGTGCTGGACATCCTTCAGGCCCAGGGCGCCACCCGGCTGGTGAAGGGCAAGAGCATGGTCTCCGAGGAGATGCACCTCAATGCCTTCCTGGAGAGCCATGGCATCGAGGCCCTGGAGTCCGACCTGGGCGAGTACATCATCCAGCTGGATGGAGAGACTCCGAGCCACATCATCATGCCGGCCATCCACAAGAACAAAGACCAGATCGCCCGGCAGTTCAGCCAGAAGATCAAGGACGCCAAGTACACCGAGGACGTGGATGAGCTGACGGCCATGGCCCGCAAGGTCCTGCGCCAGAAGTTCCTGGAGGCCGATGCGGGCATCTCCGGCGTGAACTTTGCCGTGGCCAACACCGGGACCCTCTGTCTGGTGGAGAACGAAGGCAACGGCCGCATGAGCACCCACGTGCCGCCCCTCCACATCGCCATCATGGGCCTGGAGAAGGTGGTGGCACGCCTCGAGGACGTGGCGCCGCTCTACGCCATCCTCACCCGCTCCGCCACCGGCCAGGCCGTGAGCACCTACTTCAACCTCATCAGCGGCCCCCGGGGCGAAGGTGAGAAGGACGGCCCCCAGGCCGTCCACCTGGTCATCCTGGACAACGGCCGCTCCCGCATCTACGGCGATCCCCAGCTGCAGGCCACCCTGCGCTGCATCCGCTGCGGCGCCTGCATGAACCACTGCCCGGTCTACACCCGGGTGGGCGGCCACGCCTACGAGGCCACCTACCCTGGCCCCATCGGCAAGATCCTCACCCCCCAGATGGAGGGCGTCGGCGTCCGCCACGACCTGCTCCACGGCAGCAGCCTCTGCGGCGCCTGCGGCGAGGTCTGTCCGGTGGAGATCCCCATCCCGGACATCCTGGTGCGCCTCCGTCGGGAGGCCACCCACCAGGACCCGGCCTCCTTCGTCGCTGGCAAGGGCACCGGCCGCACGGACGCCGAGGACCGCGCCTGGCGCCTCTGGGCCGCCCTGAGCAAGCGCCCTGGCCTCTACCGCATTCTCACCTGGTTCGCCACCCGCTTCGGCTGGGCCCTGCCCTCCGGGGCTCCGCTCATCCGCGACTGGACCCGCTTCCGCACCAAACCCATACCAGCCCGACGCTCGCTCAGCGAGCGCATGCGGGCCGAGAGAGGCACCCATGACTGAGGCCCGAACCGCCATCCTGGAGCGCCTGAGCGCCGCCCCTGCCGGGGGGCCGCCACCCCCGGAGGACACCGCCGTCATGGCGCGCCGCCACTGGCCCGCCGCCGAGCGGGTGGCCCGCCTCCGCAAGGGCATGGAGACCGTGCGTACCGAGTTCCTGGAGGCCAGTCCCAGCGACTGGCCTTCCGTGGTCCAGAACTTCTGTGACCACGAGGGCATCAAGAGCCTGCTCTACGGCCCCGGCAATGGGGACGCCGCCGCCCTGGCCGCCTCGTGGGATGGGGACGCCACCCTCCTGCCCTACGACCGCCCCGTGGAGGCCTTCAAGACCCAGCTCTTCACCGAGGTGGAAGCTGGGTTCACCAGCACCGTCGGTGGCATCGCCGAGACCGGCGGCATCCTGCTCATGCCCGGTCCCGATGAGCCCCGGCTGCTGTCCCTGGTGCCGCCCATTCACATCGCCCTCCTGCGGGCCTCCACCATCCAGGACTCCCTCTGGTCTGCCATCACGAACCTGGGCTGGGGCGACAGCCTGCCCCCCAACGCCCTCCTCATCAGCGGCCCCAGCAAGACCGCCGACATCGAGCAGACCCTCGCCTACGGCGTCCACGGTCCCAAGCGGCTCATCGTGGTGCTGGTCAACGATCTGAGATAGACGAAGACCCGCACCCCCGCTAGACTACCCCTTCGTGGCTGGGTAGCTCAGTCGGTTAGAGCAGCGGTCTCATAATCCGCAGGTCGGCAGTTCGAGTCTGCCTCCAGCCACCAATGAAACAGGGGCCCCCGGGCCCCTGTTTCATTGGTGGCTGAAAAAGAGGCAGACTCGAACTGCCGAGAAGCAGTGGCGGCTAGGTAGGCCGCAGCGAGCAAGGCCCCAGTGGGGCCTGCGCAGCGCCCGCGGCCGTGGCCAGCCACGCGCCAGTTCGAGTCGCTGATCGCTACACCTCGGCCTTCATCGAAGCCATGCCGAGAAGCAGTGGCGGACCACCCACTACAGCGACGCCATGGCGGCATCCACCCAGGCGTCCAGGAGCTTCCGGGAGGGGTCATCCATGTTCAGGAAGTGGATGCCGATGCCGACCATCTCCAGGGGCTCGGCGGGGGTTCCGCCCAGCACATGGCACACCTCGGCCAGGACGGGAGTCTTGGGCAGGTCGGGGTGCAGCAATAGGAGGCACTCCAGCACGGCCCCCCGCTTAAAGAGTCCGGCCTCTTGCTTCCGCACGAAGGCGAAGCAACCTTCGGCGCTGAGATTGGCGATCCGCACCTGCCCAAAGGCACTCCCCTTCAGGGTGAAGGAGATGCCAAAGTCGGGCCCGACAATGATCCGGCGCGCGTCTCTTCGATCAATGGGGGCCTTCACCGAGGCACTGTAGTTCGAATCCATACCTGGGTATCGGCAATGCCCCTCCAAAAATGAAATTCTTTCCACGAGCGTTCGGCCATGGCTCAGGCTTAGGAGCATGCCCCTGCCCGCCTTCACGCAGTCCATTCCTACCCCCGCCGGAGGCCCCCTGTGAAGGGCTTTGCCTGGCGGGAGATCTCTGCACGCCAGTGGCTGGTCCTGGCCGGGGCCACCTTCGGCTACGGCCTCTACTACGTCTGCCGCCTCAGTCTCTCCGTGGTGAAGGCACCCCTGGTGGCGGAGCACGTCCTCACGCCGGCCCAGATCGGGCTGGCGGGGTCGGCCCTCTTTTACGCCAATGCAGTGGGCAAGTTCACCAACGGGGTGCTGGCGGACCGCCTGAGCCTCCGCAAGATGCTGGCCCTGGGGCTGGCGGGCTCAGCGGCGCTGAACCTCCTCCTGGGGGTAGCGGGCGGGTGGCTGGGCTTTGCCCTCTTTGCGGCGGTCTGGGGCCTCAATGGGTGGTTCCAGTCCATGGGCGCCCCGGCCTGCGTAGTGGGCCTCACCCGCTGGTTCGAGCCCCGCCAGCGCGGCACCTTCTACGGCCTGTGGAGTGCCGCCCACAACATCGGCGAGGGCCTCACCTTTGTGCTGACCTCCCTGGTGGTGGTGGCTTGGGGCTGGCGCGGGGGCTTTCTCGGCAGCGCCCTTGTAGGAGCCTTTGGGGTCGTCCTCATCCTCGTCCTCTTCCGGGATCGCCCAGTGGACGATGGCGTCCCGCTGGAGACCGCGCCCCGCACCGGTGGTCTCACCCCCACCCAGGCCCAGGTTCTGCGCAACCCCCTGGTGTGGTGCATCGCCCTGGCCAGCGCCTGCATGTACATCACCCGCTATGCCGTGAACAGCTGGGGGATCTTCTACTTCCACCACGCCAAGGGCTACTCCCTGGTGGAGGCTGGCGGTCTGGTGGGCGTCAGCTCGGTGTTCGGGGTGGTGGGTACGGTGGCCTCCGGGTGGCTCTCGGATGCCTTTTTCGGGGGGGATCGCACCCGCCCCGCCCTGCTCTTCGGGGTCTTGAATGCCGCCTCCCTGCTGCTGATGCTGGGGGTTCCCCACGGCCCCAAGGCCCTGGATGTGGCGGCCATGGTGGGCTTTGGCCTGGCCATCGGCTCCCTGGTCTGCCTGCTGGGTGGCCTGATGGCGGTGGACAGCGTGCCCAAGGCCGCTGCCGGCACAGCCCTGGGGGTGGTGGGCATCGCCAGCTACGTGGGGGCCGGGCTCCAGGACATGGTGAGCGGGTGGCTCATCGGCCGGGGCCAGCTGATCGGTGCCAGCCAGGCCTACGACTTCTCCCGGGTGCGCAGCTTCTGGCTGACGGCTGCCCTGGCAGGGGTGGCCCTGACCGTCCTGGCCCAGTGGATGCACCGACGGGCGAACCTGACGCAGCCAGGGTCCGAAGGATCTTGAGGGGGCCCTGTGGGATCATGGCTGATGCCCGAACCTCACTCCGCAGCGCCCCAGAAGACCCGACCCGGGACGGCCTGCGGCACGGACTGCCAGGGCCACTGCCCGACCTGCCAGACCGAAGCTCTGAAGGCACCATGGGTGCCCCCTGAATTAGCTTCATAAGAGCTTTCCAATCGATTACTTACTAGTGAAACTTCAACTCCTCAACCGCCCAGGACCCGGCGGTAGAGGGCCTCGTACTGATCGATGATGGGACCTTCGGCGAAGGTATCCAGGGCCCGCTCCCGGGCGGAGTCACCCATGCGCCGCCGCAGGTCATCGTCCTTGAGCAGGCGGAGGGCAGACAGGGCCATGGCCTCGGTGTCCCCCAGGGGTTCCAGGAAACCATCCACCCCATGGCGGACCACCTCCGGCAGCCCCCCCACCCTGCTGGCGATGACCGGCACCCGGTGGCCCATGGCCTCCAGGGCAGCCAGGCCAAAGCTCTCAGTGGCGCTCGGCAGCAGGAAGAGGTCGGAGCAGGCCAGCACGGTACCGATGTCCAGCTGCTTGCCGGTGAACCGCACCTCCGCCGCCAGGCCCCGCTCCCGGCAGTAGGCCTCGGCCTCCACCCGGTCGGGGCCATCCCCCACCATGACCAGGCGGACGGGTACCTCGGTGCGGACGCGCTCGAAGATCTTGATGACATCCATGACCCGCTTGACCGGGCGGAAGTTGGAGATGTGGGTCAGGACGAAGGCGGCCTTGGGGGCCAGCCAGGCGCGGCAGTCGGGGCGCTCGGGGCCCGGGGGCTCCACGAAGTTGCCGATGACATCGATGTGCCGGTCCACCCCAAAGGTGCGGATGGTCTCCTCCCGCAGGTAGTCCGAGACGGCCGTGACGCCGTCGCTCTCCCGGATGGCCATCTTCACCATGGGGAGGTAGCTGGGGTCGCTGCCCACCACCGTGATGTCCGTGCCGTGGAGGGTGGTCACCACCTTCAGGTGCGGGAGGGCCATGCGAGCCAGGAGGGCGGCCATGGCGTGGGGGATGGCGTAGTGGGCGTGGAGGATGTCCAGGCCGTGGTGCTCGGCCACGTCGGCCATCTTGGAGCCCAGGGCAATGGAGTAGGGGGCGTCCTCGAAGAGGGGATAGGGCGAGGCCCGGACCTCGTGGAAGCAGAGGCGGTCCTCGAAGCCCACCAGACGGGGCGGGAGGCTGGGGCTGAGGATGTGGACCTCGTGGCCCCGGACGGCCAGGGCCTTGCCCACCTCGGTGGCCACGACGCCCGAGCCGCCGAAGGTGCTGTAGCAGGAAATTCCGATCCGCATGTGAAAGCCTCACTCCCCGCTATGATGAACGGATTCCAGGGATCCTGCCCATGCCCCTTCTCTTCACCATCGCCTACCACGCCGTGGATGTCCTCATCTACCTGCTGCTGGCTGCCGCCATCATCTCCTGGTTTCCCATTGATCCCCGCAACCGCTGGGTGCGCCTCCTGCACACCGTGACGGAACCCATCCTGCATCCCATCCGGGCCCTGGTGCCCCCCATCGGCGGCTTCAGCCTCGACATCCTCATTGCCGTCCTGCTGCTCGGCCTGGTCCAGCGGGTGTTCCTGCGGGCTCTGACCTCCTAAGGGGGTGCCATGAAGTACACACCGCTCGACATCCAGCGCCGGGAGTTTGAGAAGGCCTTCCGGGGCCTCGAGGAAGCAGAGGTGCGGACCTTCCTCCACGAGGTGGCCGGCGAGTGGGAAGAGGTCCTGGCCGAGAACCAGAAGCTGAAGGAAGAGGTGCTGGACAGCCGGGAGCGCCTGCGCCAGTACCAGGACCAGGACCGCATCTTCCGCGAGACCCTCCTCCAGGCCCAGCGCACCCGCGAGGATGTGCTGGAGGGGGCCAACCGGGAGCGGGACCTGCTCATCCGGGAGGGCCAGTTCCGGGCCGAAGAGGTGATGCGGGAGGCCCAGGAGCAGGTGGTGGGGCTCGAGGTGCACCTGCGGGCTCTGAAGCGCGAGCGGCTCACCTTCCTGCGGGAGCTGGACTCGCTCATGGAGCGCACCCGCCGTCACCTCCAGGAAGAGGCCCCGGATGTCTATCTGGCCGCACCCCCGACCCTCCGCCTAGAGGCCCTGGACCCCCTGCCGGACGACGGCTCGGGCGACTGAGCTGCCCTTTTGTTGTTCTTTTTGCTCCAGAGACAAAAGAGGAGCCCGGCAAGCCGGGCTCCTCTTTTGTCTTCGCCAAGCGCTAGAAGTTGTAGCGGATGGAAGCGCCTAGCAGGCTGATCTTGGCCTGGATGGAACCATTGAGGCTGCCCCGGGTGGCGCTGATGTCGTAGGGGCTGGTCCCGGGGGAGAGCATGACCTTGCCATCGCCCACCCGCAGGTAGGTGTAGCCCACGTCCAGGGTCACCTTCTTGGAGAGGACATAGGAGGCGCCCACAGAGGCCCACTGACGGTCATTGTCGGGGATGCGGGGCGTGCGGTGAGCATCGTCCACGGCGCTCTTGTCGAGGGCCAGGCCGGCGCGGAGGGTCCACTGGGAGCCCACCTTCCAGGTGGTACCCACAGAGACAAAGGTGCTGTCCTGCCAGCTCTCATCCGTGATGGAGTCCGGCGCACCGGAGTCGAACTTCACGCGCAGTTCGCGGAAGCGGGACCAGGTGGTGCGCGCCACTTCCGACTGGACGGAGATGTCGGGGGCCACCTGCCAGTCGATGCCGACGGAGGCCGTTGCGGGGAGGTTCAGGTCGGCGGAGCCGCCGCCATTCTTGAGCCCGGCAGCGTTGAGCGCTGCCAGATCCGTGGAGGGGATGGTGGTGGGGTAGACGAAGGAGGCATCACCCTTCAGGTTCATGTGCATGGCAGCGTGATAGGCCAGGCCGATGCGCAGGTCAGGGATCTGGTAGGTGGCGCCGGCCTTCCAGCCGTAGCCCCAGCCGCTGCCCTTGAGGCCGGCGGTGCCGTCCCAGGCGCCGGGGGTGGCGTAGCCAGGGGTGCCGAGCACGGCGCTGGGGGCGCCCATGGCGATGGTGGCCACAGGGCTGTTCTGCAGGGTGCTGGGGGAGGGCGACACAGTGGAGAGGCCCGCAGCGGCGAGGGCGCCGCCGACCTTAAGGGCCAGGGCGGTGCCGAAGTCCACGCCGTTGGAGAGCTCAGCGTCGGCCTTGCGCACCACGAAGGCGACACCGACAGTCCAGCCGTCCTCCAGGCGGAAGGCGATGCTGGGGGCCACGTCGATGGTCTTCAGGTCGGACTTCAGGGCGTGATAGCGGCCGATCCAGTTGGCGTCGTACTCGGTGGTGAGGCCGAAGGGCACGTTCACCGAGAGGCCGACCTTCACATCCTTGGAGAGGCTGTAGGCGATGTTGAACTCAGGCAGCGCCGCCGGGACAGCAGCGTTGCTGGTGGTGGAAGCACCGGAGATGGGGCTCAGGTTGGCACCCGTGATCGGGGCGGAGAAGAAGCCCAGGCCCTGAAGCACCGGGGTGCGGCTGGCCGAGGCGTCAGTGAACTTGGCACTGATGCCCACGTAGGTGGCACCGAAGGAGAAGGTGGTGCCTTCATACTGGGTCAGGACGGCAGGGTTGAAGAAGAGCGAGCTGATGTCGCTGCCCCCGGCGCTGATGCCGGCAAAGGCATTGCCCAGCGCACTCGGGCTCTGTTCCCTGAGCTGGAAGCCCGCGGCCTGGGCCTGGGGGGCGAGGGCGGCGGCGGCGACCAGGGTCAGCGCAGTGAAGGTGAGGCGTGAACGATGGCTCATAAGCGCATGGCTCCTGTCCCGGGGTCCCGGGGTGAGTGGCTGTCTCCAGCCGATACGGTAAAGAGGAAGATGACCCACGATACCAAAACAGGCGACATGTGCAACCATCCCCTGCAAATCCTTCGAATTTCATACCCCGCTTAGGTCGCTGGTGTCCAGCGTGGAAGCAGGGCGGTGCGCAGATCCAGCCCTGAAGCCAACTCCTGGACCAGGGCTGAGCCCACGATGGGGGTCGCTCCCAGGGCCCGGATCGCCGCAAGGCTGGCAGCGTCAGAGAGACCGAAGCCCACGGCCAGGGGCCGATCCCCAAGGGACTGCAAGTCGGCCACCCGACTGGCCACAGGGGACAGATCGGTCCCCTGCCCGGTACCAGTCACACCGAGGCGGGCCACCACGTAGGCGAAGCGCTGGGCGAAGGGCGCTTCCGGCCCGGGATCAGGCCGATCCGAAAGGATCCCCCGGGCCCGGTCCAGGGTGGTGGTGGGCGTCAGCAGGGGCACCATGGGATAGCCCGCCGCCCGCAGGTCCGCCTCGAAGGCCGGCTCCTCGCCAAAAGGCAGGTCCACCACCAGGAGGGCCTTGACCGGGGTGGGTGCCAGCAGGCGCAGGAGGGCCTCGGTGCCCAGCTGGAGGAGCGGGTTCACGTAGGTGAACAGGATGAGGTCGGGGCTGTCGGTCAGGCCCGCCAGCGACTCCAGCACCCGGCGCGGCGTGGCCCCCCGCTGGATGGCCCGGTGCGCCGCCGCCTGGAGCACCGGCCCATCGGCAATGGGATCAGAGTGGGGCAGGCCCAGCTCCATGGCCTCGAGGCCCAAGGCTCGGGCGGCAGAGAGGATGCCAGGCAGGGCCTCCAGGGAGGGATCGCCAGCCATGATGAAGGGCAGCAGCGGGTTCATGAGCGTCCTCGGGGTGGTCATGCCGATACTCCAGCGCGGGCCTGGTAGGTGGAGAGGTCCTTGTCGCCACGGCCGCTGAGGCCCAGCAGGACACTGCTGACGCCCTCCCGGGCCAGGGCCGGCAGCACCGCCAGGGCGTGGCTGCTCTCCAGGGCCGGCAGAATGCCCTCGGCCTCGCAGAGGAGGCGGGCGCCCTCGAGGGCTTCCTCGTCCGAGGCCCGCCGCACCTCCACGTGGCCATCCAGGATCAGGGCTGCCAGCTCCGGCCCCAGGGCCGGGTAGTCCAGGCCGGCGCTGATGCTGGCGGTCTCCGCCGTGTGGCCATGGTCGTCCTGCAGGAGCAGGGTGCGGCAGCCATGGAGGACGCCCATGCGGCCCCCATCCAGCCGGGCCGCATGCTCACCCAGGCCTGCGCCGTGGCCGCCGGCCTCAACGGCGATGCGGCGCAGAGGATCTTGCAGAAAGGGCACCAGCAGACCCAGGCCGTTGCTGCCACCGCCAGCGCAGGCCAGCACCACCTCCGGCAGGGTGCCGCACTGCTCCAGGGCCTGGGCCCTGGCCTCTTCGCCAATGACGGTCTGGAAGGTGCGCACCAGGGTCGGAAACGGATGGGGACCCAGGGCCGAACCCAGGATGTAGTGGGCCTTGTTGCAGTTCCCAGCCCAGGCCCGGAGGGCCTCGTTCACAGCTTCTTTGAGGGTGCCCTGCCCCGCCTCGACGGGCTCGACCTTGGCCCCGAAGAGGCGCATCCTGGCCACATTTGGCGCCTGCCGGGCCATGTCTGTCACGCCCATGTAGACCGTGCAGGAGAGCCCCAACCGGGCGCAGGCGGCGGCGGTGGCCACACCGTGCTGGCCGGCCCCGGTCTCGGCGATGATCTCGGTCTTGCCCATGCGCCGGGCCAGCAGGGCCTGAGCCAGGGCGTTGTTGATCTTGTGGGCCCCGGTGTGGGTGAGGTCCTCGCGCTTGAGATAGAGGCTCCGCAGGCCCAGGACCGCCGCCAGGCGGGGGGCCGGCGTGAGGGGTGTGGGCCGGCCGACGAATTGGCGCAGCTCCGCTTTCAGTTCGGCCTGGAAGGCTGGATCGCTGGCTGCGGCCACGAAGGCCGCCTCCAGATCCAGGAGGGGCTGCAGCAAGGTCTCCGGGGCGTAGCAGCCCCCGAGGCCCTGGCGGCCAAAGCGGGAGGGGAGGGTAAAGCCAGAGGTCATGACAGCTCCAGTCCGTGCACGCAGTGAGTGAAGGCTGCGACTTTCGAAGGATCCTTGCGGCCGGGTGCAGCCTCCAGGCGGCTGGCGGCGTCGGCCCCTGCCAGGTGGGTGCGAGCCTCGAGCGGGAGGGCCGCCACCCGGGCCAGGAGGGTGTCCCCATCGAGGCCTCCGGCCAGCAGGAAGGCACCGGGCGGCGGGAAGCCCATGGCATGGGCCTGTCCCGAGCCACCGGGCACGCCGGTGGCGGCGGGGCTGGGCTCCCAGAGGTAGAGGTCGGCGGCAAGGGGCGCCTGGCCTGCCTCATCCGCCCAGGGCAGCAGCACGAACAACCCAGCGGCCCGGAGCAGGTGTACACCCGCCGCCCGCACCGCCCGGGGGAGGTGGGGTTGGACCTTGCGGAAGCCGTGGCGGCGGGCCTCGGCAAGGATCAAGTTGGCGTCATCGGCCACCATCACCAGCACCGCCCGGTCCAGGAAGGGGCCAGCCACCGTCAGGTCGGCGCAGTGGCGGGGGCTGGGCGGATGGCAGACGAAGCCCAGCAGGTCCGCCCCCTGCCCTGCGGCGTGGGCCGCATCGTCGGGGTGCGTGAGGCCGCAGACCTTGGCCAGGAGGGTCACAGAGCCCCCTGGCCGAGGCCCGCGAGGATGCGGGCCAGGAAGGCAGCGGGGTCGGCACTACGCATGAGGGCCTCGCCGATGAGCACCGCATCGAAGCCGGCCCGGAGGGCGGCCTGGGCGTCCTCGGGGGTGGCGAGGCCGGACTCGCGGATGAGCACCGCCTCGGGGAAGGCCTCCCGCAGGGGCGCCGCCGTGGGCAGGCCCAGGGTGAAGGTGGAGAGGTCCCGGGCGTTGATGCCCACCAGGCGCGCCCCGCTGGCCTGGGCGTAGCCGGCCTCAGTGAGGTCGTGGAGCTCCACCAGGGGCTCCAGACCCCGGGCGCGGGCCGCATCGGCGAAGGCCGCCGTGTGTCCCTTCAGCACCCGGGCGATGAGCAGCACGGCCTGGGCTCCAGCGGTGGCGGCCTCGTCCAGCTGCCCCGCCGAGAGCACGAAGCCCTTGTAGAGGCAGGGCACACCAAGAGCCGTGGCGCGGGTCAGGTCCTGGGCCGAACCGCGAAAGAGGGCGGGCTCGGTGAGGATCGAGAAGGCCGAGGCACCCCCCTGTCGGTAGGCCTCCAGGTGGGGCAGCAACGGGGTACCCGCCGCAAAGGGACCGAGACTGGGGGAGGCCTGCTTGTACTCGGCGATGATGGCGCCGCCCCGAGCCGCAGCATCCCGGCGCAGCGCCGCCTCGAAGGGGGCTGCGCCGCTTGCGGTAGGAGGCGAAGCCATCACCGGCAGCAGGGGTATGCGTGCCAGCTCAGACACCAGCACCCGCTGCAGGTGCGACGTCGCAGGCAGGCCCGTGGTGGCCACCAGCTCGGCAGGGTCCGGAAGCAGGGTCATCAGCGGGCCTCTCCGGGGGTCGGCAGGGGCAGCGGGAAGCCCTGATTGAGGACCGCGCGGCACTCCCGGTAGGTGTCGGCGAGGCCCTCCAGCCCAAGGCTCCGATGCAGGTGGCAGCCCAGGGCCGCCTGGAGTGCCACCGCATCCGCCACAGCAGGCCGGAAGTCTGCGTGGGCGGTGCCGCCGAAGAGGCCCTTGGCCACGGCCAGCGCCTCGGCCCGGTCCGCCACCCGCAGGGCATGGCGGGTCGGGGGGGCGATGCCCAGCTCCCGGGGGACCAGCACCTGGGGCGGCGCCAGCCGACCGTCGGTCACGGCAACCAGGGTGGTGGGTCCTTCGATGGAGGCCTCGTCCAGCCCCTTCCCTTCCGCATCCTTGCCGTGGACCACGAAGGCCCGCTGCAGGCCCGGGCGCTGGGCCAGGGCCCCGGCCATGGGGGCCAGCATGTCCTCGCGGGCCACGCCCAGCAGCTGCAGGGGTGGCCGACCAGGGTTCAGGAGAGGTCCCAGCTGGTTGAAGATCGTGGGAATGCCCAGGCGCCGGCGGATCTCCCGCAGGCGCCCCAGGAGGGGGTGATAGGCCGGGGCGAAGAGAAAGGCGAAGCCCCGGTGGTGGAGGTCCGCCGCCAGGTCTGCCGCCGGGCGGGCCAGGTCGTAGCCCAGGGCCTCCAGCAGGTCCGCACTGCCGCAGAGGCTGGTGGCGGCACGGTTGCCGTGCTTGACGATGGGCACGCCCATATGGGCCAGCAGGAGGGCAGCCAGGGTGCTGAGGTTGGCAGTGGAGGAGCCATCCCCGCCGGTGCCGCAGGTGTCGAGGGCGCCCTCGGGGACTCCCGCGAAGGGCACGGCAACCTCGGACAGGGCCTCGGCGAAGGCCGCCAGCTCATGGGCCTCCGGCACCCGCTGGGCCAGCAGGGCCAGGCAGGCACCCACCAGCAGGGCATCGGTGTCCTGGTCGATGAAGATCTTCATGAGCTCGGAGGCGGTGGCCTCCGGCAGGGGGCGGATGGGGTTGTGGGTGGTCAGCAGGGTCATGGCTGGGCGTCCTTGGCGAGGCGGAGGAAGTTGGCAAGCATGGCGGGGCCGTCGGGGGTGAGGATGCTCTCGGGATGGAACTGCACGCCCCAGCGGGGCAGGCTGCGATGCACCATGGCCATCACTTCACCACCGGTGCTGCGGCCGGTGATGCGCCAGCAGGGGGGCAGCGTGTCCGCATCGGCGATGAGGCTGTGGTAGCGGCCCACAGGCAGGCCCGGGGCAAGGCCCTGGAAGAGCCCAGTCCCATCGTGGTCCAGGGGGGTCGCCTCGCCATGGAGGGGCTCCCGGGCGCGGACGACCTTGCCCCCGGAGGCGGCGGCGAGGGCCTGGTGGCCGAGGCAGACGCCCAGCATGGGCACGGCCCACTCGGACTCGCCCAGGGCCATGTGAGCGGGGCTCTCCGTGGGGTGCCCGGGACCGGGCGAGAGCACCACAGCCAGAGGGGCCAGGGCCATGGCCTCCCCCAGGGTGATGGCGTCGTGGCGCACCACCCGCACGGGCGCACCCAGGGTCTCGAAGGCCTGGACCAGGTTGTAGGTGAAGGAGTCGAGGGCGTCGATCAGCAGGATCATCGGGCGGCTCCGGGGAGACGCACGCCCAGGGCCTGGGCGATGGCGCCGAGCTTGTGCAGGGTTTCGAAGAACTCGGAGGTGGGGTTGGAGGCGCGCACCACCCCGGCTCCGGCCTGGATGTGGGCGGCGCCTCCGGTGTAGACGGCCGTGCGGAGGATCAGGGCCGTGTCCAGCACCCCATCCGCTCCGAGGCGCAGCAGCACACCACCGTAGGGGCCGCGCACCTCGCCCTCCATCTCAGCGATGCGCTGGCAGGCTCGTAGCTTGGGGGCCCCGCTCACCGTCCCAGCGGGGAAGGCTGCCTCCAGGACATCCAGGGCATCCACCCCGGGCTTGAGCACGGCCTTCACGGTGGTGGTCAGGTGCAGCACATGGCTGGTGCGCTGGAGGGCCAGGGGCAGTTCCACCCGCACCCCACCGGGCACCGCCACCCGGCCCAGGTCGTTGCGCGCCAGGTCCACCAGCATCTGGTGCTCGGCCAGCTCCTTGGGATCGCGCTTGAGGGCCTGGAAGCGCTCCGCATCCTCCTCAGCGCTGGCGCCCCGGGGCACGGTCCCGGCGATGGGCAGGGTCTCGGCCTCGCTCCCATTTACCCGCACCAGCATCTCCGGGGAAGCCCCCACCAGGGCGAAGTCGTCCCACTCCAGGAGGAAGCCATAGGGGCTGGGATTGAGGCGGCGGAGGCGGCGGTAGGCTTCCAAGGGCGTGGGCGGATCCTCGATGCGGAAGCGCTGGCTGGGTACCAGCTGATAGACGTCGCCATCGAGGATCAGCTCCTGGGCCTGGCGGACGGTGGTCTCGAAGGCCTCCTGGGTGATCTGGGGGATGGCGGCGGGCCGGGCCTCTGAGGGGCCGGGGTCGCCCACCCCCGCCAGGAGCAGGGCCCGCAGCTTGCGGAGCCGGGCGTAGCCATGCTCGGGATCGGCATCGAGGGTCTGGAGCTCGGCCACCTGGTGCAGGTTGTCGAAGACCAGGGCGGTGTCGAAGCGGCGCACCCACAGCCCCGGCAGGCCCAGGCTGTTCTTGGCGGGGAGGCGCAGGGTGGGCTCGGCAGCACCCATGGCCTCGAAGCCCAGGTAGCCAGCGCAGCCCACGCCCACAGGCAGCGGCTCCCGGCGGGCCGGTAACGCGGCACCCGGATCGTGCAGCGTGTCCGCCGGGGGCGGTCCCGCCAGCTCCCGCAGGGCCGGTACCCACCCAGTGGCGGGGGCCTCCAGGCGGCACTGGGCTTCACCTTCGAGCAGGACGAAGCTGTGGCGGCCGACCCGCTCCCCCTGGTCACAGGACTCCAGCAGGAGGCTGGCTCCGGCGGGGCGCAGGGCGAGGTAGGCCGCCAGGGGCGTGAGCAGGTCCGCGGGCAGCGGGTGGCGGATCAGGTGCAGGGTGTCGGAGGTCATGGGGTATCCAGATACGAAAAAGCCCGACCGTGGGGTCGGGCTTGGAAGGTCCAGGGGGGCGATGGCCGCTAGGCCGCGCGCAGGGAGCCGTCCAAGCCGACACGCCACCGCCAAGCCCCGACTTGGGGGCCCCGGCAGGGGGTCAGGGAGAGCAGCGCCATGCCTTCGATGAAAGCCTGAGGGGTTGGTTCCTGTCAAGTGAGGGGCCTCGAAGTGTGGTTTGATGGGACAGCGCATTTTTCGGACGAACCATGGATCCCGAGGCCCGCCCCACCACCATCCACACGGAGGACCCCCAGGCGCCCCGCGCGCCGTGGAGCTTCCTGCAGGTCGCCCTCCCCGGCGGCCTGGGGCGCTGGGGCTGGGGCCTGATGCTGGGCTGGGTCCTGGTGGTCACGGGGCCTGCCCTGGGCTGGGCCGGCCACCTCCGCCGGGCCGCCGGCTGGAGCGCCCTGCCCACCCACTGGGGCGAACAGCTGAGCGCCCGGGACATCTGGGAGCTCTGGCAGAACGGCGGCATCCAGCACCGCCTGACCAACTCCCCGACGGTCCACCTCTTCGGCATGGGCCTGATCATCGTGCTGTGGTGCGGCTGGCGCCTCCAGGCTGAGACCGCTGGCACTCGCGCCACCCTGGGACCCTGGCTGCTGGGGGCCCTGGACACGCTGCTCATCGGCGTCCTGCCCCTGGGCCTGGTGGCCTGGGGCCTGGACGCCAGCCTCGCCTATCTGGGCCGCCTCGGCATCACCGGCCTGGGCTGGACCGCCTTCATTGGCCGCCCCCTGGTGTGGATGGCCTTCATCGCAGCTCTGAACATCCAGTGGTGGCTCTGCCGCCTGGGCTGGACCGAGCGCCTCCATGCCGGCTGGCGCCGCCACCTGAAGGATGCCTTCCTGGCCCTCTGGTCCCACCCCGTGCAGTGGGGGGCGCTGGCCCTGGGCGGTGCCGCCGCCCGCGCCATTCCGCCCTTCCTGGTGCTCCTCCTGGCCTGGCGCATGGGCGGTGGCACCTCCCTGCGGGTCTGGACCTTCCTCCTGCTCCAGGTGCTGGTCACCCTGCTGAACGGCTGGATCATGGGCTGGCTGCTGCGTGCCGCCGCCCTCTACTGGCGCCACGACCGCACCGTGCGGGGCGCCCGCATCGTCCTTGAGGAAGCCGCCGATGAAGCCTAGGTCCGCCCCCTTCCTGCTCGCGGCCCTCCTGGCTGTCCTGCCCCTCGGGGCCCAGGCCACGGTCAAGGCCCAGGTCATCCCTGTTGGTCCCCTCTTCGCCGAGGATCCTGCCATCCAGAAGGTCATTGCCCCCCTGGCTGAGGAGATCAAGGCCAGCTTCGGGCAGCCGCTGGTGAACGCTCCCCAAGGTGTGTTCCGCGGACGCCGGGGCGAGGAGAACCTCCTGGGCTACTGGGTCGCCGATGTCATGCGGTTGGCCGCCCAGGGGGCCATCGGGGCCCCGGTGCGCTTCGCCATCACGAACTCCGGGGGCCTGCGCTCCAACCTGCGGGCCGGCCAGCTGAAGGTGGGTGACATCTTTGAGCTCATGCCCTTCGAGAACGAGCTGGTGGTGGTGGAGCTGACCGGCGCCGAGGTCATCCAGGTGGTGCGGGAGGGCCTGCTCCGCCGGGGCGGTGAGCCCTCCTCCGGGGTCCTGGTGAAGGTGGAAGGGACGGCGGAGAAGGCTGTCCTCACGGTCACCTGGGAGGACGGCAAGCCCATCGACCCCGCCGCCACGGTGCGGGTGGCCACCTCCGACTACCTTTACGCCGGCGGCGACTCCATCCCCACCCTGAAGAAGGGGCGGAAGGCAGTCACCACAGGCATCACCCTGCGCCAGATGCTGCTGGACGAGTGCGCTGCCCTGGCCAAGGCCCGCAAGGACCTGCTGCCCCCGCCAGCCGGCCGCTTCACCGTGCCCGTGCCCATCCTGGAAGCCATCCGCGACAAAAAGCTGAGCACGCTCTAGGGAGCTGACCATGGAACGCCGCACCTTCCTAGCCTCCCTTGCCGCCGCCTCTGCTGCCGGCAGCCTGCCCCTCCGGGCCGAGGCGACGCCCGCCGGGGGCCGCATCACCCTGCTCCACACCAACGACACCCACTCCCGCATCGAGCCCTTCGGCCCCGGCAACGGCGCCATCAGCGGTCTCGGGGGCGTGGCCCGCCGGGCCACCCTGGTCAAGCAGCTCCGGGCCCAGCTGGGGCCGGTGCTCCTGCTGGACGCCGGGGACACCTTCCAGGGCACCCCCTACTTCAACCGCTACAAGGGCCGCCTCGATTACCAGCTCATGCGCATGGTGGGCTACGACGCCGGTACCCTGGGCAACCACGACTTCGACAACGGCGTGGGCCTGCTGCTGGAGGCCATGGTCGCCATGGAGACCCTCGAGCACGCCAATCCCCCCTTCCCCTTTGTGAACTGCAACTTCGACTGCAAGGGCGCCCCAGAGCTGGCCAAGCGGGTCCGGCCCTACATCGTCCGGGAGTTCCCGGGGGTGCGGGTG
>Ga0208248_1000170_pt1 | contig 22967 bp, 24 predicted proteins | sample CryBogmetaGMA5M_FD_184545 | JGI IMG/M metagenome (GOLD analysis project Ga0208248, IMG submission 184545) | Freshwater microbial communities from Crystal Bog, Wisconsin, USA - MA5M (SPAdes) | ecosystem: Environmental > Aquatic > Freshwater > Lake | place: Crystal Bog, Wisconsin, USA | collected...
AGAAATATGATTTTTATATCCACCCAGAACGATTTATTTTCAAGATATTCAATATCCAGCGCCACTTTTTGAGGAATTGGCAATTCATCGCGCCCATTGATCTGCGCCCAACCGGTTAAACCGGGCGTCAGTTGGTGAACGCCATTGTGGGTGCGCAACTCAATAAGGTCGTGCTGGTTGAATAAAGCCGGGCGCGGACCGACAAAACTCATGTCGCCTTTCAGAATATTCCATAACTGCGGTAACTCATCAAGACTGCTTTTGCGCAGGAATGAACCGATGGGCGTCAGATAGGTGTCGGGATTCGTTAATAAATGCGTGGCCACCGCCGGGGTGCCCACCTGCATGCTGCGAAACTTGGGCATTTTAAAAATAAGGTTATTTTTACCCACCCGGTCAGACCAATACAGCGCGGGGCCTTTGGAGGTGAACCGCACCAACAGGGCCACGAATATCACCGGGAGTATTAAAACAAGGCTGGCCAAGATGGCCAGTAGTAAATCAAATATTCTTTTCATTAATTTTTCTAAATCACAACAAAAACCCCTCAGCGGGGAAGAAGCACGCTAATTTGCGCCTGGGCAATGGCGTGTCCGTGTGCTGCCGCTTTGGCGATCCACATCAGACCCAGGTTATCGTTCTTTGGAACCCCCGCACCACTTATATAGCATTGGCCCAGCCACTGCATGGCATCGGCGTTGTTTTGCTGTGCGGCTTGCTGGAGCCAGTAAAGCGCCGCCTTGTGTTTACCGGCAATTGAAAAGAGTTGGCCAATGTCGTTTTGCGCCGCCGCATCGCCCGCGTCAGCGCGCAAGACAAAAGCCAGATCTTCGGCTTGCAGGGGAATGCTGATGTGCGGCACGATCTCGGCCCACAAGACCATGGTTCGCCCCCGCGCATCGTTGGCCACTTTGGTTACTTCGCCTTCTGATATGCGCCGCCACCACGTGCGGCGACTCAAACCGGTTATGGCGATGACCGACTCCACACTTATTCCAACGATATTCATCATTCAAGACCTCCAAGTACCCATGGCACGATGTTATCGGGTTCGCGGCACGGCTGGACCTGTGCCAAGCAGGCCGAGTTGGCGGTAGCGACACGATAAAAGCTGTGACAAAGGGGGTTAAAAAGCGATTTTTTGCATTGGGTAGCGGGTTTTATCGATGGCACGGAAGCTGCTGATTGAGAAATGTCTCTTTGTTTCTTTTCTTAACTTTTGGAGTTCCTCATGAAGCGTTCTATGCAAAAGGGTTTTACCCTGATCGAATTGATGATCGTGGTTGCGATTATTGGTATTTTGGCTGCGGTGGCTTTGCCGGCTTATCAGGATTACACGGTGCGTGCGAAGGTGTCAGAGTTGATTTTGGCTGCTTCAGGCGCAAAAACTGCTGTTGCCGAAGCGGCCCAAGTTAACAGTGGGATGCCCGCCGACGCGAGTGTGTCTGTTGATAGTCAAGTTTCCAAATATGTGCTTGGAACAGCATATAAATATCTCACGGCAACAACTGGTGTTATTGTTGCAGTTGCAAATGGTACTGCGTCAGGTGAGCCCAAGCTCCTCAACACGGGTGTTGCATTCGCTGGTACTTACGCAACCAACGGGCAAGTTACGTGGGTATGTCGTGCTGCGGCTTCTACAGACAGCGCCAGCGTTTCAGCAACGATTGCTGCCAAGTATTTGCCAGCAAGCTGCAAATAATTAGCGCATTACTTTTTACCCTTTTAAAAGGCTCCCGTTTGGGAGCCTTTTTCATAGTGCATTCAACACATCTTTATTCCCAAATGTTGACTTATCTCTAAATACTTTCGGTTTTTCGATTTATTAGGACCGTCAATGACCAAGATGCAACCCATGGCCCCGTTTTGGCTGTCAAGCTGGGCCTTGATGCTGGCAGTGGCGTGGCTGTTACCTAACCACTATTTACCGTGGTCAACGTTTCACATGGACGCCTGGACGGCTATTGTTTTGTCGTTATCGGCGGCCGCAGTGATCGTCCGTTCAAGCGGGCTGGTGACTTGGCATGGCATCTCAGTCCTTGCAGCGATTTTGATTTTTATTCCCTGTGTGCAGTTCGGCTTGGGCTTGATTCTATTGCCCGGCACTGCCTGGATCAGCAGCATCTATTTAATAGGCTTTTTACTGGCCTTGTTAACCGGCGTCCACTGGGAGTCGGCCAGCCCCGATCAACTTGCCGATGGCTTGTTCCTGGCCATTGGTATCGCGGCGATTGTTTCGGTCGGATTGCAACTACATCAGTGGTTAGCCTTGGATTTACTGAATATCTGGTCGATGGGCGATGGCTATGGTCGGCCGTTCGCCAATTTTGGGCAGCCCAATAATCTAGGCACATTTTTACTGTGGGGTCTCATGGCTGCGGGCTGGGGACTTACCCGCCAACGCATTGGCGTATGGACTACCCTGTTGATGGCTGTATATCTATTGTTTGGACTTGCTTTGACGCAGTCACGTACCGCGTGGTTAGCCATGGCCATTTTGGTGGCCGCCAGTTGGATTTGGCGTCGTTTGTGGGATGACCCTCGATGGCCCTGGGTCGTAACCGGGTTGGGTGTGTACTTTGCGATCTGCGTCTTGTCGATTGACTGGTTAAACAAGCTTTTTCTCTTGACTCAAGCATCCGACTTAGTCGATATCACCCGAGCATCAGGTGAGTTGCGCACAGTCGTTTGGGCGATTTTTATTGATGCGTCCCTGCAACATCCTTTATTTGGATACGGTTGGAATCAACTGGGCTTGGCGCAGCTCACAGCCGCCCTTGGCCACCCCGCGCTTCATGTGCTCTTTTCTCATTCGCACAATCTGTTTCTTGACCTCATGCTGTGGTGTGGCATTCCGATTGGCCTGTTTGTTTCTCTATTTCTAGTGCGGTGGTTTTGGCGCAGTCTTCGCGCTGTTAACAGTTCCGGGGATGCGGTTCTGTTGCTTTTTTTATGCATCGTGGGCAATCACGCCATGCTGGAACTTCCCCTGCACCATGCCTACTTTTTACTGCCTACAGGTTTGGTCATCGGGGCGCTCAACGTGCGATTAGGCATACGCCCGATTCTGCTTGCAGGACGCTGGAGCATGGTGGTGGTGTGGCTGGTGTCAGTGACCTTCCTTGCGCTGCTCATTCGTGATTACGCAAGGGTTGAGGCCAGCTACCAAGCGCTGCGCTTTGAATGGGCTCACATCAAAACTGATACGCCCGCTGGTCCACCAGATGTGCTTCTACTCACCCAGTGGCGCGAATTCACTCGTTTGGCTCGTTTTGAACCAACCCATGGCATGAGCGCAGAAGAGTTGGAGTGGATGCGCAAGGCCACCAGCACATTTCCCAATGCAGGTGCTTTTCACAAAATGGCCGGCGCTTTGGCAATGAACCAACAACCAGAAGAGTCCAGCGTATGGCTAAGAAAAATGTGCAAAATCGTGTCTAAGGACCAATGTGATGCCGTCAAGCATGCCTGGGCAAAGCAGTCACTTAGCGACCCTGACATTGCCGCAGTGCCCTGGCCAAACTGACGTAATTCACCCGGCAGCGGCCCGCCGTAATCCATCTTCTACGGACACCGGCGGCACCCAGCCAAGCAGTGTTTGGGCTTTGGCAATATCGACCTGCAAATTGCCACACAAACGCTGCACAGCCTCACTCTTGCCCAATAAGGTGGCGCCAGCTTGCAAGGCCCAGACCGGCACCGGTAGTAAACGGGCAGGCACCCCGGCGGCTTGCGCCATACCGCGGATCAGCTCGGTGGTAGACAGGTCTTGCCCATCGCTGACCAGAAAGGTCTGATTCGCTGCTTGCCGGTGGCTAGTGCAAGTGATAATGAAATCGACCAGGTTGTCGAGCGCCACCAGGCTGCGCTGGTTATGCACCGAGCCCAGTGGCAATGGCCAGCCGCGCTGCACCGCGTGCGTGAGTGCGGCAAAGTTGGCCTTGACGCCGGGGCCATACACTAGCGGCGGGCGGATGATGACGACCTCCAGCCCAGTGTCGGCGGCGATCTGGCGCAAGCCCATCTCGGCCTCGTGCTTGCTTTGACCATAGGCATCTTGCGGATTGGGTTCGTCTGCTTCCGTAAAGGGTTGGCCGGGCTTGGTTTGTTCGCCGTTGACTTTGACCGAGCTGATGAAGACGAAACGTTTCACCCCTGCTGCAGCAGCTTGCTGGGCAATGTTTAAGGTGCCAGCAACATTGACGGCACGAAATGCAGCAATCGGATCGGCCTCTGTGTCATTCATGACGTGGACGCGAGCGGCGAGGTGGACGACGACCTCGACACCCACTAACGCTGGCCCCCAACTGGCATCTGCTGCTACGCCCGCCACGGGTATCACCGTCACACCAGCAGGCATTAGGGTTTCGGCGTTGCGCACGCAGGCGGAGGTTTTGCACCCTTCACGAGCCAGGCGGGCGATCAGTGCTGCACCCACAAAGCCAGTGGCACCGGTTACCAAAATCATGATTTACCCCGTAAGCCAGACAAATCACTCTTCAACTCTTCAAGCCAACCCTCAAGCCGATCTATCAGTGTTTTTCTATCAAAATCAGATGCACTCACCGCCAATCCATTTCGCCCCATGGCTTCCTGCTCATCACTCGTCATTTGCGAAAGTTTCAACACCGCTGCAGCCAAACCAGCATGATCGCCAGCAGGGCATGCCAAGCCCGAGCGAGAACTCGTCACAACCTCCGCTCCCTCACCGTTCAACATCGCAACGACCGGTATTCCGGCTGCCAAATATGACTGAAGTTTGCCGGGAATTGTCATTGCGAAAATGGGCTCATCCTTCAGACTTACAAGCAGGGCATTTGCATGCTTGAAAAACGAAGGCATTCGCTCCACCGGATACCGCCCCAACAACAAAACAGAATCTTGCAAATTGCGTCGTTTGATTTCATCAGTTACCCAATTTTTTAAACGCCCATCGCCCACAATAAGCCACCGAATATGGGTGTGGGATTTCAAACTTTCAGCAGCGGCAAGAATCGCGGGAAAATCCTGAGCATCGCCAATATTCCCAGCAAACATAACATTGAAATTACCCGGCACTCGTAAGACCTCACCTGCAGGAGCCACAGACGGCATATTAAAAACAGATTCAGCCCAACTGGGGAAATACACCACACGCTTTTCGGCCCCTGAGTACCGATGGATTTGCGAGATAAAACTTTTAGATTGAGCCAGAATAAAATCACAGCGTTTATAAATAAAAGAAACCAGTTTTCCTACAAACTGCAGCAGCAGCCGCGATTGCACAATGCCGATAGCCTGCAAAGTATCCGGCCACAGATCAAGCACCCAAAACACCAGTGGTGCACGCTTAACTGAACGCATCACGACTGCGGGCAACCCAACGGTAATGGGCGATGGCTCATAAGCAAAGATTGCGTCAAACGGACGCCCGCGCAAGCGCCACAGACCTACGACAGAGGCACTTGCAGCGAAGGTCAAATAATTCATCAACAAGCGCAATGCGCCGTTGCCTCTGGGCATCATTGGTACACGGATGATCTCTGCACCCATGTAATGTAAATAGTGCACAGGGTCATCACGAAAATGCTGAAAAACTTGCCCATCTGGATAGTTTGGATAACCGGTTAACACCGTTACCTGATGGCCACGGCAAACCAACTCAGCAACCAAATCATTAATTCTGAAATTTTCTGGCCAAAAATACTGCGAGACAACAAGTAACCTCATTGGCTAAAGGCTCAGTATTTTTTCCAAACTACGCGGTTCACGTAGTCGGTATAACTATGGATAATGCGCACCACCTTATCAGACACATTGGTCATGCTGTAGTCCGCCACTTGGCGAATACCATGCGGATCCGAACGGTCATTGCCGTGTGGTTGATTTTCCAAAATCGCCAGCCCCTGGCGGACACGCTCCACCTCCAGTCCGACCATCATCACAGCAGCTTCTTCCATGCCTTCAGGCCGCTCATGTCCCTCGCGCAAATTGAGCGCCGGAAAATTAAGAATCGACGACTCTTCATTGATGGTGCCACTGTCTGACAGCACAGCTTTGGCCGACAACTGCAATTTCACATAGTCATGAAACCCCAGTGGTTTAAGTAAACGTACGTTCGGGTGAAAGACTGCACCCGTGGCGTCAATACGCTTTTGAGTCCGCGGGTGGGTGGACACGATGACCGGTAAATTTTGGTCTTCGGCCAAGGCGTTCAGTACCGCCACGAGTTTGGCAAACGATTGTGGTGATTCAATGTTTTCTTCACGGTGGGCACTAACAACAAAGTAGCCCCCAACCACCAAACCCAGACGCGCAAGCACGTCTGATGCATCAATGCGGGGACGGTAATGCGTCAACACCTCAAACATAGGGCTACCGGTTTTGATGATTAAATCCGGCGACAACCCCTCGCGCAGCAAGTAGTCGCGCGCAATGGTGCTGTAGGTCAGGTTCACATCAGCCGTGTGGTCCACGATGCGGCGGTTGGTTTCCTCGGGCACACGCTGGTCGAAGCAGCGGTTACCCGCTTCCATGTGAAAAATTGGAATCTTGCGACGCTTGGCAGGAATAACAGACAAGCAACTATTGGTATCACCCAGCACCAGCATGGCCTCGGGCTGCACCTCGGCCAGCACCTGGTCCACGGCAATAATCAGGTTCCCGATGGTATGGGCCGCACCACTGCTACCTTCTGCGCTATTCAAAAAATAGTCCGGCTTACGCACACCCAGGTCATCAAAGAACACCTGGTTCAATTCATAGTCGTAGTTTTGCCCGGTATGCACCAGCACATGCTCACAGTGCTCATCCAACCGCGCCAACACGCGCGACAGGCGAATAATTTCAGGCCGTGTCCCGACTACCGTCAAAACTTTGAGTTTTTTCACGCGCTCACCAATCTAAATTTGGAATCCTGCAAAAGCAGGAACACAGTTAAAACAACTTACAGCGGACAGGCAAAGGTATCGGGCTTCAAGCGGTCAAACACTTCATTAGCCCAGAGCATGACGATCATCTCATCGCGCCCCATATTGGTGATGTCATGCGTCCAACCGGGTACGGTTTCGACAATCTCAGGCTTGTCGCCGGTGGTAACCAGCTCATGCACTTGATCGGTCTGCATGTGCCTGAACTTGAAGCGTGCCTGGCCTTTTATCACCAAAAACTTCTCGGTCTTGCTGTGGTGGTAGTGGCCACCCCGCGTGATGCCAGGATGCGCCGTGAAGTATGAAAACTGTCCACAGTCGGGTGTCTTGAGCACCTCAACAAACACACCACGCGAGTCACCATGCTGAGGTACGGTGTAGGCAAACGACTCCACCGGTAGATAGCTTACATAAGTGGCATACAGCGCCCGCACCAGTCCGGTGCCCACGCGTTCAGTGGTTAGCGTGCTACGGCTTTCTTTAAATGAGGCAATCTGGCTGGCCAGTTCACCCACCGTGGTGGTGTATTGCGGTGCCACAGAAGTAAAACCATCTGGGCTCACAGAGGCGTCAGCGCCGTCCATCAACTGCACAAACCGCTCAATTACATCATCCACATACACCAGCGACACCAACGCAGCCGGGTCGTTCACCTGGATAGGCAGGCCACGCGCCATGTTGTGGCAAAACGTCGCTACGGCCGAGTTGTAGTTGGGCCTGCACCACTTGCCAAACACATTAGGCAAACGAAAGATATGAACAGGAACTTGATGACTACGGGCTAAGGCCAGCAAGGCGCTTTCGGCGCCCAGTTTGCTTTGCCCGTAAGGGTTGGCGAGCCCGGCTTGTATCGATGATGTGTAAACAATAGGTATTTTTTTACCTGCTGCCACTGCCGTGGCACACACAGCTTCACACAACGCATGCGTCAAATCCACATTGCCGGTTGTGAACTCTTGTGGGTCTTGTGGGCGGTTAATGCCTGCCAAGTGAAATACAAAATCGACACCTTGCAGCAAGACAGGCAGCTGCGCAAGATCATCACTGCGCGTGAAACACACCACTTCCACATCTTTGCGCTCAGCCAGATGCAATTGCAAGTTTTTGCCGATAAAACCGTCAGCACCGGTGATGAGAACACGCATAGTGAATCAACGCGCCAACGGTTGATTAACTTTCAAGTGTGCCGCAACTGTGTCAGGCCCCAAATCTTGACCATCTGGCCAACCAATACCAGCAAAGAAAAGGCTAACCTTTTGAAAATAAATTTCGTTTTTCAGAGGCGCAAAAAAATCAGAGTTCATGTAAGGATTGACATCAAACTCGCCACATCTACCATCCTGCAACTCAACCTGCAGGCAACCACCTGGTAATGGAATCGCTTTAACAATTTTATTCATGCCATGCTTTCATTCAAGGGGTTTGATTTTTTGAACTGGTAACCCGCGCACCGCCAAGCTCCAGTCAGCCATGATCTCTTCACGGTGAATCTCCAACCAGGCTTGCACCAATTTCATTTTATTGCGTGGTAGATCACCCTCAAGAACATCACCGCTTTCAATCGCCACGACAGCTGTGAACTCAGCATATTCAACATGAAAATGTGGCGTGTGATGCCGCTGCACATCATAGAAATACATGTACACCACGACACCATAAAACATCGAAATTATTGGCATGATGCACCCTATTCCTCTGCCACTGCGTGCTCGCCACGGGCAATTCGCTGCATAAAGTCCAACTTGAGCAGCAACGCCTTCATACCCGCCACATCGAGCCGCGTGGTGTTATGTGAGTTGTAGTCCTCGCCGTGCGTACTCTGCGTGATGCGCAACTCGCCTTGCTCTACAAACTTGGCGTAATTCAGGTCGCGGGCATCTGGCGGCACACGGAAGTAGTCGCCCATGTCTATGGCACACGCCATTTCTTCACGACTGAGCAGCGCTTCATACAACTTCTCACCATGGCGCGTGCCAATCTGGCGCACCTCATGTTCTGGTTTGTCCATCAATTCCAGAATAGCCTGCGTGAGCACCTGCACTGTGGCTGCTGGTGACTTCTGCACAAAAATATCACCATTACTGCCATGCTCAAACGCATACAGCACCAACTCCACCGCGTCGTCCAGCGTCATCATGAAACGTGTCATGGTCGGATCGGTGACGGTAATGGGTTTGGCGGCCTGCACCTGCTCCACAAACAGCGGAATGACAGAGCCGCGCGAAGCCATCACATTGCCATAACGTGTACCGCAGATTACGGCTCCCGAGCCTTCCAGGTTACGGCTGGCGGCCACCATCACCTTTTCCATCATGGCCTTGCTGATGCCCATGGCGTTAATGGGGTACACCGCCTTATCGGTGCTCAAGCACACCACGCGTTTCACGCTGGCAGCAATGGCAGCTTCGAGCACGTTTTCGGTGCCCAGCACATTGGTGCGCACCGCCTCCATCGGATGGAACTCGCACGAAGGCACCTGCTTGAGTGCTGCGGCATGAAACACATAGTCCACCCCACGCATCGCCGCCGCCACGCTACGCGAATCACGCACATCGCCAATATAGAACTTGAGCTTGGGACTGTTGTAGCGCTTGCGCATGTCGTCCTGCTTTTTCTCGTCCCGGCTGAAAATGCGGATTTCACGCAAGTCGGAATTCAAAAAGCGGCGTAAAACGGCGTTGCCAAAGGAACCAGTGCCACCGGTGATTAAAAGGGTTGTATTGTTAAACATCAGAATTCAATATCTCAGTTTGAGCCTAATTTTTTATACAAATTAATCCACATCGGTCCTGCCACAGCTAGACTGTAACGGGCCTTAACGAGTTCTCGGCTAGCTTGACCACGCTTAACTCGATCATCCATCGACCAACGAGATACATTTTCTAATGCAGATCTGAGTGAGTCCACTGTTGGTGAAACCAATACGCCTCCGCCACTCTCCCAGTCTTTAAGACCCGTTTGCTGCGTAGTTATAGAAGGCGTGCTCCAAACAGCTGCCTCAAGATTAACCATACCAACTACTTCTGTATGCGACGGTGCTATCAACGCCCATGCACCTTGTAATAAATCATTTTTACTTTGATTAAAAACAGGGCCAGCAAACTCAATTTGAGCGCAACGCCCCCCACTGGACGCCAAGTGACGCAGCCGAGCCACATACTCTGGCACTTCTTGCGGCCCAGCTAACACTAGGCGCCAATCGGCTTGCTCAAACTTGGCTGAAGAAAATGCTTCAATCAAGATGTCAACTCCTTTTACAGGATGCAGGCGTCCCAAAAAGGCAAACACATGGGCTGGAATCTCTTTAGGTATTAATGTTTCATCCTGAAAATCCAGATCGATAGCATTAGGAATTACAACACTATCTGCACGGTTGAAAAACAGTTCAATATGTTCACTCTCAAGCGGCGTGATAGCGTGTAAAACAGCTACCTCTTTGAATTCTCTCTGAGCAAAGAGGCTCCAATAAAGCTGTTTTTTTACCTTTTTAAACACTCCTTGCTCACCCAGAGCCCATGGCGAAGTTTGACCATGCACACTCAGAATAGTTGGCAAACCTAGCGCAGTTGCAGCCCTGATTCCTAATACTGGCGCAGCTCGCCATAACCCGTGCAGATGAACAACCGTCACACCGTTTGCAACGATGAAACGCTGGAGCCCGGCCATACCGTCGATTGGGTAGCGCCAAGACCGATATTTTTCATCTAAAGCGGCAACTTCAACACACACACCTACTGGCGGTGTAAGGTCAATAGGGCCAGTAGCGTACACACCCACCCACTCACAATGCTTAGCTTGCCACTGTGCAATCTGTCGAACAACCGAAGTTACACCGGTATTTCCAGAAGAAAAATCTTCGATTACATGTAAAACACGAACTGACATTTACTTGGGCTTCAGGTTACAGATACCAAGGTGACGGCGGTCGGATAGACCTGCCTCCACCAGCATAAAGGAGGCATTCATACAAATACTTTGCGGCTATTTCAGGTTTCAATGCAGGTTTAAAACTCAGTGCAGCCATCTTCCAGGAGGCTACTTTCTGCGGATCATTCGTCAACTCGACAAGTAAGCGCGAAAGCGTGCCACTTTGCCCTGATGGAAATACTTGACCAGCCCTGGACACGTCAACCAGAGTCCGTGCACCTACCGCATCACTGACAAGAACTGGCACACCTTGCAACAATGCCTCGTTTACCACCACACCCCATCCATCGTGAAGGCTTGGTAATACCAATAAATCGTAACCAGCAACAACGTACTGCACTTCGCCAAAATTGATTGAGCCTTTAAACGACACTCCTGCGGGCACCGGCGCATAGACCGAAGGATCACCCGGCCCGTACACATCCAGAGATACAGCTGAGCCAGCCATCGCGGCCTGTTCAATGGCGTCTAACAAGACTCGCAGTCCTTTTCGTTCAATTAAACTTCCTACGAAAATGAGCCTAAGCAACTTTCTTGAATCGCTTTTTTGTTCATTCAATGTGTTGACTGGCGCCTCTGGCACAAAATAACCAAAGGGGAATATTCGATCTGAATCAAATCCGATTGCACTGAATTGATCAGCCGCTTTAGATGAGATCGCAAACAGGGAGTCATTACGAGTCGCAACGAGTCGACCGCCGATTGAATACGCAAGAGGCCGTGTGATCGCTTTAAACCGGTCGAGCAATCCACTATGCCCACCAAAATAACTGACGGGCGCATCTGCAAAGGGCTCCGTCATAAGACTCGTCGTGATGCCAGCCATTTGCGCACGCATCATCACAGAAAAGAAACGGCGATCAGCCCAAAGACCGCAGAACAAGTGAATAGCTTGAGGGAATTTTGTCAGGATTTGCCCTGCGGCCTGCCACCATCCAAGCTTCGGTAACTCAAAGATGGAGAGCTCGTTTAATTCGAGTTTCGCCCATCCCTGCTGACGCCGTTCAACAAGCTCTCGAGCTCCCAACACAAACTCGATAGGCTCCCCTGCGAGAGCCTGCAAGGCACGCAGAGTGTGCACCTGATGCTCAGTGAGCACGCTTTGCCAGGTAACTATTTTCATAGCCCACTATCACTGAAAAAAGCTTTTAGCGACTGCCCCACTCTTTGTGGCGCACATGCTTGCTCAATATATAGCTGACCGCGTGTTGCTGTCCTGGCAACCATGTCCCTATTTTCAACCAATCCAAGCAATTGATTAGCAAATGCTTGTGGATCTTCATTCAAGAGGTAAATAGCGCCATCTTCTTTGAATAAGTTTGGAACATCGCTAATCCGCGTCGATAAGACCATCAACCCGGCTGATGCGAGCTCAATGACTTTGGAGGGAAAGGTTGTATCGGCAAGGTCACTAGAGGGAAGCTTTAATGCCAAACCAATATGCGCTCGCCGAACCACACGGACATAGTCATCACGCGATACGCTACCGAGAAAACGAACGGAGGGAAGTCCCTCTTGAGTTGAGAGTTCTTGTAAACTTTCAGCCATATCGCCTTTACCAGTGACAACGAACTCGATGCCATCCAGTCCTTGGCGACCTGAGTTTCGCAGATACCTGATCGCATCAATAAAAAGTTGTGCGCCAGTCGTACGCTGTAATGTGCCACCAAGAAGAACGACCAGAGGTTTTGTTAACCAGTCGCGATCATTGAATATGGACGTAGCAACCCCGTAGCAACAAACGGTTCGAGAGCCAGCATACTGGCTAGCCAATGACCTGGCTGCCAACACCCCCCCCGCGTTACACAGCGTGTCGAATTTGGCTGTCAAAATTCGTGCAATCCACTGCCGAACAATTGCTCCCTCATTCCGAACATCCCCGTCCTCAAGGTCGAGAAATCTCCGCCAACCAATTAAGCGTGCTAACTCCATACACACTAAATAATGTGGCAGTCGGTTGTATGCCAGTATGGATGTCACACGACCAGTCCACCGTAACCGCCAAACCAATGGCAGCAAACCAAGCAACGACACGAGATGCGTAAAGATTGGAAAATCAAAAAAAGGCGCATAGACAATAGTGACCCCACCCGAACGAACCACCTTGGCTGCAAACCATTTACCGGTTCCTTTCTGACGCCCACGTCCAAGACTGAGGACAATCGTACTCACACCCGATTTGCGTAGTGCCAAAGCAATTTGTAATACTTTTTGTGTGGCAGCAGGACTGTCTGAAGTTATTCGCCGCTCAGACCGGGTGCCCTCATCCAACGCATTACTTAGATAAATTAAACGCAAGACTGTCATTAATCAGAACTCTCTAGATTGCGAATCCACCGAGCGGGAACACCACCAACCAAACAATTTTCTGGCACATCTCTAACCACCACAGCGCCCGCTGCCACAATCGATCCCCGCCCAACCTGTACACCAGCAAGGAGCGTAACTCTTGTTCCGATCCAACACCCATCGCCAATAAGAATCGACTTGACCAATCCCGCACCCGCACGGCGATCCGTTTGCCCGAGGTCATGAGTCCCGGTTACGAAGCTCACATCAGGAGCAATGTCACACCGATTCCCAATTAAAATTGGAGCATTAGGGTGCGTGTAGAAAATGCAATTGGGACCAACCCAAGTTTGCGAACCTATCGAAACACTGCCGCGCCCAAAAAAATGCGTACCTCCGTTAACCCTTGCACCAACGGATGTTTTTATTCCTGAATAATTCAGGGAATTACGCTTTAGGGAGAATAACCTCGACGTTGGCAACACTCGCAGTAACCAATTTGTAAAAAATCTCCATACCACCTGCTTCATTTGGTAGCTTCAACAATAATTTCTGAAGATTGACGCACTGCATCAACCAGCAACTTTGCTAGCTCAGGCATTTTTGTATACGCCTCCCAACCAAGGCATTTTTGGGCCTGACGTGCATCACCCTGACTCCAGTTGATATCGGATGGGCGAAAGAATTTCTGGTCGCTCTCAACATACTTTCGCCAGTCAAGCCCAACATTCATAAAAACATCACTCACAAAATCTTCAAGTGAGACCGAGATGCCAGTAGCAATTACATAATCATTTGGCGTATCTTGCTGGAGCATTCGCCACATTGCATCCACATACTCAGGCGCCCAACCCCAGTCTCGAACTATATTCAGGCGACCAAGAACAAGCCGCTCATCGGAACCATTTGCTATTCTTACCGCGCTATCAACAATCTTGCGTGTTACGAAACGGGCGGGGCGTAGCGGTGACTCGTGGTTGAAAAGAATGCCGCTACACGCGAACAATCCATAAGCCTCCCGATAGTTGGCAACCATCCAATGTGCCGAAGCTTTGGCGACTGCATACGGGCTGCGAGGATGAAAAGGAGTGCTTTCATTCGCAGGCTTTTGACCGACATCCCCAAAACACTCACTGGAGCTCGCGTGGTACAGCTTTATCTTTCCTCCCAAAAATCGGATAGCCTCCAGCATGTTCAGAGTTCCTACAGTGATGCTTTCCAAGGTTTCAACAGGCTGCTCAAACGACAAGCCTACAGAGCTTTGTCCTGCCAAAAAATACACCTCATCCGGCATACTCCGAGTTAGTACTGTCAACACACTCCGAAAATCAGACGGAGCCATGGAACAAAGATTTACCCGCTGGTGAAGTTGTAAAGCCTTCAAATTGCGGAATTCAGTTATCTGGGCATCTCTGGAAGTGCCCCATACTTCGTATCCCTTGCCAAGGAGCAACTGGGCCAGATACGCCCCATCTTGTCCGCCAACGCCACAGATCAGCGCTCTCATGTTGCGATCCTCCGATAAACATCCAAGGTTTCTTGGGCGCAACGATCCCATGTAAATAAATTGCAACGAGAACGCCCCAGCGCAGCCAACTCTTCCCGGCGCTCAGACGATTGCAAAACGCGCTCGATTGAAAATCTGATTGACTCAATGTCATAGGGGTCAAAATACTCACCTGCCGTTCCCACCACCTCAGGAATCGAACTGGTACGACTACAAATGACTGGACAATTCATCGCCATCGCCTCCAATGGCGGGATGCCGAATCCTTCATACATTGACGGATACAACAACGCAGCCGCGCCTCTATAAAACTCAGCAAGTAGATCGTCGCTAGCACTAACTTGCTTTACTTGACGGCTAGGTATCCCCAGTTCACGTATCAAATTCAACTCGTCAACTTGTAGTTTTCCACCACCAACACAAACAATTTTGAAATTATTCATTAACCAGTGCGAGCTAGCATATGCCTTCAATAATCCACTAAAGTTTTTGTAGTGCCCACGCCCGCCAACAAAGAGCAGATAAGGCAATTCCGCAGTTTCTAAAACTTGGAAAGTATTATTCTCAAACATAGATAACTGATCGACGCCGAGATAAACAACAGAAACTTTTTCAGGCGCAACTGGCACCAATTCAAGTAAGTCGCGCCGCGTATTCTCGGAAATACAAATAACTTGATCCGCACGCAGCACAGACTCTCTCTTTAATTTTGATATTTGATCATTTTTAGAAAATAAAGAAGCGAAGCGCTCATGAATCATGTCATAAACGGTTACTACAGTTTTGCAATTTTTCGGTTCGTTTTGATGCGACGTATAGTAGGTTTCATGCAAAATATGAGGTGAAAATTTTGCGATTGCGCTACGGGCAAGCCATAAACTACTTAAGTGAAATATCAGACCCATTTTTGGGATTACTGGAATCTTTAAACCAACAACCATTTCTTTCGGCAACTTAGGAATGTAACCATTAATATACATTGGCGCAAATATCTTAGCCTCTACCTCATCAATCTTGGCAAGATTCTCAGCAAGACTACAGATATAACGAGAAATTCCACCATACTCTTGCATAGTGAATATTTGAGAATCAAATGCTATTTTCATGAAAATACTTTTACTTTTACTTTTTATTATTAATATAATTCACCATCGCATAGTGGTCTTGCATCACTTTTGTAGAAAGCACTTTTCGCAACAACCAAACAATTAAAATACTCAAACGACTGGTAGCTAATTTAAGCATATTTAAATTTATTTTGTGCTTAGAAAAAATATGAATACCACCGGCACTGACAAAATAAAGCCCAAGTTTTCCAGCCATCATTTCCAGTGTTTTAATTTTGTAGAACGCTATATGTTGACCAGTTTCAAAAGAGTAGTACCACCAATTCAGTGGCGGCGGAGAGCCTTCAAATATTTCAGTTGTGAAAATAAATACATCCGAATTTGTGATTTTAAAAGCTTCTCTAACGAACTCAAGCGGATCTTCAAGATGCTCCATAATTTCAATCGCAGTAACCGCTATGCACGGTCCAATTTTTGAATCATACTCAAAGCCTCGAGCCATCAAATTCGAGCAATATTTATCCACCCAATAGAAATCGAATCCATAGTCCCGCATCACTCTAGTCAGCATGCCATACCCACCCGCCATATCGGCATAACGCCCCGTGCCTCGCTCACTCAATACACCAAATAGCACTGATGCCAACTTACGTCCAATACTATTGTTGCGCATTACTAAACCAGTATCAGTTGATGCAATTGCGCTTGTATAAGCCTCATCCAGCCAATGGGGATCGCGCGCCATAAGCAATCCGCATACCTGACAACTATCAAAAATAGCGTCATATTTACACAGTACTTTCTCCTCGAACGCGAAATTTAATTTGCCTGTGCAAATAGGACAATTTAAAATCATAGCGCATTCACTTTATTTTTCAGCATAAAATTACTGTACATTTTTTTAGCATTTAAAGTCATAAGATTCTATTTCTAAATAGAAATTTAGATAAATTCTACAACGATCAATTGCCGCGTAGCATTCTTGACAGATGATGTAAACGTAATTTGATACGATAAAAAAATGATGCTTTTGAGAAAGCACTAAAATACCGTTGATCCAGCGTCAGACTTGCAAATATCGTTTCAGGGTGGCAAAGCGGAAATTTTATCGCTTCTACGGCCATGTCAGCTAATTTACTGCCACCCGTTGTGTGGGTAGCCCCTGCGCCAAAGCCGATGTTCGAAATTAGGTTGACGTTGGGCATGGCGGCTAAACGACCATTAATTCGACTGCCAAAATTCCATTGGTAATCCCATGTGTCAATCTTGCCTTGGTAAACGTCTGCGAAAATATGCTCCCAAGAATTCTGTTCGACTTTGCTTCCGTACCAATCGAACATGCGTTTCTCGTCACGAATAAGAGGCCAGTGCTTCATACTTACATCGTAATCATGCTGCCAACGACTTCGCCACGTAGCCCAACCCCAAATATGATTTATATTTGAAAAATAATAACTATCATCATTAATCGTGTGTCCAAACTGAAAGTTGTCACCACTGATCATTCCAATCCGCTGATCATCACGATATAACGCTAACAACTCTTCACAAAACCTAAAAAAAGTCGGGTGCGGCAAGCAATCATCTTCCAAAATAATTGCGTCTTCTACTTGTTCAAATACCCAATCAATCCCACTCGAAACTCGGCGTTTACAGCCCAGGTTGACTTCAGAGAAGTTGGTTAAAACTTCACAATCCCAATCAACGCGGTCAATGATGGCGCGTGCGCCTGCCACTTTCTCAGCCTCGCCTGCGCGATCAGTGCGTGCCCCGTCCCCGACGACCAGTAACTTGGGCGGCTTCGCTTTCGCAATTTCTGCAAATACGCGTTCGGTTGTATCTGGTCGATTGAAAATAATAAAGGCAACCGGGGTTTTCAATTTGAACTCAGACATTGAGTAACGTCCTGAAATATTCAACCGTCTCTTTCAGTCCATCTTCTAAATTCACAGTTGGAGTCCAGCCAAGCTTTTCTTTGGCCAGCGCAATATCTGGCTGACGCTGCTTTGGGTCATCCGCGGGCAGGGGGTGGAAGGTGAGTTTTGACTTACCACCCACCAAGCGCAGCACGTTTTCGGCCAGCTCCAGCATGGTGAACTCGCCGGGGTTGCCAATATTGACAGGGCCCGTGAAATCTGCCGGGCTGTCCATCAGGCGTAGCATGCCTTCTATCAAATCGTCAACATAGCAAAAGCTACGCGTTTGCAACCCATCGCCGTACATGGTGATGTCCTCACCTTTGAGTGCTTGTACGATGAAATTGCTAACCACCCGGCCATCTTTCGGGTGCATTCGCGGACCGTAGGTGTTAAAGATGCGCATCACCTTGATTTCTAATTGGTGTTGCCGCCAGTAGTCAAAGAACAAGGTTTCGGCACAGCGCTTGCCTTCGTCATAACAACTGCGGATACCAATGGTGTTAACCCGTCCCCAATAGCTTTCAGGTTGGGGATGAATTTCCGGATCGCCATAGACCTCGCTGGTCGAGGCTTGCAGTATGCGCGCCTTGACGCGCTTTGCCAGGCCCAGCATGTTGATTGCACCATGCACGCTGGTCTTGGTGGTTTGCACGGGGTCGTGCTGGTAGTGAATCGGACTAGCCGGGCAGGCGAGGTTGAATATGCGATCAACTTCTACGTAGAGCGGAAAAGTTACGTCATGACGCATCAATTCGAACGATGGATGCACCAGCAGATGGGCCACATTGGCCTTAGTGCCAGTAAAGAAGTTATCGACGCATAAAACGTCATCCCCACGGGCAATGAGGCGGTCGCAAAGATGGGAGCCAAGGAAGCCGGCACCGCCGGTGACTAGTGTTTTATTCATTTCTGACCTTTAATCGAGCAACAATGTTCTGGTATGCAAATATTTCACAAAAAACTGGGTTGTAATTTTTAATCGGAACAAGCCCATCTGGAAGCATTCGATAAAAATCATAGTTAGGCAGAATATCCCATATATCTTTAAAAAACACCCTACTAACAACATTCATTTCATTAAATTCAAGATGAATTAATTTAATTTTTCCATTTTTAAGTAAGTTCGCAGCACCGCGCAATACTTCTAACTCGTGACCTTCAGTATCAATTTTTAGCAATTCTATTTTTTCAATTCCATGTTGAGCGATGAAATTTTCTAACGATATAACTTTTACTTCGTGCCCAATCGCTTGCCCCTTGTGAATTTGCTCAATAACACCTTTGTGAAGTGATGCATGCTCAGATCCATCATTATTTGCGTAATCGTAAAGAACCAATCTGCCCTCAGTCGCACCAACACCGACATTAAACACTTTAATAGCTAATTTTTCTGTATTACTTACTAAACGTTGGTATGTTACAGGATGTGGTTCAAATGCATAAATATTTAAAGTTGAATTCATCCGCTTAAGAAATGAGCAATAATCACCAATATTCGCACCCACATCTAAAACGACACCTCCATTCATTATTTTCAATTCATTTCTAAGAAAGTAATCCTCACCACTTTGCTTATCTGTTTTGTAATTAAGCACTCCTAAACCATGGAGACTCATCTGATTAATTAATTTATTAAACTTATAAAAAAATTTTCTTGCAAATAGAAAACGATATGCGCCAAATATAAATTCAAACATTACACACCTTATTGATTAGTCCAATAAATAAAATTGCTTTGATTTTCATGATAAAAATTAACCTAGTTTTTTTTGTTAACAAGTCAAAAAATAGAGCAGCCATAGATTGAGAAATAACTGTTGCAATGGCGGCACCAGATATTCCATATTTAGGAATAAGGGCAAAATTCAAACATACGTTTAAAATAGCCCCTGATGCTGTTCTATAAAATGCATAATGTTGCAGATTCTCATTGACATACCAACCTCCGCTAACAACACCCAACGCAACAAATACACCGCCCCAAGTATGAATCATTAGTACTTGACCGGCCTCCAGATATGCATTTCCATATAGAAATACTACCAGCCATTGACTCATAAACGTAGTTATTCCCGCAACAACAATACCAATCCAAACAAGGAATGTTAATAACCTCTGAAGTCTAGACAAGTATAGTTTTTTATTTAAATTTCTTGCACTTACGATAGATGGAAATAATGAACTATTAATTAACATCGGCACAAAATACCAGACTTCACTTATTCGTGTTGCTGCAGAATAAAGCCCGACCTCTTTTTCACCTAGAATTTCCTTGATCATAATCTGATCGATTCGCATATAAATCATAATAACTAAACCACTCAGAATCAGCGGCCAACTATCATGCAGAAAGTGTTTGGCGACCTGTCGGTCAAAATTCTTAAAAAATCCATTAATATTTTGGCACCGATATGCCAGATAAAGCGTGACCGCCAAAGTAATCTGATCAACCAAGCTCACCATCACAAACCAAAACAGACCCGAATCCACATAAATCAAATACAGTTTTATCAGTGACGAGATGAACAACTGGGTCAGTTTGCAGATAGATACAAATTTGGAAAGCACTTTCGATTGAAAATAAAAGTCAACCACTTCAAACGATTGAAAGATAGCGCCGCTGGCAATAATAAATATATAGAGCTTGGTGGCGCCATCGCTGGATGTGAACTGCATAGCGATGCCAATCACGCCCAACATGGCTATGGCACCGACCAGCTTAAGCCAAAAGGCGGTGCCCATGTACACGTCGCGCAGCTCGGGCTCGCGCACCAGGTCGCGCACCATGATGCTGTCCAACCCCAACTTGGCGATACTGCCGAACAGGGCGGCAAAGGCCATGGCATAGCTAAACAGGCCAAACTGCTCCGGCCCCAGGTAGCGTGCCACCCAAATGCCCACCAGCAATCCCGCCACCATTCGCAATATCTGCTCGGCAAACATCCACGAGGTGTTGGCCGCATAGCGCCGAAACCCAGCGTGTGTTTTAGCCTGTGCGAACAACTGCCGAATGCGATTCAACACAGTTCGCACCTACCGCCCAATACCATAATACTCAAACCCCAGCGCCTTGATGGCAGTAGGTTCAAACAGATTTCGGCCATCAAAGATCACTGGATTCTTCAAGGCAGCTTTGATCAGGTTGAAGTCCGGGCTCTTAAAGGCTTTCCATTCGGTCACGATGACCAGTGCATCAGCGTTGTTTAGCGCAGCCTTGGGGGTGTCCGCATAGCTCAGATCCTGGCGGTCACCATATATGTGCCGGGTTTCTGCCATGGCCACGGGGTCATAAGCAGTTACGCTGGCTCCGCGCTGCCACAGGCCTTCCATCACCACGCGACTGGTGGCCTCGCGCATGTCGTCGGTGCCTGGTTTGAATGCCAAGCCCCAGAGTGCAAAGTGTTTGCCGGTCAGGTCGTTGCCAAAGCGTTTGATGATTTTGTTCAGCAACACTGATTTCTGGGCGTCGTTCACCTCTTCCACCGCTTGCAATACGCGCAGCGGCAGGCCAAATTCTTCGGCGGTGCGCTTCAAGGCACGCACATCTTTGGGAAAGCAAGAGCCACCGTAGCCACAACCCGCATACAAAAAGTGGTACCCAATTCGCTGGTCAGATCCGATGCCTTTGCGGACGCTTTCGATGTCGGCGCCTAGTTTTTCCGCCAGGTTGGCCAACTCGTTCATGAACGAGATGCGGGTGGCGAGCATGGCGTTGGCGGCGTATTTGGTGAGTTCAGCGGATTTGATGTCCATCACCATCAGGCGGTCGTGGTTGCGCTGAAACGGCGCATACATGTCGCGCATCACTTTGATGGCTTGTTCGTCGTCCGCACCAATGACGATGCGGTCAGGCCGGCTGAAGTCTTCAATGGCCGCGCCTTCTTTCAGAAACTCGGGGTTGGAGACAACTGAGAAGGCAATGGGCTCAACGGCTCGCTTTGCCAACTCTTCAGCAACGGCCGCACGCACCTTGTCTGCGGTGCCGACGGGAACGGTGGATTTATCCACAATCACTTTGTACTCGGTCATGTGCCGGGCAATGTTGCGGACAGCGGCTAATACATATTGCAGGTCGGCAGAGCCGTCTTCATCGGACGGCGTGCCGACCGCAATCATTTGCACCAAGCCGTGCGCCACGCTGGCGGCCACATCGGTGGTGAAGCTCAATCGCCCCGACTCGACGTTGCGTTTGATGACTTCAACCAGGCCCGGTTCGTGGATGGGCACCCCGCCGCCATTGAGCAATTCAATTTTCTTTGGGTCGATATCCAGACACACCACGTCATTACCCAAGTCGGCCAGACATGCGCCTGAGACTAAGCCCACGTAGCCGGTGCCAATAACTGTGATTTTCATTTTTTAATTCGTACTCAATTTCATCGGGGATTGATAGGTGGTAAACCTACGGCTAGAGCTTCATTTGCTCCAGCATAAATAGCAGACTCATAGCAAAACTCCGGTTCGGCTGGCAATTTCAAAAATGGGGGCCGACGGTGTGTTGGCGTCTTTGAGTATGACGTCGATCTTGCGGTCATCAAGCGCCGTGGAGCCAAGCACGCGTACCTGCGCGTCTGCGCCCAGCACACGCAGGGCTGTTTGGCGGATGGCTTGGACTTGGTGTGGGCTTAATCGCATGACTTTGGCTTTGAATATTTGCTATGTTTTTAGAAGCTGCTTACGCATATAGGACGGGGGCTTAAGTTCAATTTCAATCACTTCATATCCAAGTTGATCGCGACCACTTTGGCGAATGCCGAAAAATCGGCCAAGTGGTTTCTTGCAATGCTGTGAACAATTTGCCAGTTAATGGCGTCGTAGTTGTGCACGGCGATGTTTCTAAATCCAACTGCTTTTTTCAGATTGAGCGCCAGCGCCCCGTTAATCAACCCGGCTTGCGCGAGGATGTCAAACGTTTGCCCCATGGTATCTGGGGGTGAAACGTTCATGCCGGAAATCAGGTGCGCACCAATGTCTACGCTCAACTGCACGGCACGGCTCAGGTTGAGCGAGACAATGTCTTGCAAATCAAAGTCCGCAGCCAGGGTGTCTGCATCCTCTGGGCATTTGGTTTCAATGCGCTGTAAACAGCGGCGTAGCAATTCCAGTTTTTGCTCGACTACTTCCCGATCCATGCTGCCCGCCTTTCTGCCAACACTCTGTTGCGGTACGGCATGAAATCTGCCTGCTCAAACAAGTGTTGACTGATCAATCGGCCATACGCACCATCACTGCCCATCAGGCGACGTCCATGCCGCACGATTTGACCCAGCAGGGGCTCGGCCACCGCTTTCAGATCAATCAGGTCAATGGGGCGCCCGGTGCTTTCTGCCAGTGCCGCGATGATGTTCAT
>Ga0208248_1000171_pt1 | contig 22911 bp, 50 predicted proteins | sample CryBogmetaGMA5M_FD_184545 | JGI IMG/M metagenome (GOLD analysis project Ga0208248, IMG submission 184545) | Freshwater microbial communities from Crystal Bog, Wisconsin, USA - MA5M (SPAdes) | ecosystem: Environmental > Aquatic > Freshwater > Lake | place: Crystal Bog, Wisconsin, USA | collected...
TGTTTGGCCCATTCAGTTTTAGAATTAGCAAGTGCTTTACGGGCACCATCTAATCGTTGACCTAGAATTTCAATGTTATCACCAAGATAACGATAGCTTTTCATTTTCATTATTCTACCTCCATTTCTTCATATTCACGCCATTCATAAGTTATGTCATCATGACTGACATCTTTAAAATCTTCTTTCCAAACTAATGCTTTGGCTTCATCATCAAAAACTTTGACGACAGTTTCCCAATAGTTTGCGCCACCATCGTGGTATAATTCTTTAGCTAGATAAACTTTCATAAAATTTTGCCAAGTCCATGATAAATTAAGTTACGCAGTTCTTCAGTATAGTCCTGCCCTATTCTGTACTTTTGATAGACAGCTTCAAGAAGTTCACGACCATCGTGATGGTCCATGGTGCCTGAGCTGCGACTTTCTAATTCTTCAATTAAGTCTTCGGTATCAAAGTCATCAAGCTCTACATCAAATTCAACTTCTTTATAAACGGTAATGCTTTTTCCCATATTATTCTCCTGTTGCCTTTAGATTATTCCACATTTTACCTGCTGCTAGTTCACTATCACGAACACTTGCTACTGATGTAAGCCACCCTCGTTTTAAACATTCTACTACAACTTCTTTATAGTTGTGTGGCATTTTTTCACTAATCCGAATACCTGCACGAAAATATACCATCATACCTTCGTATATTAGAAATTCTGCGTCACCAATAGTAAGTTCCTTAACTTCTGATTCTTGCTGATTGATAATCATTCGTCTTCTCCAAGATCTAAATCTTGCGTAACCATATCTACCATACAGCTATGGCAAGTTGGGCAAAATGCCACAGGCAGAATACCAAAGTAACCGATCACGCCGCCTTCATCATCGGTGAAGTCACATGAGCATACGCTACACTTGTGTTCATCACCTGTGTGAGCAAGACCCGAAATCATTCCTGATTTTCCCTATCCCAACACGTTTCACAAAAGTATTGACCATGCCCAGCATGATAGCACAAATCTTGGTGTTCTACTCCACAGTTTGGGCAAGGAGCATCAGTCTGTTCGGGTGTAAATTCTTGTTCGTTCATTTTTTGACTTTCTTGTAGAATGTCAGCAATAACCTCAATTTTATCTGGAAATTGAATGAATAATTCCGTCATCATTTCGGCCAGTGCTTTCTTTGTTTCTTCGTTATTAGGAAATCCCACAAACTGTTTGAGATTGCGGTGTATGATTTCTCTTAACTCGTCTTTTGTTACTTGTTCCATTTTATTCAACTCCGAAATGTTCGTTAAGGCTGTACACAATATGAATGCCGTCTTTGCATTGCCAGTTGGTTTCCACTAGGTCTTGTTGATCTGTAATGTGCTTGCCACACGCCCGAATAATCAACTGGGCGAACTTTTCTAAGAATTCTCTTTCGTCCAAATAGCCATAGTGAATACATGCCGCGCCGTATATTTTATCAATTTGTTCGTTCATTCTTTAACTCCGTGTTGTTTATCGTATAGCTATTATAAGCTGGATAGAATTAACTGTCAACTATAGTTTAATTAACTGTTCCGGAGTTTTGTTTTTAAGCAACATAAAAGTTTCTTCTTGTTGTGTGTAGATTAAATCATATACTTCCAGTATCTTTCTCCGTTCCACGGAATTAAGTCTGTACCATTCTGTTACCGATTCATAATTACCATGCGCCTGATGCGGCATACATTCATGAATCCATCCCATTAGTGCTTTAAGTGATGAAATAGTGTTTCCAGGATGACTGTGCCCCACAGCCGCCATAAAATCATTTGCCAGTACAGCATTAAAGAAACTGCCTGTGACAAATCCATATACTAGATAATTGTACATAACTACAGCAAATTCTTCTGGTACATTCCAACTCTGAAATGTTTTGTACATTCTGTTACGACTGACGATATTAAGACTACCCAGTGGATCAGGCAATTCTTCTGCTTCAGCTGCGATTTTATCAAGCATTTCGTTCATTCTTTATCTTTTTTCTGTTTTCTAAGTTTACTAACATGAGGAATAGACTTGCCATTGATATCAACCAAGTCTTGAAAGTCTTGGTCATCATAAGTTTGTCTACGACGAGGCGCATTCAACGCACACAGTTTAATAAACTTGGCGTCAAGCTCAAATGGCCGGTTCACTAGATCAGTACCTTTTATCTGCTTGAGTTCATCAGCTTTGGCCTCTGCGTTAGCTATAACCAACTCTATCGCAAACCTTTCTAATGCTTCACCACAATCTTTTTCGGCGTCACAATTTCCAAATTCCCAAGAATATTGGGATAAAATATCCCACAGTCCTGTCTTTTCGGCAAGTTTTCTAATATTCTCATTCATCTTCAACTCCAAGTTCAACTCCAAATCCAAAGTGTTTTTGTACAAACCATGACAAGTTAACAACCATGGGCTCGGCTGGATATACATTATCTTCCCATGGCGCATCTTTAAATTTCTGTACTGTATCAATCATTTGTGTACGGTACTCTATAATCAGCAATTTAGCAAACTTTTCAATTTTTTCTTTATCATCTTCGCACATCCATTCAGGAACTTCCTCTGATAATAATCCTGCTTCTATAGCAAGTTGTTTAATATTCTCGTTCAATTGAATGCTCCTGCCAACTGTTGTTCACATTCAATTTGTAACTCATCAAGAGCCTGTTTCAAGGTCTTGCCAGTTGTGCCCACGTGCTGTACACCGTCTTTCCAGTGTGCGTACTTGTAGATACCAGCTGCCATGCCACTGTAGTATGTTTGAATTTCTTCTCGTTTAGTCATTATAACTCCGATGCGTTGTCAATACAGCTATTGTAAGTGAGGTTGATTTAATTGTCAATCGCCGTGTTTCATGAGAAATTTATTAGAAATGGCCTTAAAACTAAAGCCTCCGTTTACTGCCTTGAATACTAAACCTTCACGATCTACTTTACTGTTTAGTCTAGACTTACCTTCTGCTAACTCTAATAAACGATCAACAGTATCATACTCTGTGAGGATACAATTATCGTCTAGTACAGGACAGTGGTGTAATCCAAACTTCTCACAGTTATTAGAAACCTGTGCCGGAGGCATATACGCACCCACTAGAATATCATACATATCATAAACATGAAATTCATGTCCCTTGATACCGTAGATATTTTTCTGAATACCCTCGCCAATCAATTCACCCTGAATAGCAAAATTATCAGCAATATCTCGCATCTTAGTTTCAAGATCCAGCTCACGAGCAGCTTTCCAGAAAGTATTGCCTTCGCTTTCTTTAAGATCAAGATTACGACTACATACGCCAAATACACCATCTAACAGGTAAACAGTCATAGACGATCCATCTAGTTTCTCTGTAACTTCAAATGCCGTGCCAATTGAAGCAGAGATTTCACGTTTAAGATTCTGGCAACGTTCTTGGTCTGTCTTGGGAATTTGGCTTGGAAAGCTACCCTTAGCGATACCAGCAAGCTGTGCAGATACGGGAGGTTCGAATTTTACAATGCCAAGATTCTCACTTACATCTTGTCCATCAAAATGATCATTGAGTCCGCGCAGTGCGCCATACATTTCTTTCAAGGGCAACAGCAGTCCCTGTGAAATTTGTCCACGCAACTTTACAGTTTTCAGACGTTCACCCTCAACACCATCGTATGTTTTGGGATAGTGACCGTCTTTGGTTAAAAAAGGAGCGATAGTGGTGGGAATGAAACTATCAATCTCACAATATACAGCTAGATCGCCTACAGTATACAAACCTTTTTGGCATACAACTTTCCAGCCACCAACAGTAGCCACCTCAATTTTGTCAGCACCCTCAATAGGGTTTAGTTCATCAATGCACCGAATGGTAGCCATTTTACGAGTCATATCATTTCCTTGATTCTACTGTATTGTTTAAAGTATAGCTATTGTAAGCTAGGTTGATTTAATTGTCAAGCGCGATTATGATGAGCGAACCATTCATCTACTGTATAGATTTCAGGAGCAGTATATTCACCCCGTTCGCTGTTTTGATTACAGGGAAAGAAGTCTTCCATATCCCATGTATGTCCTGCAAATTTAGGGTTGGAATACCCTCGTACATCACGATTCTGTAGACAGAATGCTTCAAAATCTACAGCAAATGCTTCGGCTGATTCATAGATGACAGGAATGGTACATGTACACCACCAAGTACATCCATCACCAGCACCGTGTTCAATTACTAATTGAATCATCTGCTCCGTTTTTTAAGTTATAGTTATTATAAGAGCAGAGCTATTAATTGTCAAGCAGTCAAGACCACTTCATTAAAAAAGCAACATAATCTCGTTCAGAGTCAAAGTAAAAGATATATTCACCGCTGTGGTGCTTTGTGCTTAGTTCTATTAACTGCCATCGCCATTCGCCAACGATTTCTTGTTTACACCATACCAGTAGACTATCAATCCCTCCGTATGGTTTGTTAATTTGTTTAGCGAACTTGAATTCTTCCTTAATCATCTTCGTAGATAATCTCGGAAAATTTTAATCTGAACAGTAAGGCATCATGTTCTTCACGAAAGATCCATTCCATGGCAGTAACACCAGCAAATGAATATTTGTTATCTACTACAATAACATTAGTTACAAAACGATCACCCGGTAAACCGAATAGATCTACAGCTAGAGCGCACATTTCATTCCACAGTTGAATGTCTTGATCATCGGGTTCCATACGAACCGTAACTGTGTGTGTAAACTGAGAGTCACGCAATATAAAGTTTCCTGATATATTCGTCAGCCTCTACGTGATTCATGGTAAAGAAAAGGATATTATCTGTTAAGCCAAAACTATTACAAAAACTCTGTCCGTATCTTAATCCACGAAGCCCGTCAAAGACAGCATCTTTTTTCCAAATTTCATATTGTTCCTGACTAATATGTTTTGGTCCCACTCTTTTTTCTGAATTGTTCAATTGATTCACCATATGTTCCCAAGCTGTCATTTCAATCCCAAAGATTGGAATAATAACGTCCAAATAAACGGAAGCCATTCTGAATGCGTGTTTCAACTACTTTCATACCTTCATAGTCGCACTTGTATGTATGGTTAGGCCCATCTGTCATGTGAAAAAGTTTAGCATCTTCTTTTGCTACTTCATTGCCTTCACGATCAACGGGAACCCAAACATGATCAATCTCACCTGAGCGGAATGCGTCTTGCCATGAGTCATCAATCTTACATTCAAAGGCAAAAATCATTTCATCAAGTACCCAATCCCATCGCTTAAAGTGATTACTGTCAACATCGTATTCATCTTCTTTTGGACCAGCTTCTGTGCTACGCAGTCCGATACCTTCTGGAACATCTTCGTCATCAACAAACGGTGCGCCATGTGTAGTAGCTTTCAACTGTTTAAGCATGGGCAGAATGATATAGGCCAGTGTGTTATCAAGTGACCAAGTATCATATTTGTCAATCTTTACCTTAATGGTGCGTTTACGCTTAGATTCAATCCATACACATACTTTTGATAGCCAAGTATCATGATCATCTTTGCCACCTAACCATTCACCAAAATTATGTACCCAGTCAGGATGCCGCATAATACCATACTCATCCTTTTCTTTCTTTACCCAAAAACATAGTTTCTCAGCTATCTGGTAGGGGCCAATAAAATTTTTGTAGGGTCCTATAAATACTTTCAAAATTATTCCTTAGTGTTACAATTATGTCTAGTATAGCATGAATGTCCAAAAAACGCAAGTACTAATTAATTAGCGCATTTAGATTGGTCTCTTTGCAGATATACACATTTACCAGGATTGTTATTAAAACTAGGCACATCACATGCTACCATTGTTAATAGCAAGACCAGCAGTGTAAATTTAATTAGCCTTGGCATTCTTAGCCTGCTTAAATTCCTTGACATCCTTAACAGCATCTAACAATGCGTTGGCATAGTTGACCGTCTGCTGCTCTGTCATGATAATGCTGGCTTCGTATTCTATATATCCTTTAGTCAGCAAACGCCAGATAATTTTAAAACGATTCATACTCCAAAACTTGGACTTTTGTTGAGTATGAGTTGTAACAGTAACACTATGGTTATCTGCTTCTACCCAGACATTATGAGCACAATCTTCGCCGCAACATGAGCATGGGATATGGTACATTTTAGTATCGCCCCAGTCATTGCGTTTTAGTATTCCTACTGCCGGTGTTTCTGGTGTCATTTTTATGGATGCCCTGCCCGAATCATTTCTTCAATCACATGTCGTTCTGCCAGCATTGTATTCAATCGTGCTAGTGCTGCATCGTATTCTGTGCGACCTTCTACAATCCAATTCACAATAGCCAACTCCTTGTATAAGGCACCACAGTAGGCCGTGTGTTTTTTAATTTCTTCTTCCAGTAATACAATTCTATCTTTTAACATTATTCCACTCCAAAGTGTTTATTTAATAAATCAGTAACTCGTTCGTTCATTCTATAAAATCCTCGTTATAGTTAGCCTTAAGGGCATTAAGTAGTTCACCGTGTTTTTCTGCTTGCCAACGGCTAAGCCAAGCACTGTCATCACAGTCTTTTACATGCTTAACAACCTTGGCTCTAGATGAACTTTCAATAATTTCATGTACGGAAATGTTGAACAAAGTTTCACCCGTAACTCTATTATACACTCGGATCAACATGTTGTCACGATCATTTTGCCAAGTCATGTCAGCATACTTGCTTTTATCAGCGGCATTTCTAAAACTCTCGTCGTTTGATATAATTTTAGTCATTCTTCAACTCCGAAACGAACCAGCAAATATTCACTGAGTAAAATAGAACCGGTTCTAAAATCTGTGTCAGGACTTGCCATACCCTTCTTTAGAGCAATATCGGCACATTCCCGAATAAGCAACTCGGCGAACTTTGTATCTACTAATTCGTGTAGTTCTTTTATTGAACAATCTAAATCTTCTTGTGCCAAATAAAAGTCTCTAGCCTGTGTTTTAAGTTCTCTAATTCGTTCGTTCATTTTCAGTTCCTTAGGTTTAGTAATTCTTGATGTACCTACATGGAGATCTTCTCCTCGCAAATATCTACCTACGTTCATTTTTCAACTCCAAAATTTCCAAAAAGGTTTATGTGGCTTAACAACTTTATTGTCATTTAGTAATTCTGTACCATCAACCACCTTATAGATCTCAACCGAAACGTTAGATTCGGGATTCATTGTTTCCAATCGCGCAATTAAATCTGTTGGATCACCAGTCTTTAGTAATGCGATTAATTCTTTAGCTTTCATTTTTCAAATCCCTTGCTCTAATACTAAAGCCCTGTGTTAAAAACTCATTGACATCTAAACCTTCTCGTTCACATATCTCGCTAAAACTTAGATTTTTAGCAAAATACTTACTGGTTAGTCTAAGTAATCGTGTTTCAATACAATCAGGATCTGTGCCATTTTCATAGCTATCCCAATTATCCCAATTCAACCGACCAACGAATAGACCAATTTGATATCGTTGATTTTCTTCAAAGTATGTACTCATTTGTAATTTTTATCTATAGTTACATTGGTAAGACCAGCCACAGTTTGGAAATGATCCCATGCTGTTTTGGCAGCGGCATTTTGTTCAAGTTCACTGCTAGGCAATACAGCCTCAAGCCAAACCTCATCACGGCGTACCGGATGTGCTCCAAACTTGCGTGGTTGATGCAGGCGCCCAGAATCGTACAACTCAATGGTTACATCTCTGAATCGTTGTTCATCTGTATCCTCGTAACTACTCCATTCTGGATAACTGAAGAATGACTCCCTACTGTATCCAGCCCAAATACCACGCCACTCATCGTCAATGTGTGGATCAAAGTTTGTTCTGGCAATAATAATCAATACATCATTGATGTCTACTGTACCTTCAATGATATCTCTTAAACACCTGGAATAGCTAAGTCCTATTTTCATTTTAATATCCTTCTGTTATATTCTTTTTCAAAAAGTTCAACCATTATCCTAGCGATAGTATTAGTTGCTATTAATGAATTCAATCTGGCAATCTCATGTAACAACTCTAAATCAGTCCACTCTGTTATTGGTACAGGCTGATCTTTTTTAAGAGCCTGTTCATTAGCCTCGGCAGCTTTTAAAAATGTATCATACCTAGCATCAATCATATCTTGATTTAGTTTACTCATTTTTAATCCTTTTGCCGTTTAAAATCATGTTAGCAATTTCCATTTGGCCGGCTGTCAATCGCTCTAAGTGAGCAGCAGGAACTACTCCGCGAATGAACTCGTATCCTGATCCGAATCGTTCCATTGCTGTATTAAATGTGCCAACAGTTTTACCCACCCAGAATGGGCAATTATACTTTGCCTGAACCCATTTAAGGCGATTGATAGGTCCACCGCCATAAGTTGATGTTGTCATCAGGTAATCTGATTGGCCTTCATACATCAAACTAAGTTGACGCACAAGATCATCTGCTTGTATTACATCCTGATCTTCCAGCATTTGAATGTTAATCATTTTCTAAATCTTATATGTGGTGGTAGTTGTGTTGCCTGTCTTGGGATCAACTGACTCAATAACAACACCTTTTTTAAGTTCCTGATGTAGTCGTTTACCGGCATCATCGCATGACTGGCAAAGTTTGAAAGTTCCCAGTACCATGATATAATTACCGTTATGTGGCTGTCTACAATTTATACAATTCATTCTTCAACGCCTACGTCTTCTAGTTCTTCAACTCTATTAAACGCATCAAGATCATCCTCAACATCAACGGATCCAAGATCGTAAATTTGTGTACTAACATTTTCAGCACCTAGTAGAGCAACAAACTCCTGCCGCCAACGCTCAACACATACCGGCGCATCTTCCTGACTTATTTCGTATGTACAATATCCAACAGCCGTTATGTTGTCACATGGTGATGAATTCCAATCATGAACACCATAATCAGATTCAATTTCCTCGCATGTGGTTTCATACCAATCGTCTTGCATGTCGTCTATTGTCAGTCCATCTAGATTAACAGCATCGGGCTTAAAATTAAAAGCCCATGTGTTATGAACAACATCATCATTGATATCGTTATCAAAACTAAACCTAAAGTAAAATACTCCACCAACTTTATTCATTTTCTCGCTCCTAATTTTCTCTTGTTAGTCTAACCATACAGACGAAATAACTTCATCGCCAAGGATAAGTTTCACTGTATGAACATCACGATACAAGTCGCTACCACCCATCCCGCCAGTATAAGTACTTTCGGTAGTAACATCAATAGTTAATTCTTCACGAATTATCTGTAAAATTTGTTCACGCAATTCTGGATCCATCATTTACTCCATGTTTGTTTAAAGTATAGCTATTGTAAGCGATGTTGATTTAACTGTCAAGTCAATGACTTTGCGTAGGCAACAGCATCAGCTAAATTAGCAAAATCACTCAGATGTTGTTCTTCTCCGCCATATAATGGGATTTCATATACTGCGAAAGTTCCATCATCCATCTCGTATACTAATCCAGCAGATTCTTCACCATGATCATCAGTGAATACCAATTTCATTGTTTACTCCGTTTTGTTAAGTTATAGCTATTGTAAGCCTGAATGATTTAAATGTCAAATCCAAAACTAGGGTCAAACTCTTTAGTTCGTTGTTCCCAGCCTACATAGCCTCTGGGATTACAGAGTAATCTAGTTTCACCCACTACAAAGTCTTTGAAGTCATGTGTATGACCGAAACACCAGACCTTGATGTTAGGATGGTTAATGATAATATCATCTAAGTCAGAGGCAAACGCACCGTTAAGCGTGTAGTCATCTTTATATTCTTCTGAGATAGCTTGATTGCTAGGCAGCATGTGTGTAATAACAACAAGTTTCTTATCTGGGTTAGCATCAGCCTCGGCTACAATGTAATCTCTAGTAGCACGATGTAAGACAGTAGTATGCTCTGGTGTCAGTTTATGATATGCATTAGCGGCACGATTGAACATGGTGATGTGCTTGTAATCGCTCATGTCAAACTTACATCGCATCATGGTACGCCCATCTCCGCGATTCATGTCAGTCCATAGTGTGCCGCCCACGAACATAACATCATCAATCACATGCGTTTGATTTTCCATTACACGGACATTTTCCGGCATATATTCTTCTACCAGTTCCTTAGTTCTGTCAATACGCATACCATAGGACTCGTGATTACCCAGTACATACAGTACATCACGATACTTTGTAAGATTTTCAAATACCCAATCTTGAATCTTAGACTGTTTTAAGTTCTTGGCCTCGCATAGATCTCCTGCCAGAATTAATACATCACCACCTGGCAATACTAAGTCTGTACTGAATTCTAAGTGTAGATCACTGGCTAGGTTTATTCTCATAGTTCATGCTCAATTCATCAATTAAGGCTGGTTCGCCTTTTAGTAACAGTAAGCACGATGGCTTATCTGGATACCGAGCCTTATAGGCCTCGGTGAGATCGTTTAGTGTAACACCCTGACAAATGAATTCATTGTTATCATCGTAACAATATAATCTTCCCTCAATTCGTTCAATATTTGCTACAACCTTAGTTAGAACTTCATCTGCTTCTGCTTGTTCCTGTTCAATCATGACCATCATCTTGCGCTTGAGCGCAAGCCAAATTCCATAGCCTACTGCCCATAAGATTAGACCCAGCACCAAGATGCCATGTAAAAATCCTGTCATATACTCTGTCATGCTAATTCCTTAGATTTTTCAAATGCCAAAACTGCTGGCAACATTAATACTGCTTTTTTATCACCTAGTAATGTCCATATCCTTACTTGATCTACCGATGAGTTTAAATAATCACTAGCTTCATCCCATGCAACTAATGCGGTAATTGAATTATAAACTGCATTATTAATTCCATCAAAAGCCGCATTACTAATTGTATTACTAATTGGATTATAAGCCGCATGTCTAGCCGCCTCTCTAGACGCATTACTAGCCTCCCCCCAAATCACACGCCTAGCCGTATGCCTAGCCATATGCCTAGCCGCCTCATGAGCCGCCTCATACGCCGCATCTCTAACCGCATTCCAATTATTAGGATTAGCTTTTACATCGGCCAAAATTCTATCAATGTGCTGTGCATTTGGCAAGTGACTCCATGCTGTTGTCATACAATTAATCCTGATCTAGTAAGATGCCATAAAATGGCAAGGTAAGTTAGTGAATGTAAAAATTGATCTAGTCCAAGCAACCACCAAAATTGTTCATGTGTAGTTGCTGTCCAGCCCATTCGTTTGTTGATGTTCATCTTAGCCCAGTCAATGTGGTAATGAATTGCCGCATCAAGCAATCCGCAGATATACGCTTCTCCCCAGCTAAGGAATGGCAAAAAACAAAGATAAGTGCCAATGCCGTGTAATGCGGCATGAATTACTCCGCCTAGATGTCCGTATGTGCCTTTGTTACTCCATTGAAATTTATTTTGTAGCAGAAAATCCACTACAAAATGTTTTATGGTTAGTAACAATAATACTAATAGTATTGTGTTCATTGTTCGTCCTTGTATACTTCTTTACGGTCTAATGTAATTCGTGGCACAGAGATTGAATTACCGCTTTTAAATTTAGCACGAACCAGCCGTCCTATAACAGCATCGGCTTCTAGTTCAGCCATACGGGCGATACATCCTTCGATTGTTCTCTCATTAAAGATCAATAGCTTATTCAGCTCTACAATTTTTTCTGCGTCTGTAAGTTCTTTATCAAACATTTGTGGCTCCATATTTTTTAGATAGTCGTTCAAACTCAGCACGATCACGCTCTTCTTGCGTTTTTTCCCATTTCTTTAGATCAGCAACACGAGCATCATACTCAGCATCAGTCTCGGGAACTCGCTTAAAAATTCCCCAGCTGTATGACTCACTATACGGTTCTTGGTATTGCTCAAGCCATGCGTCTGAGCCATACTGATGGAACCATTCTTCGGCTTTATCTTTTAATTCAGATAAATTTAAGTATTCTAATACAAGGTAGTCCTCTACCTGTACCTTTTTATCAAGTCGTTTGTGCTTGGCCATAATATTCTCGTGTGTTTTGTTAAGATAGTAAATTATAACTGTAATTAGTTTAATTGTCAAGCAACAGTGGGAATCATCAGCATAACCATTGAAAGAACAGATTCATCTTGATAGTAAATCCTGTTATGTTTCTTATCAAACATCCATTGCGGATTGTCCATATACTGTCCCAACCAACGGGATTTTTCTGCGTCAAAATCTGGATTCTTAATCCTAGCAGGGCCGTAAAATTTTTCAAATATCTTGGCGTATTCTTTGCGCTCGGTACAAAAAGCGACTGCTCGTACAGTTCTTCCTCTAAATTGAAGAGCATACTTATAACGAGGATAGTTGGCGAATCTACCGTCTAATTTAAGAATTTGCATTGCTAATCATTTCCATAATTTCTTGAACAGAATACCCTGTTAGTGTATTTTTCCCATCAACAGTGTTAATGATACTGCGCATATCAGTGCCATATTTAAAAATGGCAGATTCAACAGACACAATATGTGACACAAAAAATACTTTTGTTTCAGTAAATGCTTCGTATTTGGTATTAGTAGTAATGTATTTCATATTAATCAAAACTTCCGCCGCCACCGCTATCGCTTGAGCTTGAACTATCACTTGAACTATAGCTATCGCTGCTACTTGAACTATAGCTATCGTTGCTACTTGAACTAGTTTCATAGTCAATACTATCAATTGTACTGTAATCACTACGATCTTCGCGGTGACTATGGCTATTTGAATTAAGAATACCTGACAGGATCATAACCTGAGTCAATGAAGTATCTTCAGTGACCAAAGTACGAGTATCCCGTGATGCTGCCACTAATTTAGCACCACAGTTAACACAAAAATTTGCGTCATCTTCAAAACTAATTTTCTTACAGTATGCACATTTCATAGTAATTCCTATTGAGATTTAACTTCAGGTTTAACTTCAGGGTTAACTTTAGTCTTGGTAACAGTATATCCATTGTCTTTTAAAAACTTGCGACTGGCTGCTACCTTGTTCTTTAACTGCTCAGCAGTAAGCTGCTTCTCTTTTTCCCTGCGCTGTTTTTCTTCAAGTTTTCTTTGTGCCGTAAGAATTTCACGATGAATGTCGGCACAACGAATGTCATCAGTTTTAACAAAATCATCATACCCTGTGTCACTCATATCTTCACACATATCACCATCATCTGTGTAGTATTCAACAACTTCTCTAACATGACCGATAATCATTTCAGTAAATTTTGGATCCGACAATATTCGTTCGGTGTATACCTTTTTCGACGGCATACCAGCTTTCTTCAACACTTCAGGAGAAAATGTGCCATATGTATGCTCAAGAAAGCTATCTAAAATAGCTTCAATTGCTTCTACAGGAACTTCAACTTCTACTTTGATAGGGGTGATATCCATCACTGCTCCGATTGTTAATATAATGTATTATAATCGTGATTGAATTAATTGTCAACAAAAAGCCAGCATTGCACTGGCTTTTACTTACAATACTACCGAGTGGAGTATTACAGGCCCATTGCCAAAGCTCTATACCCAGCTGCTACGATTTCTTGTGATGGGGTGCCCATGACAAAATATGTAACTTTCTTGTTATTGCCGGCTTTATATGTTTTGCTATAAACAGCAAACCCGTGCTGACGAACTCGTGAAACTTCTGCAGACAGATTCTTAATACCAAACATGTCGTTGGCTTCAGTTGCAGTAATAGGAGCGCCTGCTTGTAGATGTTTGAACAATTGATAAGTCTTAGACTCTTTATTGAACTTTTTAATCATAATGATTTCCTTTAAAATTGTAGCTTCATTTAAGCTATGAGTTATTATAATACAACTATGATTGCTACACAATCATTTTGGTAAAATTAGGCGATCTGCACTATAGCTTATTTTAACTAAATACTTGAAACAATCAAGGATTGGCCAATGTCACAAATAATTATAAACACAGGAAACGTTGCTAATGACGGCCTAGGAACGCCTCTTCGCAACGCTTTTAATCAAGTAAATTACAATTTTACTCAGCTTTTTAACGTAGGGCCAGTAAGCAGCAACATTGTCATTGCTAATAATAGTATAACAGCCACGAATACTAATGGCAACCTTAATTTAGCCACAAATGGTATTGGATCCATAGTTCCAAAAGCTAATTTTATACCAGATATTCCAAATGTTCGTATGCTTGGGGCTGGAACCAACCGATTTAACACAGTTTATGCACAATACATTAACGCCAATACTGGCATATTTTCAGGAAACGTATATGTATCTGGAAATCTATTAGTAACAGGCAATGTAGTTACCGTTGATTATTCTACAATAAGCGTGGCTAACTCAAATATCACACTGGCAACAGGTGCTGCCAATGCGTCTCAAGCTAATGGCGGCGGATTGTTAATTCCTATTGCTGATGCTAATTTTACCTATAATTATTCAGCCAACAGCTGGAACAGCACAATTGCTATCACAGCACCTACTTTTATAGGTGATGGAGCCAACTTAACCAATGTTATTGCCAATGTGCAGGCTACCGCATTATTAGGCAATACCATAAGTAACGCGGTAAATTATTCAAATTTAACTAATTTTGGTCTAATAGAGACTCTATCAGCATCAGGTAATATATTAACCTCTGGTAATGTATACGCCAATGTAATCTCGGGTAATACTATAACAGCCAACTACCTAGCAGGCAATGGCGGCAATATTACTAACATCACAGCCAATGCCATTGTAGGTAATGTGCCATTTGCACTGGTTGCTAACACAGCATATGTAGCTAATCTAGCAGCTCTGGCTACACAGGCAATTAATGCTGATACTGCTTTATTCGCAATCAATGCCAACTTAGCAGCATGGGCTAACACAGCAACTATAGCACAAACAGCCAACGCATCACACTATGCTATCCAAGCAGACAATGCCAACTCAGCCGTTGTAGCTGGAATGGCATATGAATTAAGCCCGGCAGCTAATTTATCAATTGCCGGCAACATTACAACAGGTGGGTATTTCATTGGCGATGGTGGATTGTTATCTAATGTGGTAGTCACAACCAGCTACGGCAATAGTAATGTTGTAACGTTACTAGGTGCGTTTGGTTCTAATACAATTAATACCACTGGAGCAATCAGTGTTGGCGATGTTACTTTAACTAATATTTACTCTCCTAACTATTTTGCTAACGCTATAGCTTTTGCTAATGCTAACGGTTATATTACTACTTCTAGTTTATTCAAGTATAATCCCGGAACAGAAGTTATTACAGTAGGTGCTGTATCTGCTACTGGTAATATAACCGCAAACTATTTTATTGGCAACGGCAGTCAATTAACTGGATTAGCCGCAACTTATGGAAATAGTAATGTAGAATCATATCTACAAAACTTATCAACAGATATATCAACCAGTGGTAATGTTACTGCTGCTAATATTTCAGCAACAGATCTAAATTCAAATAGTATTGTATACGTAGGTGCTAATGGATTATTAACCACTGATAGTGCGTTTACATATATTGATAATGGCGGGGAGTTAACACTTAATGTTGACTATCTTAACAGTCCCGGTATCTTTACAAACGATATCTACGGACAGGGTAATTTAATTCTTCATCCTGATGTTGGCAATAATTTCAGTGCATACTTAGATGTATATCTAACTGGTGGTCCAGATATTCATATTGCTGCCAATAGCGAAAATGTCATTATAGGCCGCGATTCAGGTGCTAATGTAACAGTTGGCGTTGATGGCAATGTAACCATACAAGCTGATGCCGGAACACCGCACAAGTGGACATTTGGATATAACGGTATTACATCGTTGCCTGATGGTACAGAAATGGGCGAGATTGAAGGTGGAAACACATTTGGTTTTTATAATAGCAACGCTAATACACAGTTCTTAATTGAATTAGGCCCAACTTATGCGTGGGGCTTTGACGGTACAAACGGCAACTTAACAGCACCGGGTAATATTAGTGCGAGTGGTAACGTTACAGCCGTTGGCTTCACCACAACCGGTAGCAGCGGCAATATTACTGGAGCTGACGTTATCTCGGCAAATACATTCAGTGCTAGTGGCAATATTACGGGCGCCTATGCATTCTTTAGCGACGTGACGCTTAATGACTTGAGTGCCAATGCTATCCTGTACACTGATGCTAACCGCAACGTATGGAATACTGATTTCAGTTATGATGTGAATAGTAATACCATGTCCGGTGGCAATATTTCTTTGACTGGTAACATCACCGGTAACGTAGCCAATCTTTATGCTGTCGATATATCGCAATCTATTACCTGGACGGGCGGATCGCAAGTTTATGAAGATTCTGCATTAATCCTCAATGGTCCTCTTGGCGTAGCAATTTCTTCGCCCAATGCAATAAGCATTGTTTCTAACTCACAAACCTGGGCATTCGACACAGATGGCAGCTTAACAATTCCTCGCAATATACTTGCAGAAGAAGGCAATGATTTAAATGTGCAAGTGTTTAATCCCGATGTTAGCGGCGGAGTAACTTATACTGTGCAGAATCGTCAGGTTGATCTAGGTAATGCAAGAACAACACAGTTTGAAGTATCTCCTGCCAACATTATATTAACCACTGACTTTAGTGGCAATAGATATCAATGGAACTTTGACAACACAGGCAATCTAACATTGCCAGCAAATACATTCGCTGTAAACTATGCCAATGGTACCCCGGTATCAATTGGTAGTAGCGATTATGGCAACGCTAACGTGGCTAACTTCTTAGGTGACTTTGGTAGTAACGCAATATCAACTTCAGGCAATATTACAGCCTCTGGATTATTAATTGACACAGTAACAGGCATTACTTCCAATGCTGGTAATATTAATATTAATCAAATTACTGGTCTTGGCGGATATCTTAATGCTTATGGTGCTAACTTATCGGGCAATATTAATGCTGTTAATCTAAGTTTATTAGGTAATATTATTAGTGATGCGAATATTAGTGGTAATGTAAATGCTGCCAATATATCCGCAGGCAATATTAGTTTGAGTGGCAACATCTTTGCATATGGCGCTAACATTTATAGTGTTAATGGCCTTACAATGGAAGGTGGAAATCTTACCATGTCTTCCATTACCGGTATGGGTGGTAGTATTAGCGCAGAAGGCAATATAATAGGTACTAATTTAAGTGCTACTAATTTAAGTGCTACTAGTAATATAAGTGGACAAAATATTAATGGTGGTAATTTAAGTTTAAGTGGCAATGTACTAAGTAATCTTAATATACAACAAGGCAATATTAGCGTTTCGGGCAACATAACATCTGGGTCAGAACTAACAGTTGTCAGTGCCAACATTACCGGAGTACAAGGATTAACAGTAAGTGGTGGCGATATTACGATACCATCAAGTATGTCAGGCGGATCGCTAAGTGCCTACGGTAATATTACTGGCAATTATATTTTAGGTAATGGTAGTCAATTAACTAGTTTACCAGCTCCAGCAGTCACACAAGATATCACCTCCAATGGTTATATGAGTATAATGACATATGATGGTAACATAAAATATACAAACTATGCTACTGTTGAACCATCCTCTGGCAACATCTCTGGTGGAAATATCAGTGCAACTGGTAATGTGTCCGGCGGAAATTTAACATTAAGTTCTGCCACTGGCAATATTATTGCTCACGATGCAACATTAGGTGGTAACGTAAGCGTCTTGGGAAATGTTACAACTTCAGGAACTTTTGTTGGTAACGGCTCAGGATTAACTAATGTAGCCCAACAAACAACCGGTTCTTGGTCGGTAACCGCAGGCACTAACACCTACAGCTTTACTGTACCGGCTAATGCAACTTACGCAATGTGGGTAAGAGGTAACATACCTAACGGCATTATTGCTTGGAATGCTACGGCTACCGTTACTAATACCAATGTGCCCATAGTAGGCCAACAGTTTGCTTGGGTTTACAATGGTGCTGGAACACCGTTGGACTTTGTCAGCATACCCAACCAATTTACTGGTACAGGTAATGCCATAGTTAGAAGTAATGTTTCTCCAAGCATTACTACCAATAGATTTGACTTTAGCATTAACAATACCAGCGGAAATACACAAATAATCAATTATGGTTATACGACACTTTAATACAAGGATAAAAAATTATGGTCGCTCCAGGAATTAAAATAGAAGGTGGAATTAGTATAGGTGGATCGATTAGTATCGGCACCACTCCTACGTTTACAGTAAATCCAGGCGACATTAGTTCGCCTTATATATGGGGAAGTTATTATAGCAACTATTCTTCGGCAGGATTTACCAGCGACCCAGGTGGTTACGTTTATCAGTTAATTCAATACACAATAACATCAGGATTAGAATCTGCAATTACTGCTGCGTTCAATACAGCTGGCATAGATCCTACTTATGGTTATGCTTTTAATGTATCGTGGCAATCAGGCGGGACCGGGTTAATTCGAGTAGCAATAGATGGGCTTGCTCCAAATAGTTTGCTGTTGAGTCCAATAGATACAACAGATACGCAATGGCAGTCAGGTAGCATCAATGGGCCTAAACAAGCAGGAACTTTTGCTTTCCCTGCAACATTTACACTTTATCAGCCTGTTACATCTATGCAACCTAACAACTATTGGTGCTAAACTATAACTGATGATTACACTAAGGCCCGCTAACACTCGCGGCAATCCTAGAGCTCCATTTATCAACAGTTATCGTACTTTTAGCTTTCCCAGTTATTATGATAGTCGCTATATGAACTATAGCGACCTTCAAACTATTAATGATGACCGTGTACAATATGCTTGGCAAGTGCCATGGCATGAACACAAGAACATGGAAATATTTGGCTATGTCGTAGAAGGATCTAGTCATCACGTTGATAGTTTAGGTAACGACGTTGAAGTGCCAGCTGGTGCAGTACAACGTATGAGTGCAGGGTCAGGTATAAGTCACACAGAAGGCAATACCGCATCAACTCCCAATAGATATCTACAATTATGGATACGCCCTAATGTATTAGATACAGAACCCGTACATGATTGGCATCAGTTTACCCGCGAAGATAAACTAAATCAATTTTGTGATATCACAGCAAAGCTGCCAATTAAACAAGATGCTAGATTATTAGCTGGAATATTTACTACCGAGTATGAATTCGCCCTTGACATTAAGCGGCATTACTATATGTATATCGTTAGTGGCACCGCAAATGTACAATCAATTAATGTGATAGAAGGCGATGGACTTAGTTTTGAGCGAGAAGGCTTAATAAAAATAGTCCCCACAACCGAAACCGAAATCATACTATTTGATCTACAGTAATCAGTATGTAACTGGCTATGATCTAGGAGGAATATTTACTATTAATGAGTCAATAACTTACATTTCTGTATAAATATTATATTACTTTTAGAGGAACAATTATGGTAGCTCCAGGAATTAAGATTGAAAGCGGGATTAGTATAGGTAGTGGCATTAGCATTGGTGCTGCTAGTAATAGTCCTGGCCCAAGCGGCAGCAATGGAGTCGTTGGCTTCACAGAAATGACACAAAGCGGCAGTCAAGGACAATGGCTAGAAGATCCAACTGCCACCATGATTAGCAATGGATTTATTCTTAATGCTACCAGTGGAGGTGGTGCAGATACCAACGGTGTTGCTATCACCTACTTAACTGCTAATAACCAATCATTCTTCTCTACATATGGCACAGGAAACAAAACTGCCACGTGGTCTTCAGGAAGTACAACTACCACTATGACAGTTAATTTGAATCAAAATGATCAATCTGGTCAACCTGGCGTAATTGTATTCTTTATGAATGACGTTGTTTCATTTCCGGCAACGTTTATATTTCCAGTTACATTTAGCTAACTTAACCAATATATCAAAAATGCTATAGGCAAAAATTCGCACACTGACATTATTGCCAATGTTGCGTAATCATTTAACTTAGTAGGATGTTTTCTTATTATAGTAATCCCCGTTGTTTTAATACATTAAGTGCTGACATAGCACTATTAGCCCATGAGTACTTACTACGTATGATGGCGCTGTTCTTAATAGCTTGAGTGCTAAGACTAGCATAGTTAGTATATGCCAATTTAATTCCTCTTGCTATCTCTTCAACTGTAGTCACTGCCCACTTGCCATGATTGCCATCTTCGGCAGGATAAAACTCTTTAGTCTCGGTGCAGTCAATAGGCCTAAGTGTATAGTCTAATAACACACAGCTTGAACGTATGTCCTGTAGAAATTCTGTTTGACCTGAATGAAATGTAGTTACAAGTGGTAGACCTGTTGCTGCTGCTTCAATTAGCGGCAAGCCCCATCCTTCTGCTTTAGTAGGAAATAAGAATACATTTGCTGATCTATATAAGTTAGCCAGTTCTGTTTCTGATTGTAATCCCCATACTAAGCGTATGTTATTAACTTTCATGGAAGCAATCTTGTATTCTAATGCTTGTTTCTTCTCTACATGGTTCCTAAAATAATCTGATTTAATTACTAATTCAACATCAGGATTGTTTCCATATGTCATAGCAAATGCTTCAATTGATTCATCTATGCTCTTACGTTGTTCATATTTGCCAATCAATAGAAATCTAAATTTCTGTGAAGGCGGTATCAAATATGGATGATATAAATTAGCATTGACTCCTTCATGTACTACAGTAATTTGATTAGCGTTTATGCCTTGTTCTACGGCAATCTTGCGACCCCATTCAGATGGAATCCATAAGTTATGTAATCGCATAGTAGAAAATATAGGATCTGGAATACGTGTAGATTCAAACACACACCAATTGATGTTATGTCCCTTAAAGAATCCATTTATATTAGCACAGACAAATGATATATTGATGTCATTAGAACGGCTGGCTAGTACTGCTGCATTTACAGCATTGTGATCTGTATGATCCACTAACTCTATCAGTGAGTTAACGCCACTGATACAGAGCAATGCCCTGGCGAACTCGCCATAATGGGTACCAATGCCGCTGTCATTTTTTTGGCCAAGTAATCTTATCTTCATTTTGTAAAGTTAAATAATTCACCTTGATGTGCTACCTTGGCAAAGCGTCGTGAGATATATTCATCAAAGTGTATAACCTCTAGCCCACTTAGCTTGGCCATATTTGCAACAATCTCTGCATCACTCTCAACAAACACACGGTACCCCTGTTCCCAACAAATACGAGATTTGTATGCGGTAGGTGTTTCATCTTGATCTGCTTTCATGATCAAACGGTTTGGCTGTGTAGTCAATTGACTTACCCACCGCTCTGTGATTGCTCTGTACTTCTCTGAACGTGCCGTGACAATATCAAACACGCCAGTGGGATTGAACATAGGCTTGGCATACAAGGTATACTCGTAAAACTGTTGGTGATTCAATCCAGCCATGTGACTGTAATCTGGTACCAATACTCCGTCTAAATCAAATGCTATATTACTAATCATATCTTATCTATTCCATTTTAATAAAAAAAATGCCATATCTTGTTCTTTTACAAAATAATAACAACCTGTTCTTGTGTGATTATAACTCCAATTCCACACTCCTTCTTCTTCACCCCTAACACCAAATGTTTCTATACACCATGTGTATATAATATTTTCTTTCTTGGCACGCCATCCTCCTTCTTTTACTTCGCTAGCCCAGTAGCGATAGGGACTGTCTAAGTCTGCTACTTCACCTGTTATAAATCTCATGAGTACCTCAACATAAGCATTATAGCATCTTCCTCGGATATTATACCATCGTCTGCCTCTAATGTAAGAGTTTTATTTTCATGTAATCCTATGGTTAATATCCACTTATCACCCTTTTTCTTAAATATGTACTCTTCGCGAGGTAACCCACCATAGTCAACTCTTACTCTTTCAATACATATGTTTGCGTCAGATCCTAAATTGTCCCTCACCCAATTCTCTACTGCGTATTTCTTGTTTATATTAAGATTAAATTTCATACCCATCTAAGCAAAAAGAACTCGGCATCTGCTTCACTATGAAACATAACTCGGTTACTAAACATAAAATAGCCATGTTTAAATGTTTCTTTACACCATGCTTCAATCACATCTCTACCCGCTTCCTTAGCTGTATCAGAAAAATCTAGTTCTATCCAATGTTTTCTATCAGGATCTATATCACATAGAACTTTCCAGTCAATCTCATATTGCATATCCTGACCCAGGACGGTCAAAATCTCGGTTGCATTAACAACTGTCCATCTAGCCGATAGCTTTCTTGATTTTGCTGTTATCTGTTGTTTTACTATATTAAATTCTTTATTAGAATCTGTCATTATACTGTCCACTTTAGTGACATTACTATATACAGCTCATTGGGTATAATATAACGATATCTTAATATCGTATACATCAATGATTCTGTTTGTGTCCAGCCGCTGTGAGTTTTCTCAAGCCATCTGGCCACCTCTTCGTCAACATCTACCTCAACATATCCAATGGGTACTGTTGATAGTTTACCGTTTGGAGTTTCAATGGAAAATCTAAACTTTGGAAAAGTTTCTGCTGCGCCTTTGTCTACTCCGGCTTGCCAAGTTATAGGGTGTGTAAGTTTCATGCCCATTTCAACATAAAAAGTAATTGTGTTTCTTCATCTACATGCTCGTTTAATTCCATAGTAAAAGTTATGTTTTCTGTAGACATATCATATGGCATATTAGTCCAAAAATGCCAGCCTTCACCACGCAGGCTAGATCCAGGACTGCTTGTCTTTGATCCTATATTCTCCATAGTCCATTTAAGACAATCACCGGCACGATTGAGATCTGTAAACGTTATCTTATTAATAGTCATGTCCCCACTTTATTCTAAATATTATAGCATCATACTCATTAATAA
>Ga0208248_1000172_pt1 | contig 22674 bp, 29 predicted proteins | sample CryBogmetaGMA5M_FD_184545 | JGI IMG/M metagenome (GOLD analysis project Ga0208248, IMG submission 184545) | Freshwater microbial communities from Crystal Bog, Wisconsin, USA - MA5M (SPAdes) | ecosystem: Environmental > Aquatic > Freshwater > Lake | place: Crystal Bog, Wisconsin, USA | collected...
GCAATCTATTAATCGCTTCTGTAGCTGCTAACTTAACGGCTATTGACTCTTCAGTCCCAGGACAAATATTCACGGGCGATATTACAGCGACTACTCCACTAGTAGAAGTCGCTATACCGAGTAACGTTACCGTGTCTGGTGGCATGGTAGTATTACACCCTTACTTATTCTACTACGGTACAGCAGGTATTGTCGGGTGGTCAGTAGCAGGTAACCCAAGAGATTTAACGGGTTCAGGTTCAGGTCAGGCTCGCGTAGCTGGACAAAAGATTGTTAAGGGCTTACCGTTACGTGCTGGTGCAGGCTCTGCTCCAGCTGGTCTATTTTGGGCATATAACGCTTTAATCCGTTCTACCTTTACGGGTGGGGCAACGGTGTTCCAGTTTGATACAATCTCTGCGGAGACTACCGTATTAAGCCCTAACAGCATTATTGAATATGACGGTATTTATTACTGGTGTGGAGTGGATCGCTTCCTCATGTTTAACGGTGTGGTGCGCGAATTAGCCAATACCATGAACCTGAATTACTTTTTTGATAACCTTAATACGGCACAAGCCCAAAAGGTATTCGCTACTAAAGTACCTCGCTTCGGTGAAATCTGGTGGTGTTATCCTTCCGGCACAAGCGTAGAGTGTGACCAAGCTATTATATATAACGTTAGAGAGAACACATGGTACGACACACCGTTACCTAACTCTGGTCGGTCTGCTGGTTCTTTTGTACCGTTCTTTGCTGCGCCCTTAATGACGGGTACGACTAACGATACTGGCTTAGGCTATAAAGTATGGCTACAGGAACAGGGCGTAGATGAGATTGACGGTACTTTAGTCAACCCTATTGTCTCGTTCTTTGAGACTTCTGACTTGTCACTCGCGGTATTAAATAACCAAAACCGTAAAGTAAAAATCAGCTACGTGGAACCAGACTTTGTACAAGTAGGCGACATGACGGTAGCGGTAATTGGTAGAGCTAACGCTAGAGCACCGACTGTCACTAGTAACGTAGTCACGTTTGTGGACAATCCTGGATCTAATCCAGCGCAACAGATTGTACCGTTTAAAGAGCAACGACGTGAAATGCGTATACGTTTTACTAGTAACGCCACAGGTGGGGACTATCAAATGGGTCAAGTGCTAATGCACATTGAACCAGGAGACGGTACAATAACAGGATGAAGCTGCATCTTACACTCCCTGTGGGCATTACGCTTATGGACTGGGCAGACCAAATTACGTTTGACCTAGATAATCAAACATCATTATCTAAGTTGCAAAATGAAGATGAGTGGCAAGATTGGGCGGTACAATTTGTAACAGCGACGGGGTTAGCGGGATATAACGTTCCTACCCCGTATGCGTTCTTTGAGTGGAATGACTGGGCAGACAGCTTTTGTAAAGCGTTACAGGCATGAAGTTTATTGGTTTTGAGCGTGAATTGGAAGCCATTGAATGGGCTAAAAACCGTTTAGATATTGAAGGTGATATTGGATTTTGCAGGGCTATGTCCATAGTGGACAGTAATAATGATTTTGCGCTAGTGATTGTGTTCTCTAACTTCTCTAAGCGTAACGTAGATATGCATACGGCAGCAGTATCAGGGGCACAGTGGGCAACATCAAAAGCCATTATTATAACGTTTAATGCAGCCTTCCATTATGTGTTCAGCACCTTAGGCGCAGTAAGAGTAACAGGATTAGTAAGAGCTAAGAACACAGCAGCAAGACGGTTTGACGAACACTTAGGGTTTAAATTAGAAGGCATCATGCAACAGGCGTTTGAAGATGATGACCTTTGTTTATACGGATTTTTAAAAACAGATTTTGAAAAACATAGTTGGTACAGGAGTTTATAATGGCTAATAAAGACAATTTAATTAAACTGGTAGCGCAAAAGCTCGGACCAGATAAACTCAAACAAATGGTGGATCAAGTAGAGCAAACGGTTGGGGCAGACCCCGACGTTAATGCACAGAGCATAGATACCATTATTCAGCAATTTGAGTTTGTAGCTGAACATCCTGACCAATATAAAGACGTATTAGCTAAGGCTATTCAATCTGGCGTGATTGACGCAAACACGTTACCCCCAGAATTTGATCCAGTCATGGTAGCGGTAATGCTACTTGCATTCTACGGTTTGCGTGAAAGACTACAGCAACGAGGTCAACAGCAACAACCTATGATGGCACAGCCTCAACAGCCTCCTCAAATGGCGCATGGTGGGTTATCATTGGTCGCAAAAGATCTACAGGCACAGGGTCGCGGTGGGGACACAATCTTAGCCCATATTAACCCTATGGAAGCTGAAGCCCTTAAACGTATGGGCGGTTCTGGCACTGTTAATCCGCATACGGGTCTACGTGAATTCAAAGGTGGTTTAATCGGTTCAGTAATGAAGATTGTCAAGGCAGTAGCACCTATTGCCGTGAACTTTATTCCAGGTATCGGTCCGATAGCAGGCGCAGCATTAGGCGCAGGCTTAGGAGCTATTAACGGTGGCGGTATTAAAGGAGCTGTATTAGGTGGCTTAGGCGCAGCACTCGGTCCAGGAGGAATTGGACAAGGATTAGCAGGTAATATCGGTAGCGTAGCTAATAGCGCAATAGGTAATATCGGGGGCTTAAGTAATGAAGTATTAGGTGCAGGTGTTTTAGGGGGAGCGACATCTGCATTAGCAGGTAAAAACCCTATAATGGGGGGTTTAACAGCGGGACTAGTCTCTAATTATGCACCAACATTAGCTGCTAAATATGGAGATTTACTCCCTACAGGCATGGCGCAAAATATGGCACAAGGAGCTATTGGCGCAGCTAACACAGGTAATAGCATACAAGGAATTGCTACTGGAGCAGGTGCAGCTGGGTTAGCTAGTTTAGGGTCTAATCTATTCGATAATAACCCTGTTAATGCTAACGTTAATTCAGGCGCATATAATTCAGCAACGGGTAAATTTGATGCTGTCGCTCCTGATACAATACCACAGGGACAAGGTACGTATGGTCCTAATAATGAATATATAGGACAAACTGATACGGGGACTACTGGCGCAACCATGACTCCTAGTGGTGATGTAGTAGGGGGCACATTAGCTAAAGTAGCAGCAGCTACCCCACAGGCTGCTTCTACTGGTATGAGCATGACCGATATGGCTAAGTTAGCAGCGGTAGGTGTATTATTAGGGGGTAAGACTCCACAGCAAGCGCAACAGGCAGTTCAGGACTCACAACTAACAGCACAACAAAAAGATGCTATGCTACGTAGCCTGACTAATTATAAGTTTGAACCTAACATGACAACGTTCCCATCTCAAGGTACTCCTGGATATGATGCGTTGATGAAGGAAATACAAAACGGTATTATGCAAACGTATACTACTCCAACGTTTACTGAAGTCCCTGCTAAGGCACGTGGCGGTAAAATGGTAAGACAGCCTCAAGGCGCATTAAGTCAAGTGTCTAGACTAGCGCAAGGAGCAGGTACAGGACGTTCAGACAGCATCGATGCACGGTTATCTGACGGTGAATATGTCATTGATGCGGAAACTGTGGCACTATTAGGTAACGGTTCTACTAAAGCAGGGGCAGCGATGTTAGACCAAATGCGGCAAGGTATTAGACAACAAAAAGGTAAAGCATTAGCAAAAGGCAAATTCAGTCCCGACGCTAAGTCTCCTCTAGCATACATGAAAGGTGGGTTACGATAATGGCATCCTTATTTAGTGGGACTCCCCAAACTGCACCGAGTTATGCAGCCACGACGACAGACGTTCCAAAGTGGCTACAGGACTATACAGTCGATTTATTCTCTCAGCAACGTGCTGTGTCTGGTACACCGTATCAGCCATATACGTTACCGCGTATTGCGCAGACTACTGCACCGACTACGCAATCACAAAACTTAATTGAGTCTAATATTGGTGCTTATCAGCCTGCTGTTAGTGGTGCTATCTCAGGTACACAAAACCTAGCAGGGCAAACGTCAGTAGGTAACGTTGGCGCATACATGAATCCGTACACGCAAAACGTAACGGATCAGATTGCTAAATTAGGTGCGCGTAACTTATCAGAAAATCTATTACCAGCGGTGAGCGATCAATTTGTCCGTGCTGGACAATTTGGTTCTTCCGGCATGGGTACGTTCGGGGGTAGAGCATTACGGGATACGCAAGAGTCTATTTTAGCTAACCAAACCAACGCCCTAAACACAGGCTACACACAAGCATTGGGCGCGTCACAGGCAGACTTAGCAAGGCAACAGGGTGCATTACAGCAAACCGCTGACCTAGCTAAAATGCAACAAGGCTTAAGCACGGCTGATGCTGCTGCATTAGAGTCTGTTGGTGCTGCTCAGCAAAATCAACAGCAAAAAGGATTAGACGTAGCATATCAAGACTACCAAAATCAAATACTATACCCACAAACTCAAATTAACAATATGAGTACCACGTTGCGTGGGTTACCACCATCAGCAGTACCAACAACAGGCACAACGTCTGGCTATGCTACCACGTTTGCGCCTAGTCCATTGAGTACTATTGCTGGAGCATATGGCGTAGTACAAGGGCTATCTAAAGGGTTAGCGCATGGTGGATTAGTAGGTTACGCTGACGGGGGCGCAGTTTCTAGTAGTGATAACCTAGAGCAATCCGTTATGAATGACTATGGTCAGTATTTTAATACGGGCGGTAGTGTTCCAGGATACGCAGGTGGTGGATGGTTTAATTCTTCTGATTTTGTTAATGCGGCTAAACAAGCAGTGGGAACTTCTGCCCCAGTCCCATTAAAAGATAGAAGTCTTAATGAACTTAATAATGAGCTGAATATACTACAGCTTCCAAATCCAGGAGCTGTTGCTGTTGAAGGTGGAAATACGGCAGCATATATTCAAGGTCTTAAAGATGCCATAGCAGCAAATACAGCAAATACTACTCAAGCACAGTACACAGCTTCTATGCCTGCTTCTACGCAAACAAATAGCAGCCCTGTAGTCATTCCTGCAAACATTGATGCGCTTAATGCTAAGTACTATCAAGGCGGTAGTCCGTATGGCAAGTACTTAGGACAAGGCTTTTCACACGGTGGGGCTGTTCCAGGATATGCAAATGAAGGCTTAGTAGACACAGAAAACCCTGCACCTGTAGTTGATGGTGGGCAAGCGTTTGCTGATCAGTATGCTCTAGGTCAACAACAATACCCTACGCGCCAAGATGCGCCAGTCCAAGCACCAAGTATTTCATCTTATGCACAAGATCCTGAAGTCTTAGCTGCTGAGGCAGAGCGTAAAGCATTATTAATGCAGTTACAAAAGTCATTGGCTAATCCTCCTGCAGACCGAGATGTGGGTCCTACAGAGTCAGAAAAATGGTTTAGACGTGCTGCAGCATTCTTAGATCCAGGTAAAACAGGTTCTTTTGGTGAAGGCGTACAACACTTTGCAACACAGGAAGCTGAGACACGTGCAGAGGGTCGTAAGGCGCGAGTACTTAATGCTGCCGCAGACTTGCAACGCCTACAAGCTCGTTCAACTTTAGCCCAACAGCAATATGAGATGGCTAAAGATGAAGGTAAGCAACGTATGATTGAAAAATACTTGGCAGGTAGTCCAAGTGCTTCAGGTCAAGGTAGCGCTTCAAATGGCTATAATACAGGCATTCCAGATAATATGCGCGCATTGCTTTTATCTCAAGAACCCGCTGAGGCCGTAAAAACATTAGTTGATATGGCGAAAGAACAAAACAAACCTTCTGACTTGATTAGAGGTGTTAAGTTCTTAGTGAATAATGGCTCAATCTCAGCTGCTGATGGTGATGAGATTGTTAGAAAGAACCTATTACCTAAATACGATATAGTTGAAATGTCTATCCCAGAACTAGGTGGTACGTTCAAACTTTCTAATGCTGAAGCACAAGCTTATACTGAACAAGGTACTCTACCAACACGCTTAAAACCAAAAGCAACGGAACCTAGCCTTACGTCCGCAGCACCTAGCGCAGCACCTATATCACAGGAAGAGATAGCTGGCCGTAAAATACGTCAAGAAGAAACATCGAAGCAAGCAATTAAAGATGAGGAAATGCTATATGGTATGCGCCCATTTGCAGCTACCTTACAACGCGCGGGACGTACCATTTCAGCACTAGCTAAAGATAGCCCTAACTCTTTTGGTTACTTAGCTGAACCTGGAATTAAAAATGCATTAGGTTCTGTTGTACAAGAAGGTATAAATACTCCTTGGGGCTCACTAAGCTTAAATATTGAAGACTCACTTGCTAAGCTTGATCCTAAAATGGATAAAAAAGTATTAGAAGCTAGGCGAATATTTGTTCAGCCTGCTGCTGAGGTTGAAGTTGGCTTTCGTAAACTTTCACTACGTGGTGAGGGTTCTGTATCTAACATGGAAGGTCAAATTACTAAGCATATGGGCCCTGAACTTTCAGACACTCCACGTGTAGTACAAATCAAAGCTGGTGTGGTTCAGATTGCAGGTGAGAAGCAAGAAGCGATTATTAACGGCTATGATAAGTACAAAGCCACAAATAAATATGGCTCACCACAAGAGTACTATCGTTCACCTGAGTATAATAACATTGTGAATAAATACGAGAATAAGTATTATAACTTTGCTAAAAACGTAGGTATTCCAGTAACACCTCCTGATAAACTAACTGGCTCAAATTTATTTGATACACTTAAAAAAGATCCACGCTGGGGTAAATAATGGCTGATGAAAATATAACCAGTATAGCGCTTCCTCCTGTTGAGGTTACGCCAACTAAAAGTGAATATTCTGATGAGCAAGTTCGTGTTGCCCAAAAGGTAGCTGCTGAGGCAGAGCGCCAAGGTCTTGATCCTAACTTAGCGTTAAGTGTTGCGCATATTGAAAATAGGTTTAAAGGCGGCCCTTCACCGGCCGGCGCACTAGGTCCTATGCAATTAATGCCTGGTACTGCTAAAGAGCTAAATGTTGATCCTAATAATGAGGATGAAAACATTAGAGGGGGTATTACCTATTACAAGCAGCAACTAGATAAGTATGGTGATCCATATGTAGCTGGTATTGCCTATAATGCAGGCCCTGGTGTTGCAGATGAGTTTTTAAAATCTCATGATACAAGTATTTTATCTGATGAGACTTTTAATTACGTTAAAAACTTAGCTGATCTACATCCACCTAAAGAAGACGTAAGCGAAATGCCTTATGTATCTGAAGAAACGGCGCCAGTACCAACACCTGAAGATGGCTCTGTTTCAGATGCTACCAAAATAGGCGCTGCTGTGGCAGGAGGGACGACCGGTTACTTATCGGGTAAAGTAGCAAATGCAGCTGTTGCTAGAAATGCCCAGACTTCTGCCAATGCTAGTAGAGAGCTTGAAAAAGCGGCAGAAAAAGCTTCCAATGCAAGAGCACATATTCAATCTACAACTGGTGAATTTAAAGGCCGCCTAAATAACCAGGCAACTACTGTAGCTGAGGCAGCTAAGAACTTAGATGCTTCTAGACTAGCCCATGAAACTGCCCAAACAAGATTAGCTGATGCAATGGCGGAAGCTAAAAATAAGGGCTTACTTTCAGAAGAAGTTGGGCCTAAAGTATCTACTGATAAGCAGTTTAGAGTACAGCATGGTACTTTAGATGATACTCAAGCAAGTAGTAGAGCTAGACAGCAAGGCTATAATGAACTTACACATCAGCAAAAAGAAGCTGCTCTTGCGCAAGAAAAAACTATTGAGGCTTTAAAACGTAAAGGTATTGTAGGCGAAGTTAGCCCTATAGTAAAAGTAGGGCCTATGACCGCAACTCAAACAGGCATTTTAGTAAAACCCGGTACTCCTTTAACTGAGACGCAATCTATAGCCCAGCATGAGTTAAGTAAAGCACAAGCTGCGGCTAAGACCGCTGAAAAAAATCTAAATTCTGCCGCTTCTATACATGCAAAAGAAACCAAAACTTTGCAAGCCCTTACCGCTAAAGGTCCTACTGGACTAACTGAGGCTAATGCTAGGCTTGCTGCGGCTAAGGCCCAATATGCCAGAGCTGCAGGTAAGGTAACTCCTTTATGGGGTAAGATAGTACAGGCAACTAGTGCAGCGCCATTCTTTACGCATGTCTTACCAGGAGCTGGTGCTGGGTTCGATATTGCTGAAGCCAAAGACCGCTTTTCTAAGGGTGACTATACTGGTGGTGCATTAAGTTCAGTAGGTGCGCTCGGTGGTGTGTTATCAATGGCACCTCCTATCCCACCGCTTGGTACACTAGCTCGTTTAGCCGGGTTACCTTTATCCTTAGTACCTTTACTTAATATTGCGCGGGATAACAAAGCTGAGAACACTACCACGGCAGAGCGCTTGAAAAAAGCAGCTAGCCGTATTACTATTAAACCTCAGTAAGTATTTTACTGTAATCAGGACCTACCCAATCAAGAGGCTTAATAACATCGTGCTTAGAACCTCGTTTACTACCTTCGCCATTTGGTCCTGCCTTTACTTTACGCATATTGCAAGCATGTACTTCGTCCCAGGCGGCTTGGAAAGGAAGCCCCTGGAGATACGCCGTACCTAGTGCTACGTATACTAAGTCAACTAAAGCGTCTAGCTGCCCTGCTAAGTCATTCCGAGTAGCGGCAAGAAGATACTCATCTAATTCTTCCTGCATAAACTTAATTCTAAAGTTAGACAATGGCACGGGTAAGTTTGTGGGCTCGCCTGTATACGTTAATTCAAACTTCTCATGAAACTCTTTTATATCATTTAACATTGCAACTCCTAGAATTTTTTCAAATGTACTTCAGGTGGGAATATTCCATTAACATAGTCGGCAATGTCTTTAGGTGGCATATGTAACCACTTTTTATGGTTACGCAAAATATAAAACCTTTGCTTACCAAAAGACTCTGTGGCAATAGGCCCTACAGTTTTCATTCCAAACCTACTTAGCTCACGTCCTAGGCCATTAGGCGTAACACGTGTGGTATCTTGGGGATCATATAGCCATTTTAAATGCTTATTTAGCACTAAGTCTAAGTCCGTAGATTTACATTGTAAGTACTCAGCTAGGCGGCTTAGCTCTAGGTCTAGATTAGCAAGGAAGAATGATACCCAGCCACTTAGGTCAGACCTAGCATGATCAACTAACTCATTCTTACTAGCTGTCATTGGAGCTGCGGCAGCGGGATCAAAGTCTTCAGTATCATAGGCTAGTAGGTATGCGAATAATGCCTCACGACCTCCCTTTTGAAGCCATGCCATATAGTTCTTATAGAACTCAGGCTCTCTACGTTTATCCGCTATTGTCCGCCATATAAAAAAGCGGCGATCTTGATCATCTAGGAAAAATGCGTCAGGGTGGTTACTGGTAAAGTAATAGTTAATGCAATCTGGCACTACATAGGTAGGCAGGTTTTTCATATTAATACGTAATTGACGCTGTGTAATAAGGGCTTTTAGTTTATCTGCCTCATGGCGCTTGTCAGAACCTGTGATCTCATCGCCTAATATAAACTGCTTATTGATCGCCCACTCATTGAAGGAGGCATGTAATTCTTGGTTACCGATCTCACCAAAGTTAGTACCGTATATCTCACCTAATGTGTAGCCTACTAATGACTTACCTGTACCTGTCTCAGGGCCCCACATTACTGCGCTGGTAAACAACTTAGTACCAGGCTTCTGAATAGGATAGGCTGCCCATTGTTGAAACCAATGCTTATTATTTACATCGTCACCAAACAAGACATCTAATAAGTCATGCCAAGGTGTTACGTCACCTGCCTCAGCCTTGCATCCCCATCCACGCCAAGTATTGTACTCATTGGCATCTGTAATAGGTAGTTTACCAGGCTCATATGTAACGCACTCAACATCTAATCTACTTGCCCACTTTACCCACTCAGCCGCTACTCGCACCTCAATACGGCGTAGGTTACCATTGCCAGAGGACTGATACTCAATAACATTGTGGTTAGCCATGAGGCCATTAGTAAAAGAGTCACGTTTTAGGCGCCGCGCAGTTGACAGCTCAATAACTAAGTCTTGATCCATAACATAGGCATACTTAGTGTTGATCTCAGCCATGCGATCGCCCAAGTCAATACTACGTACCTCAGCTAGCACTGGCTTTAGATCACCTCCATGCATTAGGAAGTCGTCCAGGCCTTGCTTCTCACCTGAGATTGTTGGCGGCAGAGTAGCTAGCTTAGGTATTGCACCCTGTGCTAGTAGCGCTTTAGCTAGTGCAATCTCAGCACGTGCTACGTTAGGGTTAGTTGCAGCATCGGAGTCAAATATAATAATGACTGTACGACCGCGCCAATCTATTTGTGGAAGTGGCTCAAGTAAAGGGATTTGGCGCTTGGCGCTAGACCAAACAGACACACCACCTAGTGCTAGGCAACAATAGCCATGCTTTGCGGCGCAGGCAGCTTTAAGTTCACCCTCTGTAATCAGAATGTCTTCAGTAGGCCTTTGTGCAATATCTGCCCACACCATTGTTGGTGGAAGATACACTTCATTTAATGATTTAGGCTCTTGTGCGTAGCGTTGAGGTTTAGCTATTTGGGCGGCAAAGCCGGTGGGTTGTTCTAAGTAACGTATGCGGTAGAAGTTAGTTTCTTTGCCATCAATATCAAAGTAAGGTATTTTAAGGCCTTTACTTTTAGCAAATGATGGATGTAAAGTAGAGCAGTCGGGTATATACGTCATTCCTAAAGAACTAGCTTCACCTAAGTCTAACCCCGATGAGGCCAATTTAGTAGTGAATGCGGCATCGTGCTGCACTTTCGGTGCAGTTACTAGTGCTTTAGTTGCCATACAACCTCTGTTTTAATTATTTATTATTAATCACTAATGTAGGCTTTTGTTTAAAATTAAGCCCTTCAGTTAGTACTTTTACTAGCATTTTGTTCTGTACGTATGCCGCAGACATTTCTGGTGCATATCTTTTTGCTCTTCTTTTAAGCTCAATATTGTAAGTCTTGTAGTATAGTTCTCTAGCTAACTGAGTTAATTGCTTGTGGTTAAGTCTTGTATATTTAAACTTCATGCAGTCTTGCGCGAATTGTCTACCGTCGGGCGTCCTTAAAAGCCATTCTGCTTGGCTAATTGGAGGTGCTAACGTAGGTAAAGCTACTCGTGGTTGTACTTGTGGGGCTACTAATCGCTTAATATGCTCTGCAAATTCAGGTGATACTGAAATAACTATTTTAACTTCTTTTGTCTTCATTGTAATCTCTATATTGCAACCATATGCGCCCAGCACGCTCCCATAATTCTTGTCCGGTCTGCCCAGTATGATTATCCTGAAATACAATTCTAGTACATGAGGTGTTTAGTAGCATTTTTGTGCACCTAATACAAGGGCTAAGTGTTACATAAGCAGCCTCAATTTCCCATACATCAGGACATTGGAGTAATGCATTAACTTCTGCATGCACTGCCTCGCAAGAGTCTTGCCCAGGTGGTAGGTCATGTCCTTTACATGCATGGCCTTCATTACAATGTCCTAAGCTAGCAGCTACGCCGTTATAACCTGTGCCAACAATATGTCCTCTTGCATTGACAACTATACACCCAACACCCCGCCTTACGCACGTAGTACGTAAAGCTAAGGTCTTGGCCATAGCTAAAAATGTAATATCTTTAGTGGGGCGCATTATGCGTCAATGCTTCGGCAATAATATGTAATATGCGATAAAGCGCGTGGGTAGGTATCCGCCCTTCAGACTCGGCTAGCACCTGAATAATTGCGCGCCTAGCACTCATGTGTGAACGTAAAGGTATACCTGCTTTTTCTACTACTGCTGTTTGTATAGTCATACTGACATCTCCGCTGAAATTGAGGGCCATGGGTCATATTCTTTTAACTCAACATCATCCATGGTTAAATCAAAAATACTCTTCTTAGCTAATACTAAGGTAGGTAGTTTACGTGGCTTCCGAATAAGCATTTCTTGCACTTGGTCTATATGATTTAGATAAATATGTGCATCGCCTAACTGGAATATTAAATACCGTGACTCTAATCCTACTTCTTGTGCTAGCATTGATAATAGCACTGCATAACTTGCGACATCGAAAGGCATACCTAAAAATAGGTCTACTGATCGCATATCTACTCTTAAATCAAGGTGTCCATTTGAAACATAGCATTGAAACAAAATATGGCACGGTGGTAAGCACATTTGATCTAACTCTGCCGGTTGCCAAGCCGTAACAACATGACGGCGGCTGTAAGGGTTAGCTTTTAAGTTAACTATTAAATCCGACAACTGGTCAACTACATACCTAGTACCTTGCCAGTTGCGCCATTGCACCCCATAAATGCGCCCTACATCACCAGGACCTCGTGGGGACCAATTAGTAGCCTTAGCATTGGCATCCCAAATTTTAACCCCCAGCTTATGAAAGTCTTCAAGGTTATCTTTGCCATGTATAAAGCATAGCAACTCACCTAATACTTGCTTAAATGCTAAGCGCTTAGTGGTAGTGGCGGGAAAACCTTCACGCAAATCAAAAGTTACTTGTGCACCAAACACTGAAATAGTACCGGTACCAGTGCGGTCTTCCCGTATAAGACCAGTATCGCGTACCCGCTTAATTAACTCTAGGTAAGGTATCATGATTGCTCTTCCTTTTTAATCGTTGTGCCCTATGACGGGCATTATTATTTAGTCTACATAAATCGCAGCGACATTTATAAACTTCATAGCCACTACGAGTACCATGCTTCCAAGGGTTAAGTTGCCCTGGATTTAATACTTTATCTATTGCTAACTCTCTAGAAAGTCTACGCCATATTGTAGACGTACTTACTTTTAATTCTTTTGCCCAATCTGAAAGTGTTTTTTTAACACCATTAAGTTCTATATATCTACTTCGTGTTGTGTTATTTAATTGCGCTGTTAATGTAATCCATTTACAATTTTCAGGTGAGTACCCTTGGTTAACATCAATCCGATCTAAAGTTAAAAATATCGCATCTCCAAAAGATAAAGCCCAATCTATAAATATTGTACGTGTATGCCATGTTTTGCATACTGTAATACCTCTTCCGCCATAATTTTTATACGCATGATGTTGTAGGTAATAACATCGTGCCATCATATTTTTATGTAGTAAACGTAACTTTTTAATTCCCGGTATTTTCCCACTTTCCGTGGTTGAATATTTGTCGCGTAATTTTTGCATCAGTAGCACCTTCCTCTAACTCAATGTCTCTATATAATAACTGCATGTATCCTATTATATCACGAACTGTGTCTAAGTATAAAGGATCGCCTGTTAGAAGTCTAGCAAGTTTACTCGCTATAGCTTCTAAGGCTTCTTTATGTGTGGCACTTAAAATAGGCCAATTAGGTGTATCATGTATAGCTGCTTTTATTTGTTGCGCTATATAGGCATTTACTTCAAATGTGCCATGCGTTTTTGCACGCTCAGCTAATATTGTTTGAATGTCAGTCATTTAGCACCTCGTTTAATATCTGCACGGTACCAATTTAAACTAGTAGCAGTTGTATTAGCTTCTGGCCAGCGTACCTTAACTTGTATTAAAATCTCGGCATTTGCGACACCTTCAATAATCTGTTCTTTACAAAAGGCCCCAATGCCGAGACCGCGTGGCTTTGCCTCAGTAACAGGTTTTGCTGCCTTTACTTTAGCGGCTTTCTCTGCTTTCTTAATAGCTACTTCTTGCTGTAATTGGTTAGGTGTTTCTGATGCTTCTGATGCTAAGGCTTTATCCTCAGCTGTTGTTGCTGTTGCCATAATAATCTCCTTGAGGTTTTTAATTACAGGTAAGTTGTGCATGTATGCACGTTGGGCTAACTTTAAAAATGACACCGCAGCTGCCGTTACAGTACTTGGCACCTCAGTATCAAATTCTTTATTAAATGCATGTGTGGGTAATTTACTTAGCACTACGCCTATAGCTTGTGCTTCTAAGTAATGGGTAATTTTAGCCGTCTGCTGAATGCGGAGGACAATATGTCTATTGTGATTTCTGAGCACTGCGTATTGCATGATCTTTCCTTAAGTCAGTCGTAGCAAGTATTTGCGTTATTCGACGATAGTTAATTATAATCTATTTACATGTTTATGTATACAACTACACTGCCCAGTAGTCAGCTAAAGCGGTCAATAAAGATTGTTGAAGTTTATCTTTTTTAGCCACAATAGCTAGCACAGCATTATCAATAGTTTTATTAGCTACCAAATGGTACACAAAGACTTTTTGCGTCTGCCCTTGGCGATATACTCGCGCAATGAACTGTTCATAAGTTTCTAAATTGTACGTTAATGTAAACCAACATATTGAGCTACCCCCATGCTGTAAATTTACACCATGAGATACTGCGCTACTTTGGGCTAATAGCAAAGGTATTTCACCTGCATTCCACTTGTCTATGATTGTAGCACCTTGCTTGACTGTCATGCCACCACCAATAATAGGTAGCTTACCTCCAAAGGCAGCATTAATTGCAGTAGCCTCATGGGTATACTCATACGCCACAAGCAAAGGCTGCCCTTCTAACTCTTCAACTAAGTCTTGTAGCGCCTCAACCTTAGCACTATGTATAATGTGCACTTCACCTTGCTCGTCATATACTGATCCAGAGGCAATTTGGCGACATTTACCTGCTGCTACGGCCGCATTAACTGCAGTAACTTTACCTTCTGCTACTTCGATCTGTAACTTCTTCTCCATTTTAAGATATTGGAGCTGGGCTTCCTCAGGTAAGTCCACTGTAATGTTAACTTTAATTAAGTCAGGCATTTCTAAGTAATCCTCAGCTGCCATGCGCATCACTCGCGGCGCTAGTAACTGTTGAATTTGAGTAGCTGCATTAGGTTTTAACTTCCATTCATATCCGCCAAAGCCTGTTTGAAAAAAGTATAGATCACGATAGTGTGAAATATATGGGCCGAACGTAGCACCTTGATCCATGCAAAATACTTGCCCAAATATATCAAGTAAACTATTGGCTGCGGGTGATCCTGTTAGGATATACCTACGCTTAAACTTGCCTAGCATTTTCTTGAGTATCTTAAAGCGTTGAGTATTGGTATGCTTCAGCTTAGAGCTTTCATCAATAACTAGCACGTCAAACATAGGAGCATGTCTTGTAGCTGCTTCTAGCCATTTTAAGCCTTCATAGTTCATGACATATACATCATGGTTCTCAGCCAAGACCTTATCTTTATTTAAGCCATGTAAGATACCAACAGATAGATGCTGAAACTCATCCCATTTTTGTCCTTCAGCTGGCCAAGTAGAATAGCACACCCGCAAAGGGGCAAGCACTAGCATTTTCTTTACTAGCCCCTTAGCACGTAGCACTTCGTACGCGGCAAAAGTAATACTAGTCTTTCCTAAACCGGGGGCAATGAATAGCCCTGCACAAGCTCTTTCTAACATAAACTTAATGCAGCGCTCTTGGTACTTATGTGGTGTGTATTTCACTATAATCCTTTAGTACCTTATAGGCCTCTTCAAAGCCATAACAGACATGCACAATAGCTTTATGTGCTTTAAGCTCAGCTATTGCACTTTTTTGCCCTTCAGATAGTATGCCTTTATCTCTTTTGAGCTCTACCCAGATATAGGTCCCTTGTCCGGTAAGAATAAGTCGATCTGGATAGCCTCGCCGCCCAACAACATTTTGTTTTAAGCAAAGCCAGCCTAGCTTTTTGCACTCTTTAACTAGCTTAGCCTCAATCGCTTTTTCTAGCATATAGTTACCAATGATGAATTGCGTTTATAATAAGTGTTATATTGGCCACTGCGGCTAGACCAATAACTAGCCATTCTTTTAGTACGTGCATGGACCAGAGTTAGCTTTTCTAAAATGACAAAACCCACAAAACTGATTAGGGCGTGCAGACCACATATCATCTATAAACATTGGTAATACTCGATCTTCCCACTTTTTCTTTAAGTCTGGCAGCATGGCTTGAGTATACGCACCGTGTGAGGTACCTACAATTTCACCAGTATCTAAAAACCATAGCTCAGCTGCAATATGCTCAACCTCAGGGTAGAGTATTAGCGCAGCTAAAGCATAAAGTTCTAGCTGATCTTCATAGCCACCTCTGTTCTTACCTGTCTTGAAGTCAATAATACGAATAGTGTCATCATCTAAGGCTAATGCATCAATTTTGATACGGCACCAAGCATCAGCATCAAACCAGCCAGTCTGTTGCCAGTCTTTAGTAAAAGTAATTTCAAGCTCAGCTATTGCTTTTAAGTCACGCAAGTCTTTTAATTCCACAGCCAATAGCTTGTATGTATCTGGAATATTAGGTGCTTCAGACTTAAGATAAAGCTCACCTTGTTTATGAATAGCGCCACCACGATCCATTGCAATAGATCCAGGCTCTTTAATACCATCTAAGACAGTAATCTTAAATTTTAAAGGGCATTGCTCATAAGTATTTAGCCGTGAATAAGACCAGGCAGTGACTGACTTAGCCTTACCTGCTTTTTTAATTTCAATTTTGGACATTAATTTTGCTACCTTTTTTTAAATTATCTACAGCCCATAATGGCTGTAAATTTGTATAATGAAATAAAGCTTCAAGCTCATTAATACTTTTTGCACTTATTAAAGGTGTTATATGATCAATATGCCAAGTACCATAATTGTCCCATGTCATACCTTCAGTAAATTTATTCTCAAGATATATTTGCACTTCTTTAAATGTAGCCCCTAAATATTCTTGAGTGCGACTTCGTTTTGTATAACCTTTATATTTAAATGCTGCGTGCATTCTACTTCTTACTGCATCAATTAAAGCTACTAAAGGCATAGTGTTGCGTCTATGTACTTTTATAGCCGCATGGTAAGCTCGGCACTCTTCTAGCTTATTACTGTAACGAAGCCTATTACGTATTGTGTTATCTTCTTGCGCACATTGCCAGCAAACACGCCCCATAAATCCAGACGCTTTTTTATTTTGCCCGGCTAATTTATTAAATAGCTTACTTATGCCGCATACTTTACATTTTTTAAACATTTATTAAGTCTCTGCAAAATTATAACCTCGTGCCTCTGTTGAAATAATTTTATATTCTAAAATGTCCTGAAAGCTACCATTCATTGCTTGTGCAAGTATTCCAGCTTCCTCATCTTGATACTCTATTGGACACTCAATTACAATTTCATCATGACACGAAATAATAATTATACCATGCTTAGTATTCTTAGCATAGTTAATTAGGGCTTGCTTAGATTGATCAGCTGCGCTACCCTGAATGAGATAGTTAGTCAGCTTAAATGAATATGTTTGAAGCTTACCATTGACTACTTTAGGTGTTTCAGCATAATACCGACGGCCCCCCAAAGTGGTAAGATAACTGCCACTGTCACCTCGACGGGTGAGCTCTCGTTGCATTTCTTTAATTTCAGGTAGAGCTTTTAAGTACTGCGCTTTAATAGCTGTCGCTTCGGCAATACTTACGCCTAAACTCTCTGCAATTTTAGCTACACCGGCCCCATACAAGACTGCAAAGCCTAGTGTCTTAGCCACCTTACGTGTAATCTTGGCAATATCTGCCGCAATCATATGAACGTCAGCTTCAGGCTCTTTTTGCAGCACTTCTAGCAGTCCACCACCAGCAAAATGGGCTAGTAACCGCAGTTCTTGCGCTGAGTAATCCCGCGAAATCATAATATTACCCTCATCTGGAATAATGTAACTACGCACCGAAGGCAGGACAAAGTCAGTCACATATTCAAGCTTGGCTAACTGTGCCTTTAATCCTTCCCATTCAACTGGAATAGCTTGTAAGTTAGGTGAAGACGAGATACGTCCTGTCCTAGCACCAGTATCAGAGTAATTACGCACTTGGTTCCAGCGGACATACATGCGTCCGGTTACCTTAGCTTGTTCATACCAAGGCATTAAGAAAGTGCGGAGTGTTGTTGCAATGGCACGGCGGCATAAGATATGCCCTAGTAATTGTGGGTCTGAAATTGCTTCAATAATGGAGTCTTTAGCAACGGAACGATTGCCTTTCTCAGTTAAGGCAAAGCCTTTACCTGCCAGGCCTTTAGCTTCAATTGCGTCAGCCAGCGCTTCGCCAGAGTCAATATCAACCTCACCAACAATGCTTTTAATACCTTTGTCCAGGCCAGTTAATATCTCAATATAATGCTCAATATCAGTATGCAGCTTAGCAATGTCAACCCTAACACCACGCTTTTCCATTTTATAAATGTGCGGCATCAAAGCCATTTCACGTTGGTAGCCTTGCTGTATACTTTCAGTATACAAAGCCTCAAATATCTTTTCGGTACGATCAACGTCACCTATTGCATAAGGACCAACCACATCTGCTGGTGCTTCACCAATATGCGCGCCCCAATCTTTCTGCCCTTTACGTACAAGGCCATTAATAATCAGCCAATCACGTACGGCGTCTTGCTCATCAGGCGGGAGGTCAAACAGTTTTTCAGCTAATGGTTTAAGGCTCAACTCGCCATGCGCATTATTAAGAAAAGCTAGCACCATTGAGTCATGCCACATAGGCCAGTCAATAGCTAAGCCCATTTTTTCTTGCGTAATAGCGGCTTCAAACATTAAATTGTGGGCTAAGAATGCATAGCCCGGAGTTTCTAAGGCTTCTTTTAATGCCGCCTTACCTTCTTCAAAAGTACAATTGTTACCTTTGGGATGCCCCCAAGCCCAATACTTAGCTACGCCGTCTTTACGTATAGCTACGCCTACTGGCATTGGAGGGTAATCCGGTCTATTCTGAATTGGTTCTGTTTCATAGTCAATTGTTATAATCTTCGATACTGACATAAAAACCTTTCTTAAGTTGTGTTGCTAGCCTTTTGCGCCTATAGCCATATCAGTCTTTTCTCTAATTGAGCGCATTTTAGAATAGCGATTATAAATACGCAGCATGACACGAAGTCTTGCACGCTCAGACTGTTCTTGTTCCAGCAATTTTTTTAACTCAGCTTCAGTTAATGTCATCACTGCTTTATTAAGAACAGCCCAATTTTTTAAGTATGTACTAAATTGGGCTTGCACTTTACTTTCTCCTTAGATTAGAATTTCTTACCACGGCCTTTGTCAGCAGCTTTCTCTACGTGCGCTGTTACTTGGTATGGCGCAGTAGGCGTTGCTACTTGACCTTCATGACGTTTGATCAACGCACCTAGCACATCGCCATCATTGACTAAATCTTTCTTAGTAAACGTGATCTTGTACTGCGTCTTAGGATCAGGCTGTGCACCTATTGTTGTTACCACAGCGAACGGCGGACGTCGGTCTAGTGTTGCCAATGTGTTGACATAGTTAGCCCAGTTTTTAGTGGATGTTACAGGTAACTTTAAGAATGCAATTTCAGCAATCTCTACATTTGGTGCATCAAGAGGACTGGCTGGTACCATTGCAAGGCGGCGACTATTTTTACATGCCTTACCTTTACCACGGTCAGCTGAACCAAACTCATTTTGAGGGCAGCCTTTACAAGTGTCATGCTGTGGTTGACTTGAGTCAGGATGCGGTGCTAATTCTTTGTCATCGTGCGCAAAAGCAAAGCACACTGGACTTGCAGGATTATCAGGATCAAAGTCATCAACATAGTAAGTATTCTCATAGATACTGTCTACTACCACAACATCTAATTTGTTACCTGCTACCGCCTGGCCTTGCCATTGTAGGACGCCACTACGTGTAGTAATAAAACTACCGGTTGGCGCAGCTTCAGCTTGCTGTGCTTGGGTTGCAAATTGGGCAAGACGATCGGCCCATTCGGTTGGCATAGCTACTGCAGTTTCATTAGGTATAACTACTTCATTAGTCATTTTCAGCTCCTTAGTTACAAGTTAAAGTTAAGGGTACCTTGCTCAGGCCCTTTAAACCAACTCGGTGCGCCACGTCTAGTCCAGGTTGCACCTTGTTGGGCAGTACAATAAAACTGTTGATATGCTTTGATAGGCTGGCCTTGTATTGCTTTGGGCAATAACTGTAACCAACGTCTCGGTTTATATTCTATACTTTTAAGTCTAGGTAACACATGAAGACTTTCTAAGTACTCTTCAGGACATACACCAAACCTAAACTTAGTTTCTTTAATCAACTGCGCCGTTAAAACATTCAGCCAGTTGTACTCGTTATACCCACCACACCATTTAGTTAAAATATGATGCTTAAAGGGATGGTGATCTGCATGCACTGCACGCATTACTTCAAGCAGCACCGGAATGCTTTCTATTAGATGCTCATCAGAATACATCACGGCACACTGATGAGGATCTTCATCAAGTAGGTATACTTGAGGCCGCACTTATACGCCTGCTTTAGTAAGTGATAATCCTACTTTATGGAAGGCTTCAATACCCGGTATTTCAGTACCTGCATCAAAGCGCTCAGCACAAGCTCTAGATCCTGGTTGCTTACGCATTAACTCCCAAGAACCTGTCTCAGCAACATACGCAGTAAAGGCTTCCCAGCTACTGATCTGATACACGATTGTGTTTTTGATACTTGCACTAGCAATTGCGCCCTTAGCACCTCGTAGCTCTGCTTTATCAAAGGTATTTAAAATATGCGCTTCATAGGCACGTTCTATTTCACCCATGGCATCTACTTCTCGTTGATAATCTAAGCGCTTAGCACGTGCCTCATATAAAGCATCAATGCAACCACCTACTGTTGTTGGAAATTCTATGGACATTTGTAACTCCTAATTAGTCAGCTGTAACACAGCGATATAAATATTATGCTCTTTTACTGCAATATTGTATACATTTATTTCGCCAGCCCTAAACCGAAAGTCTATTTAATTCAGTTTAGGAATGGGAAAATAAATTGGTAAAAGCATGCCTTTATCCATGTGCAAGGTATACATCAGCTAGCAGACCCGCTTCGTGATAGATGCGATCGGGGGTCCACAAGCTGCTGTAAGAAGATGCTAAGCTAAGCATAAACATAAGCACTAATTCTTGCCTAGTTTGCATCCTGTGGAACCTCATTAGCCATGTCTTCTTCCAATGCGGCCTTGTCTTGCTGTGCTTGGGCTTGTTGATTGAGCACCGCTTGTTGATGCAAAGCTGCTTGGGCTAGATGTACTGAAGTTACTTCCTTCTGCACACTTAACACCGCGAACATCTCGTCTAGGTTGGTACCGCCCTCGTACGCCGACGCCGTGTGCATAGCGTTAGCGATAATGGTTGCTGCGTTTGAATATCCACTCATTTTACTTCTCCTGGTTGTTTACATCGTTTAAGTAGTTCTTTTAATTCTTCCATCTGCTCTGGTGTTAATTTCATTTTAACTTATCCTCAATGACACGGTAAAACTTTACATACTCCCACTCAAGACTATTGGCAAACGTTTTAACTGATTGCCCCGTATACGTTTCCACTTCTATTTCTGCCCATTCGTCTTCTGGGCATTCAGGCGAGCCGTCATGCTTTTGCCATGTGCTCATTCTTTAATGCTCCCAGTGTATTCAAAGTATAGGTAAACACAGCATGAGAACATCACCCCCAACATAAATGCTATGAAGTACATCATGAGTTCTTCTCCTTTAACTTAGCTTCAATGGCAAGCGCAAGTTTCCCACCAAAATACATTTCAGTATTTTCTTCTGCTTCTATATTAGACCAAATTTTATTCCGCTCTTCATCACCCAGTCCTTGCCATTCTTTCTTTACTACCCAATCACACATACATTCGTGGTAGCAAGTAGCGGCACATTCGCACCTATCAGAATTAAACATCATTCTTCTCCCTTATTGCTTTTTCAATATTTTTTAATGTTGCGTTTATAGCTATTAAAATAAAATAAATAGCAAGCAATCCAAAAACAATTCCTATCGTACTCATGTGTTCTTCTCCCTTAAAGTGCGGTCAATCACTCCAATAAAATCTTCAAGCGATATATCACTTACATTAAAAAATATAGCTTTGTCCTTTATCTCATCATCACTCAGTCCTTGCCATTGTTTTGGGTGGGTGTAGAGGGGTGATTGCAGTTTTACTACCGCCTCGTATCCCTTATTATCTAGCCCAATAACGTGCGTCAAGGATTGCGTAGTAATAGTCATGTTTCCACCATTGTCATAAAGTTCTTGAGTAGTTGGTTGTTCTAGTGCTTCTTTGCAAGCCTTAACTGCCTTTGTATGGTCTGTTCCATATAGCAACGCTTCAATCGCCATTTTTAATGCTTCGTCTTTAGTCATCTTGTACCTCAATCTTTCCTAATAGGGGCATTGCTGAAGTTTTATCCCATTCTGTACTAAATTCAATTTTCCCAAACCTAGTATCAATATACGCATACAAATACTTCTTCTCTTTAAACCTAAAAGCGTGGGCTGATGCAACTACTTCTACTGGTTGTTGCTTGATGCGGTACTGATATTCAACTATTTCCCATTCAGGATTTATATCTGCTGTCCATTCAGACCAACCCCATTCGCCATGACCAGTTTGGCATAACATTGATACTTCAATATCAGCACCATCAGCCCACGCTTTTATTTCTTTGTGCCATTTATGTTGTGTCATATATTCATAGCTCCTTTAAACACTCTACCCACAGCAGGGACAATATCAGTATAGCCCATGCGGAAGGCTAATTCAAAACTGTTATACGCCTCGGGAATAATAATGGGGTCTAACTTACGCAGGGCACGAGGCACTGACGGGGGATTAACACTATAA
>Ga0208248_1000177_pt1 | contig 22418 bp, 19 predicted proteins | sample CryBogmetaGMA5M_FD_184545 | JGI IMG/M metagenome (GOLD analysis project Ga0208248, IMG submission 184545) | Freshwater microbial communities from Crystal Bog, Wisconsin, USA - MA5M (SPAdes) | ecosystem: Environmental > Aquatic > Freshwater > Lake | place: Crystal Bog, Wisconsin, USA | collected...
CTGTCAGAACCCGCCGGCCGGCAGGTTCTGACAGAGCGGCCGGATTGCCACCACGACAATCCATCCCATGCCCACATAAACCAGTGTTGAAAACAGTTTGAAGCGACCCGTGAAAAAGACCTTGAACACCACCCCCACCAGCGCCAACCCCCAGACAACTCCAAATAATGACCATCCCCAGGGCCCCCGCAGGGGAACCAGCAGAAAAGGCGTGTAGGTCCCCGCGATGAGCAGATAAATGGCGGAGTGGTCAATGACTTTCAGAACGGCTTTAGCCCGCGGCCAGGGCAAGCTGTGGTAAAGGGTGGAGGCGGCAAACAGCATCACCAATGTCGCACCATACACTGAACACGACACCACATGCCACGCCGTACCCCTTAGCGCGGCATAGACCACCATCACCGACAGCGCCGCCACGGCAAGTAAAACACCGATCCCGTGCGTAACACTACTCGCGATTTCCTCGGTCAGTGAATAGGGCTTGATAGTCTGAGTCATGCAGCACTCTACCATGGCCGCAACCTCATCCGCCAGCCTTCCGTTCCCCGCAGTAGAAGACGACAGGCTACAGGTGCATCAGGCGCGACTTGATAAACACCAGCGCGGCCGTAAGGTTGACGGCTGCCGCGGGCGTCATGGGGGCATTCGGCTCCCAGCTATGGCCCCGAATCGTCAACATCCAGGCAGTGGGACACTTCCCGTATAGTTCATCGCATAACGCCAGCACCGTGGCTGGCGCCATGGCATGGGTTGAGAAGGCAATGCTCATCTCCGGCAATAGCGCCCGGAATGAAAACGATTCAACCCCATCCTGTGTCGCATCGGCGAAAATCACGACCTCGTGTCCGGATATCGCCAAGGCATCCTCGGCATTCAACTGGTAGTTTGAATCCAGGACAATATGACGCCGGGCGGGGACTGAGGCGACCCACTGTTCGAGCTCGTTCACCAGGGCGGGCCCCAAGCCGTCATCCTGTCGACCAGGGTTACCATACCCATAAACCAGAACCGATTTCATCTTTGCTTCCGATCCAGAATCCGACCACCGTCACCAACCAGAAAAAACTCCAGCGGCATAGCCCCCAGCGCATGTGTGGCGCAGCTCAGGCAGGGGTCATAGGCGCGGATCACCACTTCAACGGCATTCATCATACCCTCGGTAATTTCCTTTGCGCCGTTCATTTGCGCCCGGGCCACAAAATTGACAGCCTGGTTCATGGCCTCGTTGTTATGGGTCGTCGATACGATCAGGTTGGCCATCTCGATCTGGTCGTCGACATTGACCCTGTAATGATGGAAAAGCGTCCCGCGCGGTGCCTCGATCACCCCCACCCCCTCCAGGTGACGCCGCCCCTTCACCACCAAGTGGTCGCCCGTGATGTCAGGGTCCTCAAGTAATTCCTTGATCACCTCCGCCGCATGCAGGGTCTCGATCAAGCGGGCCCAGTGCGTATGCATACATTTGTCGTTCGGTCGTCCCCCCGTGACCTTCCTGTACTCCTCGAATTCCCGCTGGGCAAGGGGGCTGGGGATGAAATCGACCGTATTGAGCCGGGCCAGCGGCCCCACCCGGTACCAGCCTTTTTCCGGTCCGAGGGCCTTGAGGTACGGAAACTTCATATACGTCCATGCCCGCACATCCTCCCGGATGGTATTCGCATAGTCCTGACAATCCACATCATCCAAAATCCGTTTTCCATCGGCATCCACCGCACGTATGACGCCGTGGTAAAGATCCATGGCGCCATCCTTCCGTACCAGACTCAGGTGGTTTGACGGGAAGCGGGAGAACCCGTCAATGAACGCCTGGTTCCTGCGGTGGTAATCCTTGAAAAACGTCACCGCGCCCTGCGCCCACTCGATCATCTGGTCCGCATTGAGCGGGTACGGTCCATTGAGCAGGCGATCGCGCTCCGCCAGGGTCAGGCTCTTATTCACCCCGCCGGGAATCGCCCCCGTGCCATGAATCTTCTTCCCCGCCGTCGCCAGGATCACCTCCTGGCCGTATTTGCGCATCATCACCGCCTGGGTGGCCAACTCACGGTTGGCGATCGCCAGCCCGAACACATTCCGGGACTCCGGCGGCGAATCATAGCCGAAAAGCAGGTCGGGCATGGCCAAATGGAAGAAATGCAGGCTGTGCGACTGGAATATCTGCCCATAGTGCATCAGGCGGCGGATCTTCTCCGCTGTGGCCGTGAGCCCCTCCCCCGTCCCGGCGCCGACAATCACATCCACCGCCTTCGCCGCCGACACGTGGTGGCTCACCGGGCAGATCCCGCAAAGGCGCTGCACCAAAACGGGTGCCTCCCAGAAGGGCCGACCCTGGACAAAACGCTCAAAGCCGCGGAACTCAACAATGTGCAGGCGGCTGCGAGTGACATTGCCCGCATCGTCGAGCTGGATTGTAACCTTGCCGTGTCCCTCGACGCGGGTAACCGGTTCGATGACAATTTTCCTCGCCATTGACTGCACTCCCGTTAATCAAATTTAAACATCGTGTCCGTAGGCTTGAGCTCGGTTCCGTTGACCAGTGCCACCAGCGCCTCCCAGATAAGGTCCGCCCTCGGGGGACAACCCGGCAGAAAACAGTCAATCTTCACGATTTCGTGGCAGGGATACACCCTGTCGAGAATCTTCGGAAGATCCTCGTCATGGGGGATTATTCCCTTTCCCGAGCCGTCGCCCGTGGTGGGCCCCCGCAGGTAAGACTCCACCAGACATTCCCGGAGCGGAATCATGTTCCGCAATGCCGGAAGCCCCCCCATGATCGCGCATTCCCCCACTGCGACGAGGATCTTGCAGTGCTTGCGGAACTCAATCAGCGTGTGCACGTTTTCATCGTTGCAGCAGCCCCCCTCAATCAGCCCGATATCGCACTCCTTCGTGAAGGTCTTGATATCTGTTAGCGGGGACTTATGGAACTCCACGAGTTCGATCAGCTCCAGCAGGCGTTCATCGATATCGAGAAACGACATATGACACCCAAAGCATCCTGCGAGGGAAACGGTAGCTATCACTTTTTTTGGCATGACTCGTTCTTCCCGGGTTAACCTTCGATCTCGCTGCCGATGGGGGCAATATCATATTTCCGCGCCCCTATGGGAACATCGAACCCTTTTCCCTTCCGCAGGATAGCCCCGACAGGACACATATCCATGGCCTCTTGCACCAGTTCATCACTGACATCCCGCGACGTCTCGGGGTCGATATTGATCACCAGGCGGTCCCCCCGCTTCGCAAAGGCAAAAATCGCCTTACCGTCCTTGTTGTGTATTCCCCGGATACACCGCTTGCACAAGATGCAACGGTTGTGGTCCTTGATAAGCTTGGGATGCCAGGCCTCCACGGCGCGCCGGGGAAAGAGATAGGGAAAGCGGGGAACCGTCATCCGGTAACGGTAGGCCAACGCCTGCAGTTCACAGCTTCCGCTTTTTTCGCAGGACGGGCAGAGATGATTTCCCTCCGCGAAAAGAATTTCAACAACCGACTTCCGGAATGCTTCCAATTCCGGTGTTGAAGTCTGGACCTTCATATCCTCAACCACCTTGGTGGTGCAGGCGGTGACGGGGATCCCATTAACCAGCACGGTGCAAATCCGGCACGATCCCTTCGGAGGGATGCCCCGATAATTGCACAACGTGGGTATGTACACCCCGTTATCCGCCGCCGCCTCAATCAGTTGCCTGCCATCTTCGGCGAGGCACTCAACCCCGTTCAGCGTAAATTTTACAAATGTGGCCATCGCGGTCGCTCCTCAGGATTCCCGGACCACGTCATCGTAGTCTTTCACAGCAGCCTTCAGATCAAATGACGGCACAAACCGGTCATCGCCACCCGTGATCCGGCTGTAATAGAGCGGCTTGAAGTTCCGGATAGTACTGATGATGGGATTCAAGGCCGTCTGGCCGAGACCGCACCGGTTCTTCTTCATGATGGAGGCCCACTGGGTGAACTGCCCGACATCCGCCGCAGTCCCCCTGCCCGCAACGATCTTCTCCATCACGATTTGAGCCATCACGGTCAGGGCTCGGCACGGCACACAGGAACCGCACGACTCGTCCCTGAAGAAGCGGGTAAAATTCAGCACCACATCCTTTAGCAGGTCCCGTTGTGCCCCGATGATGATCAACGATCCCCCCGTAGCAAGATCTTCGTACGCCAGGATGCGGTCAAAGTCGCCGGGACCGATGCAGGCACCGGAAGGCCCGCCCACCTGAACTGCCTGAACCTCATGTGCCCCCACCATGTTCAGGACATCATTGACCGAAAAGCCCCAGGCAATCTCGTAGATCCCAGGCTCATCACAGTCGCCCGACACACTGAGCACCTTCGTACCCTTCGACTCAGGCGTGCCCAGCGAGTTATACCAGTCGACTCCCTTGACCAGAACCTGGACGACGGAACAGAGGGTTTCGACATTATTCACCACCGTGGGTTTCTGCAGATACCCCTTTTCCACTGGAAACGGAGGCCGGTCGCGCGGTTCCCCCCGTTTCCCCTCCGCCGACTCGATGAGTGCCGATTCCTCGCCGCAGACATACGCGCCGGCACCGAATTGGATTTTAATGTCAAAATTAAAACCCACCTTCCCCGCGATCAACGATCCCAGAAGTCTTTGTCCCCGCATTCCAGCCAGCACACTTTCAAGCCAGGCCCGCAGGTAGCGGTACTCATTGCGGATATACAGGATTCCGTGTTGTGCCCCCACCGCATATCCCGCCACAGCCATTCCCTCAAACACCAGTCCGGGTAATTCGGTAAGGATAACGCGATCCTTGAAGGTGCCCGGCTCGCCTTCATCGGCGTTGCAGAAGATATACTTCACCTCCCCGGGGGCCTTGCGCGCAAACTCCCACTTCATGCCTGTGGGAAAACCCGCACCTCCCCGGCCCCGAACGCTCGCCGCCTTCACCATGGCGATGATTTCCCTCGAGCTCATGGAGACCGCGCGCCGTAACCCCGCGCCAGGCTCATAGCCGTCAAACACCATGCCACCCCGCCGCCTGATGTTGTTGCGGACGGAGGAACGCACCAGCCGGTGCGCGTTCATCCCGTCGCCGAAATCAGTCCCGGCAAGATCGGCAACGGTCTTGCCGGCCTTCAGTCCCGCCACCAACGCGCGGGCCTTCTCCGGCGTCAGATGGGGGAAGACGACTTCATTCACAAGGGCCGCAGGCTCCTGGTCGCTCATGCCGATACAGGCGGTGGGGAAAAGACCGATCAGGCCGTCTGTCGACACCCCGCCGAAGGAACATCCGGCAGCCTCCTCCAGCGCCTTGGCAACCCCGGCCCGGCCGCTGAATTCCGCCACGACGCTATTGTTCAGATAGACCGTGTATTTCCCGCGCGGCTCGCGGGCAAAGAAATGATAGAACGAGACCGTCTGTTCAACGTCGACCTGCGGAATGTTCAGAGCCCGTGCAATTTGAGTGATGGCTGAATCGGAGAGATAGCCCTGAACCGCCTGGATATCGATCAGGATATCCATGAGCCGGGTTTCATCCCCCCCGTACTTTTCGATCACGGCAGTGATGCACTGGTCCATGGAGCCAGATTACTCCAAACGCAACCGATGTCAACGGCCTGCTTTCGCTCCAAAACCAGCGTGCTATCAGGGAGGCGATACCGAGAAAATGGCCTTCAGGACGGCATCCACCGGAATCGAGGCGATGGCCGTTCGGGCCTCGGGGGAGTCACGTTCAATGTCACGGGAGCGACTGACACCCTCCGCGCATAGAATTTTGCACCGGGTCCCCACAGGGGCTGTTTTGGCGGGATCGGTCAGGCCGAATATCCCGACCACGGGAACACCCAAGCCGGAAGCCAGGTGCATTCCGCCACTGTCATTGGCCACCACGCACCGGCACAAGCCAAGCAGACCGATCAGTTCCAGAAAATCCGTCTCCCCGGCCAGATTGACCGCCCCGCCCCCCATGCCGAGGAACACCTCTTCACAGACAGGTCGATCAGCCGGACTTCCAAAAATCAATACGCGGCATCCCTGCTCCTCCACCAGCTTCTTTCCCACCGCGGCAAAATTATCCGCCGGCCAGCGCTTGGCCGGCCCAAATGCCGCCCCGGGGAAAAACGCAATGAGATTCCCCTCGGTTGCCCCCCCTTGAAACACTGACTCCACCCTGCCCCGTGCCCGCTCCCGTGCCCCGGCGGGCACCACGAGAAACGGAGGCAGCTCCAACTCCTCATGAGAAACGCGAAGCAGCTCGGCGATTTCAAGTGACTGGTGTCCGCGTACCGCCGTCTCCGACAAAACGGCGCGCTCCGTCAACATCCAGTCGCGGTTATGTCCGGGCATTCCACGGCGCCCCGGAACCCTCGCGAGAAACGGAATCAACGCGGACCGGAAAGACTTTGGCAGGATGTAGGCAAAATCAAATCCACCCTTTTTCACCGCACGGATAGTATCGAGCATGCCGGCGAATCCTTTGCGGAGCGGAATCACCTCGTCGACGCTGGGAAAGAGCCTCCAGAGCTCCGCAACGGAGGGTTTGGCCAACATGGTGAGACGGGAGCCGGGCAACCGCTTCCGGAAGGCGGCCAGGGCCGGCATGCACATCACACAGTCGCCCAGCCAGCTTGTGCTGACGACAAGGATCCGGGCCGATCCGGCGCCGTGGGGCGCGTCACTGGAAACAGATTCGGGCGATACAGGCATTGAAATCCTCACTCCCGGACAACAGCTCAATGTCCACCCTTAGAAAATAGATCGGCAGGTCGCTCCGGTCAAGCCTGGGGAACCGAACGGCATCTTTTTCGGTCGTGATAATGGCTTCGGCGCCACTATCCCTCGCGCTGTTGATGACCTCGATGATTTCCTGCTGCGTATAACGGTGATGATCGGCAAACTGGACCCGCTGTGTCAGGCGGGCACCCAACCGCTCGATCTCGCGCTCGAAGCCGACGGGCGCGGCAATTCCCGATAACGCCGCCACGGTGCGCCCCTTGAGAAAAGATAGTTCCTCGCGGGCCGTCGTGAAAACATTCTTCAGGTAGCGGGCCTTGTGGGTGCACTCGATCATTTCAGCTTTATCGTTCAACTTCCGGATCTCCGCCTTCAAGGCGCTATTGTCACTGCCGTCGCACTTTGTGATGAAAATATAATGGGCGCGGCTGAGATTCCTGACATCCTCCCGCAGGAGACCGCGCGGCAGCATATAGCCGTTCGCAAACGGGTTCTTACTGTCCACCAGCACAATCTCAAGGTGATGCTTCAAGGCAAGATACTGGAACCCGTCGTCCAGGATCAGGGTATCGCACCCATACCGGTTGATGGCAAAACGCCCGCTCTTGACCCGGTCCTTGTCCACCAGCACCGCCACATCGGTCAGGTTGGATGCCAGCATGTACGGCTCATCACCGCCCATGGCGGAATCCAAAAGAAGGTTTTTACCGTCCGACACCACCCGCGGCGGCGTCCGGGACTCGCGGAGCAGCAACTTGCTCATCACTCGCTCTGCCAGAGGGGGCTCCTCCTTCTTATATCCACGGCTGAGGATCGCCACTTTGCGCCCCCGCTTCTGCAGGCTCCGCGCAAATACTTCCACCACGGGCGTCTTACCGGTTCCACCCACCGTAACGTTTCCGATACTGATGACCTGGCACCCAAGCGTATGGTGCCGAATGATGCCGTTGGAATACAGGAAGTGACGGGTTTTAACGATGACATTGAACAAACGGGAAAACTGGGTAAGCGTCCACAGGAGCAGCAGAACACGCCGGTCCCTGATCCGGGAAGTATCCTTCCTCTGGATCAGGTCCACCATGAACGTCTCAATATTTTCCCAACGGTTCGACTTCACATGCCCCCCATAAAAAGCGGGGGCATCGTGCCATTGACAGGCAACATGAGTCAAGCCGTAGCAATGCGCCGATGCAGAATTCTTGACATCGCCCCCCACCATCGGCACCATTCCCCACCCTATGAAGAACAATACAAAGATTGCGGTCCTCAGCGGAGATGGGATCGGCCCGGAAATCATGGAGCAGGCCATCCGGGTCTTGAGTGCCGTCGACAAACGATTTGACCTTGGTTTCGAGTTCATCCCGGCCGATGTCGGCGGCGTCGCCATCGACCGTCAGGGCTGCGCGCTGCCGCAAAGCACGCTTAAAATCTGCGCCTCCAGCCGGGCCATCCTCTTTGGTTCCGTGGGTGGACCCAAGTGGGAGCATCTGCCCCCGGAGCAGCAACCTGAGCGGGGCGCCCTGCTTCCACTGCGCCGCCATTACAGCTTGTTCTGCAACCTCCGCCCCGCAAAACTCCCCCCCGCCATGTTGCCCTGCTCCCCGATACGGCCTGAACTCTGTCCGGACGGGTTTGACATTCTGTGCGTCCGGGAGCTCACCGGCGATGTCTATTTCGGGCAGCCGAAGGGACGCGAGGGCACCGGTCCGAGCGAACGGGCTTTCGACACCATGGCTTATACCCGGCACGAAATCGAACGCGTCTCGCATGTGGCCTTCGAAATGGCACGCCACCGCCGCAAAAAAGTGACCTCGGTGGACAAGGCCAACGTCCTCACCTCCATGGTGCTCTGGCGCGAGGTGGTCACGGAAATTGCGAAGGGTTACCCTGATGTGGAAATCCAGCACATGTACGTGGACAATACCGCCATGCAGTTGCTTCGCTGCCCCCAGCAGTTCGATGTGCTCCTGTGTGGCAATATGTTCGGGGACATCATCAGCGACGAATGCGCCATGCTGGCCGGCTCGCTGGGAATGCTCCCCTCCGCCAGCCTGAACGAGAACGGATTCGGCCTTTATGAGCCGGCGGGCGGCTCAGCCCCCGATATCGCGGGCAAGGGCATTGCCAACCCGATCGCGCAGATCCTCTCCGCCGCTATGATGCTCCGCCATTCCCTGGAGCATGCTGAGGCCGCAACTGCCGTTGAAAAGGCCGTCGATTCCGTTCTCGCGAGCGGGCTACGTACCCGGGATATCGCCAGGGATGCCTCCCAGACTGTCGTCGGAACCGCCGAAATGGGCGGCGCGATCGCTAGCGCCGTCCTGGCGGGGTGATGTCACCGGCCCCGGGCTTCGCCGGGGCCACACCCACCACCTTAAATGAGAGCGCCGGAAGCGACACTGCTACCGGACGGGTAACCTTCATCGGACTGGCCGCATCACCGGGGGGAGCGCTTTTACCCGTCTCGCCCTTGACCGGCTCTCTTTTCTTGGCTGCCTGAGCCTGTCGCTTGGCGATTTCCTCCGGGGTGGCGTCGCGTTCAATTGGCATACTGGCCCCCAGAATAAGATTGCCGCATAACGCCGCATCCACCTTGCTGTCAGCAAACAGGACAATCACGCCATTGTCCCGGCCAGCTGGAATATGGCCTTTTCGGAGGGATATTCCCTTCGGCGGTTCGACCAGCTGAAGTCGGATCTGACCGTCGTACCCCGGCCGCCGCCGCACGGTAACGGGCACGGTGGTCTCCTGCCCCGGAACGAGGGCGAGCACGACAGATGACGGCTTCGGAACCACGGAATAGGGAGCTCCCGACTCAGCAACCAACACAGTCTCTTCCCGAAAGGGAAGCAGGTGCTGGTAGAGAAACGCCTGCATCAAATTTTCGGCGGGTAGCGCCTTGCGAACAATCGACCGGCCCGCAACATTCGCCTTTCCGATCAGGCAGGGTGCGTGTTTCCCCGCAGCGTTACCAGCCGCTGACAGCGTCATGGTAATCTTGTCCACCCCCACGGGAATGACCGCACCGTCCAGCGATAACCCCGGCACGGCATCCTCAAGTGCGACGCTGATCTCTTCATTGAAGTTATCCCTGCGTATCACATGAATCGTGACGACACCGACACCGTCCTTGGGAATGACCACCGCGGCGGGGGTCACTCGCAGGTCGAAATCCGGCATAGGTTCACTGATCCGCAAACGGTAGGCATATGCCGCCCCGCCCCTACCCTGTTTGTCGGTGATCATAACGGTATAAACCCCGGTTTCCGGAAGCTTCGTGATCAGTCCTGAGTCGGCCTGATGAGTGATATACCCTTCCCCCCTGTCCTTCAGATCATCATTCTCAGCGAGCACCTTTCCCCGTCCGTCCAGAAGCGAAACCATGGAATCCAGCGGAGATCCCAGACGCCGGGCATGAACATCCAGGCACACGGACTGGCCTGTCTTACCTTCAAAACGGAAGAAATGCTTCTCACCCGGGGCACCGACACATCCATTGAGAATCACAGGCAGCGTCACTTTCCGCGCCTTACTCACGGTTAGAGCAGGTCTGGATTCCAACTGCTCCGGAAGCTCGCCGAGCGCAAACAAAAAAGGATTGGAGAGAAGCCCCATGTTCGTGACCACGAGATTCTGAACAGCTGCGGCCGTGGCCCCCACATCAACCATCGTCCTGTCATCAGGGAGGTTGAAGCCCGAGAGCTTCACCCGGACGGGCGTATCGCCGCGCGCAGCCCCCAACGGGAAAACGCCGGTCACAAAAGGCAACTCGCCAATCTTCAGACGGTAGACGAAATCCTCCCGCCCCCGATAAATGGAGTCCCGTATCGTCAGTGTGTATTCCCCGTCCGAGGGTACATCGTAAAAAAGCACTGGGTCCTGATTGAACAGGAAATCATTCGCCAGGGCCACAGGATGCCCCGCGTGGTCCTGGATCGCAATGATGGCCTGGAACCAACCGGGCACTCCGTCGGCGATATAAGGCAACAGCGCGCGGGCCGCCGCTTCGATGACAAGATGCTGCCCCTTCGAGGCTGTGAACTTAAAAGTGTCGGTATCCCCCGGCATGATCACACCATTCACAAGCACAGGGAACGGGGGTAAAATGGAGGCCACCTTGGGCTTGTTGTTCGGCTCGGTCTCCAGAACCTCATTCAATTGGCCTACCTGGAACGTGAGTTTATTAGACAAGGCATTCGTCATCACGAGACAGATGTCCCGGTTGCCGGGATCAGCATCCGGCGATACGGTGACCTTGAGGGTCACCACTTCATCAATGACGGCCTCATTCTTCTTCTTGTTTTTCTTTTTCTTGAATTCCACTCCCGCATCAGGATCCTTGGAATCCATGACCTCGACGGCAACCCCTGGCCCGGAAATCAGGGCTGCCGAGGCGCCATAGACATTCTCTCCTCCGATTTTCAAGGTGATGGTTGTTCCCTGCTTGCCGCCGGCGGGGAACACATATCCAATGTGGGGGGACTTATCCGCCGCGAGGCAGGGCATCGCCGCCGAGATCAAGGCTATCCCAAGGAGCAATCGCCTGTTCACATGATCTCCCTAAGCAGGCCGCCGGTATCCTTGGCGGCAACCTCATTACGGGCAAGAGGCGACACCGGAACCTTGAGACCCTGAGGTGTCGTTAATTCCGCAGCCAGATCAATACCCAGCAGTTCATACATGCTGCCGAGGAGATCCCAGGGATAGATCGGGCGTTCAATGACGGTCTCGCCACGTTCATCCGTCTTGCCGACCACCGCTCCGCCCCGGAATCCGCCACCCGCCACCAACGCTGAAAAAGCCTTCCCGTAGTGTCCACGCCCTCCATCCCAGGGCGCTTCCCACTGAATTTTCGGGGTGCGTCCAAATTCACCACTCACCCACACCAGGGTGCTGTCAAGCAACCCATGATCCGACAGATCCTGCAGCAGGGCGGATAGCGCCTGATCGAGTTCAGGCAACTTCTGAGCCATGGCGGGAAAATGCTTCTTATGGGTGTCCCATCCCTGGTGATTGATCGTAACAAACGGAACACCCCGCTCGACCAAACGGCGGGCCAGCAGGCAGGACTGCCCGAACTTTTTGCGTCCGTAGCGATCCCGAAGCTCAGCCTTCTCCTCCGTCAGGGCAAAAGCCTTACCGGTTGTCCCGAGAATCATTTCGTAGGCCTGATCCCGACTGGAATGAATCGACTGAACCACCGGGTCATCACGTCTTTCAGCTCCCAGCCCATCCAGATCATTGAGAAGGACTCTCCGATCCCGCTGCCGTTCCTCGGTCACTGTCTCCGACACGATCCCCTCAACGCAGAATGGGTCGCGCCCGGGATCACCCCCCGTCGAGAAAGGCTTGTATTTGGAACCCAGGAATCCGGATTCTGAGAACCGCCCCTGCGGGGTGGTCACCGTAATATAGGGAGGCAGCATTCCCTGATAGCCGCCGTTGTATCCATTGAAATACGACACGATGGCGCCCATGCCGGGGCACACCAGACCGTTATCGGATTTTCGCCCCGCCTGAACCAGATAGGCAGCCGTCTCGTGCCCGTTGTTACCGTGGGTCATTCCCCGTAAAAGCGTATATTTGTCGGCCATCTTTGCCAACAGAGGGAGCATCTGGCATAGTTCGATCCCTGCCACGTTGGTCGCAAGCGACTTTGTGTAGGGCCCGCAGTAATCGCGCCCGGCACCAGGCTTGGGATCAAACGTATCCAGATGCGAGGGCCCTCCCCACAACCAGATTTGAATCACCGATTTTGCTTTCTTACGCCGCACCGGCGATGCCGGAGCCCCAAAACCGCCTTCGCCTGCCCGCAGGAGCTGACCGCCCGCCAGGAATAATCCCGCCAGCCCCAGGGATCCCGAACGAAGAAATGTCCGGCGCGAGAACGCATCCTCCGGTTGAGATGGATATCTGCTCATAATTGTTAATCCTCAATGCCTCATGATGAATTCCGTCGAATTGATCAGCGCCCAGGCCAGGTCGCACACGGACTCCGCCGGCTTCCGCTTCGCTGAGGCCAGATACTCGCCTGCCTTAAGCTTTTCCGCCCCGGTCGGAAATCGGGACAACACCAGCAGATATAACTCATCTACAAGGGTGGAATCCGCCGCCCTCATCCGCCCCCCACCCTTGGGCTTGCCTCCCTTTGCGAGTTGCATCAGCACGGGACTGCGCTCAATTTTCTTCTGGATATGACTCGAATTCAGCAGGTGCTGGGCTTGGAACATGGAGGGCGAGGCGGATCGCTCGGATTCGTAAGAGGTATTGCGCGCAGGACGCCCGAACAATTCGAGAAAGGGCAGCTCAATACTGCCGTCAGCCAGGCAGATGGCACGCTGGTCATCGGGGAGAAAGGTGAAGGGCTCGGGAATGCTGCTCGTGTACTTCTCCCCAGTCCCCGTAACCTGATTGATGGCGTCCAGCAATGGCTCGGCATCAAGCCGGCGTAGCCGGTAATGCGAAAACCCCGTTTCATCAGCGGCATTCCCGGCATTCGGGGTGGATGACCGCTGATAAGTGGCAGAGTTGAGTATGAGGCGATAGACAGACTTGAGATCATACTTGTGGCTGATAAGTTCCCGCTCCAAATCCGCCAATAATTCCGGACTCGAGGCCGGATTAGAGGGCCGGAAATCATCAGGTTCATGAACCAATCCCCGTCCGATCAGCCAGAACCAAACCCGGTTGACCATGCATTTCGCAAACCACGGATTGCCGGGTGCGGTCAGCCAATCCGCAAAAGCGCCCCTGGGATCCTGGTCCGGGGGAAGGAAATACACGCGACCATCCAAAGCGCGAGGAACGACCTCCTTACCGGTAGCGGAATTGGTGAGGTGCCCGAGGGGATTGAAGAAGACGATCTCCTCCTTCCATTCATCCGTGCCCTTGTACCCCACTTTGGCAAAGAAAGCTGAAAATTCCTCGATCTGGGATTGTGCCAGGCCCGCATTCCCCAGTCGGATTCCCATGAAAACAAGTGCAACCGTATCCGCGATCTGGCGGGCGGAACGCTCCTGAAACGGGCGATAGAAATTAGCAGACGGAGAGCGGAAATTGCTGCCTGCGGCCGTCAGCAGCTCCCTCGCAAACTGGTCGTAGGGCTTGTTCTGCCGGAGGGAATCCCGGATCCACCGATCATAGGCCTGAACGGCATTGGGCCAGAGATTGCTGGGGAACTCAGCCTTGACTCTCAACAAATCACCCCACTTTAGGCCCCAGTATTCTGCAAATTCAGGGCGCTGAAGAAGAGATTCAATAAGTTTCGCACGCTTATCGGGGCTCTTATTGGCAAAGAACGTCCTGACTTCGGGGGGCGTCGGCAGGGTTCCGATGACATCTAAGTACACACGCCGGACAAAGACCTCATCTGTGCAGCATTCAGAGGGGGAAATTCCCTTGCCTGTCATGACCGCACCAACCCGTGCGTCTATTGGGTTGTCAGTCCCAACCCCGGCAGGTTCCGCTGCGGCCCAATCGCTCAACGACAGGCCCATTACAAGCCAAACGCACAATCCCCATCGATTAGCCTGTCGAAACATCCCCGATCCCCTCCCGGAATTACTCAGTTATAGAATATAACGATCCAGAAGGCAGGTTTATTGTGATGAAATAATCAGTATCTTGATTAAGCCATTTACATACAGCTTTCCTGATTGGCGGCTACCCCCGGGCTATGATAGTGTCGACCCCTATGACAGCGCGCAAAACCATCAAATCAAATCGATCGGTGAAGACTTCGCCCCACGCGGCCAGCTATGTGCAGCGGGGGCGTGAGATCATCGACATGGAGATCGAAGGCCTCCAGAATGTCAGAACGCACCTCAACTCGGGATTCGGACATGCCGTGGACATGATCATCGAGGCCACCGAAGCAGGCGGCAAGGTGGTCGTCACCGGAGTCGGGAAAAATCTCCACATCGGGGAAAAAATCTCAGCCACTCTCGCCAGCACCGGAACCACCAGCGTCATGCTCAATCCCATCCAGGCCATGCACGGGGACCTGGGTATTCTGGCCCCTGCCGATGTCCTTCTCGCGCTCAGTTACAGCGGCGAATCGGAGGAAGTCCTGAACCTCCTGCCCCTGGTGCGCCGGTTCGGGCTGAAGGTGATTTCCCTGACAGGCAAGCTGAACAGCTCCATGGCCAAATTAAGCGACGAGGTCATCTCCGTGGCGGTTGCCCGCGAAGCATGCCCCTTCAACATGGCCCCCACCACGAGTACGACGGCCACCCTGGCGGTCGGCGATGCGCTGGCCATGGTGCTTCTGAAGGCGCGCGGCTTCAAAATCGAGGACTACGCGAAACGCCACCCCGCCGGCGCCATCGGGCGAACACTGCTCCTGAGGGTATCCGACATGATGCGCAAGGGCGAACGGGTCGCCTCCGTCCGGTCTGGCGCGAAAGTCAAGGATGTCATCCTCGCCATGACTCGCGCCCGGACAGGTTCAGCCGGGATCATCGACAAGCAGGACCGCGTTCGGGGCATCTTTACCGATGGCGATCTGCGGCGTCACCTTCCCCAGCATCCGGACCTGGTGAACATGCCCGTGGAATCGCTGATGACCCGCAATCCCATCACGGTGCAGGAAGACTGCCTGGCGGCCGATGTGCTGCGGATTTTCGAGAAGCATAACATCGACGATCTCCTTGTGGTGGACTCCAAAAACCGGCTGGTCGGCGCGGTGGATATCCAGGATCTCCCAAAACTGAAGATCATGTAATTCTCAAGGATTCCAAACCATGTCCGACATGACCCTCCTGCAATCCGCGATCCTTGGCCTAGTCGAGGGAGTCACCGAGTATCTTCCCATCAGTTCAACCGGACACCTGCTCCTGGCCCAGAAGCTGATGGGCATCGGCCAAACCGCCGGAACACAGCAAGCCTCCGAGGCCTACGCTGTCTGCATCCAGGCTGGCGCGATTCTGGCGGTTGCCGGCCTGTACTTTAAACGGCTCCGAGGCGTTATTGAGGGCGGCCTGGGGAAGAATCCCGAGGGGCTCAGACTGGGAATCAACATGGTGGTGGCATTCCTGCCTGCCGCCATCATCGGCCTGACCCTTGAAAAATGGATCAAGCATCACCTGTTCGGTGGCGGGGCGTACGGCCTGTGGCCCGTCGTGGCCGCCTGGTTTGCGGGCGGGCTGGCCATCCTGCTGGTGGAGTGGCGGCGCCAGAGATCCGGACAGGACAGCACAACGGGCAGCAGCCTCCCGGAACTCACCTGGAAAATGGCCCTGCTGATCGGCTCCGTTCAGGTTCTGGCCATGTGGCCCGGAGTCAGCCGCAGCCTGGCGACCATCCTGGGCGGACTCTGGGCGGGGCTGTCCCTTGTCGCGGCGGTTGAATTCAGCTTCCTGCTGGGACTCATCACACTGGGTGCCGCGACCGCTCTGGACACCTTGAAATATGGCCACGAGATCCTTTCGCATTACGGTTGGCAAGCGTCCCTCCTCGGGGTCGTGGTCTCGTTTATTTCCGCCGCACTGGCCATTAAATGGCTCGTGGCGTACCTCCAGAAACACCCCTTGTCATTCTTTGGTTATTACCGGATTGCCCTCGCTATCGGCGTAACGGCGTTGCTGCTTCATGGGGCCTGAAACTTTTATTCCTTTTTGTATTGAATTCCCGCATGAGTTTCGACACTATGCGCACCTGTTTTTGGGGGGACGTAGCTCAATTGGTTAGAGCGCTGCCCTGTCACGGCAGAGGTCGCGGGTTCGAGCCCCGTCGTCCCCGCCATCCTTCGCGTTGCGCCCACGGGGCTTGCGCTTCGGATGGCAGGCCAGGTTTACTCTGGCAGCCCCCCGAAACTCCATCCATGCTTCTGATGTCTTGCTCTCCACCGTTCCTTTTGCTTTGATTCACCCAACTCTCGCACAGGAGTATCCGCATGTTTCAGATCGATGATTTTCTAAGACAGGCCGTCGCGCTGGGCGCATCCGATATTCATCTTAAGGAGGGACAAAGCCCCTACCTGCGCTTGCACAGTGAACTGACTGCCACCGACGCTCCCGTTCTGATGGAAGGGGACCTCGTTGAGGTCATCCGGCAGATCCTGCCATCGCACCTGCAGAAGCACTTTGAGGAGCAGCACGAGGCCGATTTCTCACACTCCGTGGAAGGCACGGGACGATTTCGCGTCAATGCCTTCATGAGCCAGGGGATGCCCGCTCTCGCCTTCCGCCATGTCAAAACCAAAGTCCCTTCCGTGGAGGATCTGAATCTCCCCCCCGTCATCAAACTCATCGCGGGCGCCCAGCGCGGCATCATCATCGTCAGCGGCGCAACCGGCAGCGGGAAATCAACCACCCTGGCTGCCATGCTGAACCACATGAATGAGACGGAACATCTGAGGGTCATCACCATTGAGGATCCCATCGAATACCTTTTCATCGACAAGAAGTGCGTCATCTCCCAGCGTGAAGTGGGGCTGGATACCATGAGCTTCCCAGCGGCCCTCAAGCATGTCCTCCGTCAAGATCCCGATGTGATCATCATCGGGGAAATGCGGGACCAGACCACTTTCCGAACGGCCCTTGCCGCCGCCGAGACCGGACATCTGGTGCTGACCACCCTGCACTCCGGCAATGCGGCCATCGCCGTACAGCGCCTGCTGGAGCTCTTCCCGGCCGCCGAATGGGACCAGATCCGACTCAACCTGGCCAGCAACCTCCAGGCGGTGATCTGCCAGCGGCTGATCAAGGGCAACCAGGGCGGCGTTGTGCCCGCCGTGGAGATCATGATCAACACCCCCACCGTCAGGAAATTACTTGAAAAGAACAAGCTCGACATACTGCCAGCCGCCATCGAAACCGGAAAGGAGGACGGCATGCAGACGTTCAACCAATCCATCTACACCCTCATTAAAAGCGGCATGATTTCCCAGGAGGAAGGCATGACCTACGCCACCAACCCCCAGGCACTCCGCATGAACCTGCAGGGTATCTTCCTGGATGAATCCAACAGGATTCTCTCCACTATTTGACCATGAGTGAATATCCCTCATCAGCCACCGGGCAGGCCATCCCTTCCGGAATCACGGAAATAGGCATTCTCGCCGGAAAAGGCGACTATCCCCTCCAGCTTGCGCAATCAGCCCGGGCTCAAGGGGTGAAGAAAATCTTCGTGATCGCGTTCAAGCATGAAACGGACCGCTCCATCACCCGTTATGCCGATGAGGTGCATTGGCTTTACCTGGGCCAGTTCGGCGCCGTCCGGGATACGTTTGTCTCCCGGGGCATCAAAGTCGCCGTCATGGCCGGACAAATCACCCCCACACACCTGTTCAGCCTGCGCTTCGACCGGTTCACACTGGATATCCTTTCGCGTCTGAAGGAGCGCAACGCCCACACCATCTACGGGGCGGCCTGCGACGAACTGAAGGCAGTAGGCGTTGAACTGCTCCCCGCCAGCCTGTTCATGGAAAAAGCCATGCCCGAGGCGGGCGTGATCGGCGGACGCCCACCTACGGAATCTGAAATGGCTGACATCCGGTTCGGGCTCAACGTGGCAAAAATCACCAGCAGCATCGACATCGGACAGACCGTGGTCGTCAAGAACGGGACCATTCTGGCCGTGGAAGCCTACGAGGGAACGGACGAAACCATCCTCCGGGCAGGGCGGCTCGGCAAGGGCGGCGCGGTGGTCGTCAAGGTGGCGAAGAAGGATCACGATATGCGCTTTGACATCCCCATCGTCGGCATGCGCACCATGAAGGTCCTTCGTAAAAGCAAAACCAGCGTCCTTGCCGTTGAGGCAAAACGCACGATTCTCCTGGATCGCGACAAATTGATCGCCGAAGCCAACCGGCGGGGCATCAGCCTGATCGCCATGAACACCGAGGACTCCTCCACGGGGGCATCATGAGCCGCCCCCGTGAACTGCTCGTCATTGCAGGCGAAATATCCGGCGATATGCATGCGGCCGGACTGATCAGGGAACTTAAGAAACTGGATCCCTCCATCCGCTATTACGGCATCGGCGGGCCGCGCCTCCGCGCCGAGGGAGTTGAAACCTTTCATGATGTTCGCGAAATGGGCGTGATGGGCATTGTGGAGGTCCTGAAACGTATCTTCTTCTTCCGCCGCGTCTTCCGGCAAATGGAAGCGCTCGCCCGTGACCGGAAACCGGACGCCGTGCTTCTTGTGGACTATCCGGGATTCAACCTTCGGTTTGCCGCCAGCGCCCATGCCATGGGAATCAAGGTGATTTACTACATCTGCCCCCAGGTCTGGGCATGGAACCGGGCTCGCATCCCGAAGATGGCCAAGGTAGTGGACCGTCTCATGGCTATATTCCCGTTTGAGCCGAAAGTCTTTGAAGGGACCAATCTCAAGGTTGATTTCGTGGGTCATCCGCTTCTCTCTGAAATTCAGGAGGAACTGAAAAGTCCCCTCGCCCCATTGCCCTGGCAGGGGCAGCCGCAAATCGGCCTGCTTCCGGGAAGCCGGCACACTGAAATTGACCGGATGCTGCCCGCCTTCTGTGCAGCGGCGAAACTGGTGGAACAACGATTCCCCAACGCCTCGTTTGTCATTCCCGCCCCCACCCCGGAGATCGAGGATCATATCCGGACCCTTTTGAATCGCCTGACTGATTATCCGGGCAGGATCGCCATCGTGCGGGGCGGCGCCCGGCAGGTCTTCCGGCAAAGCCGGGCGGCGCTGGTCAAGTCGGGAACCGCCACGATGGAATCCGCGCTGGTCGGCTGTCCCACGGTCATCGCCTATATCGTCTCGCCCCTCACCTGCTGGATAGGAAGGCGATTGGCAACCGTCCGTTTCATGGGCATTGTGAACATCATCGCCGACCGCAGGATCTGTCCGGAATTCCTTCAGGAGCAGGCAACCCCTCAAGCCCTGGCGGAGGCTCTCATCCCCCTTCTGGACCATTCCCCCGAACGTGCCGCCATGCTGGCCGGATTTGACGAGGTGCGAGCCCTTCTTGGAAACGGTGGCGCCGCTGAGCGTGCAGCCAAGGTGGTACAGGAAGAATTGGCCTGCTGCCCCTGATCCTACGAGCAGCTAGGCCTGCCAGATTTCAACCTGCGGGGCATCCCGCAGGGCCATGCCGGCAACAACCTCTCCGGGACTTTGAATCAGCCTTGTGACGATGGCTTTCTTTTCAGTTCCCGCCACCAGAATGACCAATCGCTCCACCCGGCGCAACAGTTCCGGTGTCACCGAAATGCGATTCGGTCCGGGCTCATGGGGTACAGCCACGGCATACAGGTTATCCCCCCGCTCAACGTCCCTCGGGGTGAATAGTGATGCGGTATGTCCATCGGCGCCCAGCCCCAGAAGTCCCAGCGTGATGCGCCCCGTGCCATTCATAAACCGCCTCAGATCCTGATGGTACCGCGAAGCGGACTCCGTCCACTCCAATTCGGTGTGGACCCGGAACACACGGGCATCCGGAATGGCCAACGTTCCAAGAAGCGGAACCGTGGCACGATAGTTATTCTCGGGCGAGTCGGCCGGCACATGACGCTCATCGGAGTAAAGCACTCGAACCGCATTCGAGGCCTTCTCCCCCCGCCGGCGAAGTTCCTCATAAACCATCAGAGGAGTCCGCCCCCCCGACAACATCACAGAAACAGGACCTGTCCCCTGTAAATGCCTCCCCAGCAGATCTGCCATTTCCTGTGCCAGGCTCTCTGACGACGCGAATTGCCTGAGCAGGAACTGTGTCATGGCGTGCCGCTCCCGGTAAACCCGTATCGCCGTGCCAATTCCATCGCGGCCTCCGGCCCTGAACTCCCATAGGGATAAATCTGAGGTGAAATACGCAATTTCTCCAGCTGGTGGAGGACCGGCGTGAAGACATCCCAGGCCGCGGCCAGTTCGTCGGCCCGGATAAAAAGATTGCGGTCACCCTCGAACACATCCAGTAAGAGGCATTCATAAGCATCCGGAATCAAGGCGTTGAACGTCGACTGGTAGCGCAAGTTCAGGTCAGTCCGGACAAGCTCAAGCCCCAGGCCAGGCACCTTGTTCATGATTTTCAAAGTGATGGACTCATCAGGCTGAATACGGATCACGAGTTCATTGGCGACCACGCGATCCTGTTTGTCTCCCCAAAGGTGGTCGGGCACATCATGAAACCGGATCCTCACCTCATTGATTCGTTCATCCAATGCCTTGCCGGCCTCGATCAGGAAAGGCACTCCCGCCCAGCGCGGATTGTTGATCTTCAGGACCGCACTGGCATATGTCGGCGTCAGGGAATCCGGCGGCACCGTCGGCTCGGCCACATAGGCCGGTTGCCGTCCTGACTGTGAGACGCCATACTGGCCCACAACAAGATCCTGGCTGGACAGCGGGGCGACAGCTTTCAACAACTGTACCTTTGCATCCCTGATTGCCCCCGCCTCATACTTCGCCGGCCTTTCCATGGCCAGAAGGGCCAGGATCTGGAGCAGATGGTTCTGCATCACGTCACGGATGATCCCATACCCGTCAAAATACCCGCCGCGCTGACCGACCCCAACCGGCTCGGCCCATTTGATGCGAACGCTATGAATATAATTGCGGTTCCAGAGCGGCTCAAAAATAAGGTTGGCAAATCGCAGGACCATGAGGTTCTGGACAATTTCCTTCCCGAGATAATGATCGATCCGATAGGTCGATTCCTCGGTAAAAACCTTCTGCATCTCGCGGACGAGCGTGTCGGAAGAATGACGATCCCGCCCGAAGGGCTTTTCAATGACAATCCGGGACCATTCATCACGGTCTCCGCAAGCAACCAGGCCTGAATCACCCAGCGCCCTTGCCACTTCCATGAAAACTGAAGGGGGAATGGCCATGTAAAAAATACGGTTTACAGGACCATCCCCCTCAACCTCCCGCATGAGCTCAAAGAGATCGAGGAAAGAGTCCGGCGAGGAATACTGACCCTGACAATAATAGCACCGACTCAGGAAGGTCTCTGTTCGCGATGCACAATCCGCCTCTCCGGGAACGTAACGGCAGGTAAGGTTTTCAGCGATTTTCTGCCGGAACCCCTCATGAGTGAAGTCGCTGCGCGCAAGGCCGAATAAGCAGAAATCGGCAGGCAGAAGATTCTGGCAGAAAAGAGCAAAGAGAGCCGGAATCACTTTCCGCTGGGCGAGATCACCCGAGGCCCCGACAACCACAATCCCGAGTTTATTTTCCCGGAGCATAGCATCCTCCCTTTATTTGCCCCGACACCCCTTGCAACGGGCGTCCGAGCACCACTGGCACATCTGGCAATCAGGGCAGGCATGCTTTTTTACGGGGCGTTTCCCCTGTTTCGACTTCCCCGCCAAAGGGTATGATTTTTTTGCCTTATTGAGCACGGGCTGCATCCTGCATCACAACAGGCTTGAGTACAACATACGTCGGGAGTCCCTTGATTCCGAAGAATTCAAGGGCCACCTGCGTTGCGGGATCCGCAGGCTTTTCCGCCTGGAATCTGACAATCAGGTAACGGGAAAGTCGCTTCTGCACATCCGCATTCTTAAAGGTGGTCAACTCCATCGCCTCGCAATTCTTGCACCAGGTCGCCCAGAAATCCACCCAAACGGGTTTCCCTGTCCTGGCCGATTCGCGGAGGATTTCCGCCCATTGCCCACGGTCAGAAGCATTGATTTCGTAGACACCTGCCCTAGCCTGATGCGATGGAGCGGCACCACGCCCCCCCTGGTATGCCAGGAAAAAATAGTAAAAGGCAAATATCAGGATAAAACGCCAAA
>Ga0208248_1000188_pt1 | contig 21296 bp, 17 predicted proteins | sample CryBogmetaGMA5M_FD_184545 | JGI IMG/M metagenome (GOLD analysis project Ga0208248, IMG submission 184545) | Freshwater microbial communities from Crystal Bog, Wisconsin, USA - MA5M (SPAdes) | ecosystem: Environmental > Aquatic > Freshwater > Lake | place: Crystal Bog, Wisconsin, USA | collected...
GGGTGTGATCGCTGCCATCAGGCAGGCGCAATTACAGGCCACCGAGTTCAATGGCGAGATTCTCAATTACCGCAAAGACGGTAGCAGCTTCTGGAACGAAATGAGCATCACGCCCATGCTCGATGCAACCGGAAAGGTCAGTCACTTCATCAGCATCACGCGGGATGTCACAGCGCGCAAGTTGGCGCAGGAAGCACTCGAGCACCATCAAACCACCCTTGAACAAATCGTCACCGCACAAACCGCAGAGTTGAGCACGGCATTGGAAGTCAGCAAGGTCTCGCGTGAAGACCTGCTACGCAGTCAGTTGATGCTGAACCAAGCGTCCCATTTGGCTCAAGTCGGCGCCTGGTCGCTGGATCTGGGGTGCGAGGAAAACTTCGAGACCATTACCTTTAACTGTTCGGCAGAAATGTACCGACTGTTTGACTTCAGACCAGAGGATATCCCTGTGCCCAGTACCGGCATCTTCATGGCGCATGTGCATCAGCAAGACCGTCAACGGCTCAAGGACCAGGTGATGAAGTCGCTAGCCGAACAATGCGCATGGGAAACTGAATACCGAATTGTCTGGGCCGATGGCAGTGAACATTTGGTGGTTCAGACGGGCGAGTTCCTGTTCGATGCGCTTGGGAATGCTAAATCCATGCATGGTGCTGTCAAAGATATTACGGCGCAACGGCAACTCGAAACTCAACTTCGTGAGAGCAAGGCTCAATTGCACAACACCCTGAAAGGCGTCAGTTCAGGCAACTACGAATGGAACAGTGCCACCGGAGTGGTTAACTGGTCCGAGGAAGCCTTGTCATTATTTGCATTGCCGAATATCGAAATGACGCCTGTTCTTGGAACATGGCAGCAAGCCGTGCATGCCGATGATTTAGAACGTGTTGAGTGGGTCATTAAGAACGCAGCATCCCAAAGCCAAGAATATGAGGTCGAGTGGCGGGTCAATTTGCCTGCAGGCGTCGCACCGCGCTGGCTTCTGGACCGGGCCCGCCCCGTAATGAATAAAGAGGGACTGCTGGTTCTATACCGTGGCATTGTTATCGACATCACCGCCAATAAGCTGGCCCAAGCCAAGATACGGTCCCAACAAGAACAGATGCAGTCCATTCTGGATAACATACCGATCGGTTTGAGCGCCTTTGACAGCGAACTCAACTTGATTGCCAAAAATCAGGAGTTTCAGACCGCGCTGGAATTACCAGATGCGTTATTTGGCGACCCAATCACAACGTTCGAGAGCATCATCCGCTTCAATGCCGAGCGAGGCGAATATGGTGAAGGTGACACGTCTCTGATGGTTCAAACGATTATTGAGCGTGCCCGCCACCCAGTCGTTCATCAGCTAGAACGAACTCGTCCCAATGGGGTTGTGCTGGACGTTCGTGGCGCCCCTTTGCCGGGGGGAGGATTTGTCACCACCTACGCCGATATCTCGGCACGTAAAAAAGCGCAATACCAAATTCAGTACAGTGCGCAATTGCTGGAAGTATCTATCGCTGCGATCGACCAGTCTTTTGCCCTCTATGACGAGGATGATCGACTGGTCTTTAGCAACGAGAAATACGCCAGTCTTTTTGGCAGCCTCACGGACCAGGTGTTACCTGGCACCCGCTTCATTGATCTGATTCGTATGGGCGCTGAACTGGGTGTGTATGTTGAGGCCCGTGGGCGTAGTGAGGAATGGATGGTTGAGCGCATGGCCGCGCATACCCAGTGCGATACCACTTTTATACAGACAACCGCAGACGGACGCGTGTTGAAAATCATTGATCGCAGGCTGCCGGATGGCCAAACAGTTTGCTTTTTGATTGATGTGACCGAGTATGCGCACGCCACCCAAGCGGCTGAGTCGGCCAACGTGGCCAAGAGCCAGTTTCTGGCCAATATGAGCCACGAAATCCGCACGCCCATGAATGGGGTGCTGGGCTTGTTGACTCTGCTAAAGGAGACTAACCTGAACGACCAGCAGCGTGACTACACACAAAAGGCTGAAGGTGCTGCGCACTCCTTGTTAGGGATCCTCAACGATATCCTGGATTTCTCCAAGGTAGAGGCCGGCAAGATGGAGCTCGACCCCGAGCCTTTTTGCATGTCTGACGTGGCGCGTGATATGCAGACTATCCTTGCAGGCAATCTGAATGGCAAAAAGGTTGACTTGACGTTTGACCTGGACCCAGCGCTACCTGCCTTGGTGATGGGCGATGCCGGTCGTCTCAAGCAGGTGCTGATTAACCTGGGTGGAAACGCACTCAAGTTCACAGCGCTTGGCGAGGTACGCATCAGGGTCTACGTGCGCCACCTTGAATCAGACAACGTCGTCTTAGCCTTTGAGGTCATTGACTCCGGTATTGGTTTGTCGCCAGAGCAACAACTTCGGGTCTTTGCCGGCTTCTCGCAGGCCGAAGCCTCGACCTCGCGTCGCTTTGGCGGTACCGGTTTGGGCTTGGCCATCAGCCAGCGGCTGGTGGTCCTGATGGGAGGAGAACTCAAAGTCACCAGCAGCCTCGGGGCCGGTAGCACGTTTTACTTTGATTTGAAATTGCCGCTGGTTGAGCAACAACAGTACGTGAATAACGAGTCGACCCAAAGCACTCCTTCAACAGAAGTTTCTGCTTCTGGGCTCAATCTGGCTGGAGTGCGTGTGCTGTTGGTGGAAGACAACCTCATCAACCAGATGGTGGCGCTGGAGTTACTGGGTAATCAAGGCGCCTTGGTGCAACTGGCGGAGAACGGTCAACTGGCCATCGACGCGTTGATCGCCACACCGGCGGGTTTTGATGTCGTCCTGATGGACTTGCAAATGCCTGTAATGGATGGGTTGCAAGCCACCCGGCATATTCGTCAGCAACTCAAACTGACTCGACTGCCCATCATCGCAATGACGGCTAATGTCATGGCATCAGACCGGGAGGACTGCCTGGCTGCGGGCATGAATGACCATATTGGCAAACCTTTTAGTATCAAAGATCTGGTGGCGCGCCTGTTGCACTTCACTGTGCCGGCGTTATCACAAACTAGTCTTTCAACTTAAGCAGCTTCAGGGGTCAAAGTTGGCAATCGGAAAGTAGGCTGACTTGAATGGTGGCCTGTCGGAAATTTGAAGATCATTTCATTTGGACTTCTCGGCAGCAGGTGTTCACGATGGTCGGTTTGCGCAGCACTGCCGAAAAGAAAACTCTCTAGACCCGACGTTCAATTTTTTATGCCTTCTTCGGAGAAAAGTGGCTGACTCATGAAGACCCTCAGGCTGCTGAAAGTAAACCTGTTTCTTGCTGGCGATAAAGGCGATTCAGCGCCATTTTTTCTTGTAGGGTGAATTGCCAGAAATAAGTTTCCTCGCTTCAAGGGCGAGGAAACTCCCTGACGACCTGATTCAACTGCGCACGCCAATCTCATTCATGACTTCAAATCGTCACAAAAGTCCATGACAATGCTAATCTTTGCCGTGGATTTGTGCTGCCAATATCTGCCGTCAACACCTGAATTTAAAATTCGGCAAGCGAACCTCCACCACTCATGAAAAGCACCTCCCCCCAACTGGTCATCGAGAACAAGCAACCAAACTTCACCTGGGTTGATGGCCTCGTTTTACTGACCCTGTTTGGCATGCTCTGGAGCGTGATGCACTTTGGACAGGGCATGCTGGTGGCGTTTGACCCGGCCTCCGTCCCCGAACTGGACTTTTCGACCTCCCAGATTCCTTACTACGCCGGGCGCACGCTGTTGCGCATGTGGATTGCCTTTTGCTTTTCCCTGTTCTTTGCTATTTCATTGGGTTATCTGGCGGCTAAAAACAACGCCGCGCGCGCCGTCATTCTGCCGGCGCTTGACGTGCTGCAGTCGGTGCCGGTGCTGGGCTTTCTGTCTGCCACCGTGGCGGGCTTTATGGCGCTTTTCCCAGGCAGTTTGCTGGGCATCGAATGCGCCGCCATCTTTGCGATTTTCACTGGCCAAGTCTGGAACATGGCCTTCGGGTTTTACCATTCGATGGTGACCATTCCCAATGATATGCAGGAAGCGGCCTCAACCTATGGCTTGACGCGCTGGCAACGCTTTCGCACTGTTGAGTTACCAGCCTCAGCACATAGCCTGATCTGGAACTCCATGATGTCGTTTGGCGGTGGCTGGTTCTTTGTGGCACAAAGCGAAGCCATCAGCGTCATGAACAAAGACATCAAGCTGCCCGGTCTGGGCTCTTACATGGCCAGCGCGATTGAGAAGGGCGACAACCATGCCGCGCTGTTGGCCGTCGCTGCCATGTTGTTTCTCATTTTGATGAGTGACCAACTCATCTGGCGACCCATGCTGGTGTGGGCGGATAAATTCAAGATTGAACTCACCGAGTCAGGACTGACACCGACCTCCTGGGTCTACAACCTGCTGCGCGGCACTTATGTCTTCACTTGGCTGGGTTTGAATGCATGGCAGCCGCTGGCCGATGCGCTGGGGCAAACCATCCGACGCATCAAGCCAGCAGCCAAACGGGTGCGACCAGGCGCCATTAATTGGCCACTTCGCATGGCCGGATTGGTGCTCACGGCATGGTTAGGTTATGAAGCCATCATTGGTGTGTTCGCCGCGATTGCTGCGTTGCACGGAGCCCTGACCGTGCCAGTGGTTGGCCACATCTTCTGGCTTGGATTTTTGACTCTGCTGCGCGTCCTGGCGATGACAGTGTTGGCAACAATTATTTGGACACCGATAGGGGTCTGGATTGGTTTTCATCCCAAGGCAGCCAGATTTGCTCAGCCACTAGCGCAAATTGGCGCGTCATTCCCCGTCAACATGACCTTCCCCGTGGTGGTTGGCCTGTTTGTGGCCACCAATACGTCCATGAACTGGGGCAGTATTTTGCTGATTGCCATGGGAACGCAGTGGTACATCCTGTTCAATGTGATTGCTGGCGCGATGGCAATTCCCAATGAAATGAAAGAAGTTGCCCGCATTTACGGATTACGGAAATGGCAACTCTGGCGTACCTTGATATTGCCTGCGATATTTCCATTTTGGGTGACGGGCGCCTGCACAGCAGCCGGGGGCGCGTGGAACGCCAGTATCGTGGCAGAGTACGCGACTTGGGGCGATACCACGCTCAAGGCCGATGGACTCGGAGCTTTTATCGCCGAAGTGACCAAAAGCGGCGACACCGCGCTCATCATTGTCAGCATTGCCGTGATGTCGCTTTTTGTCGTGGCCATGAACAAGCTGGTCTGGCGCCGCCTGTATGGCTTTGCCGAACGTCGTTTTCGGCTCGATTGATATTTGACAAACTCGCAACTAAGCATGACCAACCCAATCAACAAAGCAGCATCAGCAATGCCCATCGCCGAATTGCGGGCGGTGAACAAGTCTTTCATCACCGCTGGCGGTCATGAATTAAAAGTGCTAGAGCAGATTGACCTGGCAGTCCATGAGGGCGAACTACTTGCCCTGCTTGGCCAATCAGGATCGGGCAAATCCACCATCCTGCGCTGCCTGACCGGGCTGATTGAACCGACCTCAGGAAGGGTACTGCACAAGGGTGAAACATTGCATGGCATCAACGAAGATGCCTCAGTGGTGTTTCAAACCTTCGCGCTCTACCCGTGGTTGACGGTCGAACAGAATGTGGCGGTTGGTTTGATGGCGCACCAAGTTAGCCGCGCTGAGCGTGACACGGCGGTTGACCGGGCCATTGAGCTGATTGGGTTAGGCAACTACCATGCGGCGTATCCGCGCGAACTCTCGGGTGGCATGCGCCAGCGCGTCGGCATTGCCCGTGCCTTGGTGTCCCAGCCCCGCCTGCTCTGTCTAGACGAGGCTTTCAGCGCGCTCGATGTGCTGACCGCAGAAAATTTGCGTCAGGAACTGATAAGTCTATGGCGATCGCCAGATACGGGACTGAGTTCCATATTCATGGTCACCCACAGCATTTCGGAAGCAGTGGAGATGGCCACCCGCATTGTGGTGCTATTTCCGCGTCCCGGCCGGCTTGGTCTGGTGTTGGAAAATTCGTTACCTTATCCGCGCGACGAAAAAAGCCCTGAGTTTCAACGCTTGGTCAGTCTGATTCACGAATGCATCACCACCACCACGCTGCCAGACATTCCGGCAGAAGCGCCTATCGCCGGCCAACCCATATCGCGGGCACGCAACCGCATGGAGTCGATTCCCCTGGTGCCGGTGGGCCAGATTTTGGGCTTGTTGAGCATCTTGCACGACTCGCCCGAACTGTCCAACATCTACGACATTTCCGATGAGATTGGCAAAGAATTTGGTGAAACCATTGCGCTGGTGAAGGCTGCCGAAATTCTTGGTTTGGTTGAAACACCCAAGCAAGAGGTGCTCTTTACTGAACTTGGGAAACGTTTTGTGGCGGCTGACCGGGAAACCCGGCATGCCATCTTTGCCGAGCAAGTGTTCAAGCTGCGCTTGTTTCACATCATCATTGCCTTGCTGGAAGAATATGAAGAAGTCGACTCGGCGCGGGTCATCAAGGATATCGGCAGTGCCTTGCCGTATGACAACCCGGAAAAAACATTCCAGACCATGATAGCCTGGGGTCGTTACGCTGGATTGATGGATTTCAATGCCAAAACCGGCATGGTTTTTTTACCTAAAAATGAGGATGCCGCTGAAGATGCATCCTGATACGTGGTGGCTAACAACTACTCTGGCGTTGTCATAGTGGTTGGCGGTGGCCTCGCTCTATAGTCCAGAACTAGACGCTTGTGCCCATCATCAGCATGACTCAGTCATCTTTACAAGCCGAGCGTAAAGATACGTAAATAGCCTGGTTTTAGCCCTTTAGAAATTGATTTAACCGAAAAATTGCCGATGTCAAATTGAGTCACATCAATTTCTCTAAGGTTCTATCATGAGTATCAGCGGCATCTCCTCTTCCAATTACGTTGCTCCAGCCCCGTTAACCCAAAGCACCCGGTCATCCTCACAGGTTAGCCGTGCCTCGGACTCCGATGGTGATGGTGATGGTGACGGCGGCAGTGGCGGCAAACGCGCACACAAGTCGCATGGTGGTGGCCAGATGCAAAATGCGTTGATGCAGGCCCTTCAGAGCCTTGGCTTATCGATGCCGCAACCCACCAGTAGTACGACTGCAACGCCCAGCACGACGTCTACAACGGGCACGAGTATCATGACCGCAGCTTCTGGTACAACAAGCAACCCGACCACCGGCGCAACTGACGGTGACGGGGATTCTGATGGGTCGAGCTCTGCTACAAGCAGTGTGAAGAAAGACATTGGCCAATTCATGCATGCGCTCTTCCAAGCGGTGAAAGGGGAATCAGCGTCAAGCACGCCCAGTGCCGCGTCCACAGCTACCGACCCCAAAGCCAACTTTGCCGCTGGCTTGTCAGCTTTAATTTCTCAAGTCAGCAGCGGTTCCGCTCCGGCCGATTTGCAAAGTGCTTTTGCCAAGGTGGCAGCAGATATGCAGCAGTCAAGCTCCTCGGCGGCCGGAATCACCTCAACGGGCTCAAGCTCTTCTACGTCAAGTCCTCAGGCCACATTACAAGCATTACTTACTCAAATGCAACAGAACCTTGGTTATGGCGCTGCCAGCAGTAGCGCCGCCATCGGTAATTTACTCAGCACACAAGCCTGATTAGCGTTGCGATTAAGACGGGACTGAGCATCAACGCGCGCAAGATCGTCGGTGCTCCCTTGCGATTGCGAATCCAATCCCCAAAGCCACTCCCAATTTGCGATGCGACCTAGTCATGGGCACAGTACAAGTCCTACAACAAGACAATCCCTTCGCGCTCGCAAAGATCTTCAAATTCAATGTCTGTCTTATTGAATTCGAGGGCCTTCATGTCGTGAACATCTGAGCCAGCAATAAATTGAACAATGTAAATATTGTCATCAAGGATCACTGAGGTGACCGTGTAAACGGCGCCATTGGCAGCAGTAAGTAATTCACCTTCTATCGGTGTACGCATGGGAAGTCCTTGAAAAGAAGTAGGGTAACACCATGAAATTAAGTATCAGTACCGAACAACAAGAAATGCATACTGTGTCAACATAACTTATTGACGCACCGTGCTTGTCGTAACGACAAAAAAGGTAAGCTCCAACTCCACTTTAAAACTAAGCTGAGCATTCAGACATGGAAATCAATCCACTTGACGCAATCGAAGCAACCGAGTCAGCGCCCAAAGCTGCGAAGTTATCGTGGCTCAACCCCGCCGTCGCCATTACCGTCGCGTTGTTGGCCACCTTCATGGGCATATGTAAAGTTAAAGATGACAACATAGTGCAGGCGATGCAGCAGGCACAGGCCGACAAAGTCGACCATTGGGCTTTTTTTCAAGCACGTAATATCAGGGAAGAAATCGCCAAATCGACACTGGTTCAATTACGGTTGCAGGCCCTGACTGTCCCCGAACAACATCAAGCAGCGTACCAAGCGCAAATCAGCGTGTATGAATCGCTGGCCAAAGATCAGGCGCAAAAAAAAGAAGAGTTAAAAGTTCTGGCCGAAAAAGATCAAACAACGTATGACGCCCTGAATTTTCATGATGACCAGTTCGACCTTTCTGACGCTTTAATTGCCATCGCCATCTCCTTGTTGGCCGTTGCCTCGCTCACCCAACTTGGGTGGCTCTATGCTTTGAGTCTTGTGCCTTCTGCATTTGGCGTGTTGATGGGCCTGTCCGGGCTTGCGGGTTGGAGAATTCATCCAGATGCACTCATTCGGTTGTTGAGCTGAGAGGCTTGGTCCAACTTTGCAGTCGTGCTATTCATGTCTGCAAGGTAAAGTAGCTTTTGCATGACAGCTCGGTTGATTTCGCCCCCTATACTGCGCACGCGGTGGCCCGTCCACCGGGATGGCTCCTTCCAGGTTTTTCATTTATTGATCCCAAGTGAATTGATTAAATAAGCTCAACCGGAAAGAACCTCAGCATGAAATTTATTGAAATAGCAATATGTCCGAGCATCTACAAGATAAAGACAATGTGCCAGAGGACGAGCAGGAACAAGTATCCCTAGGTTCTTTGATACGCACGCTGAGCAGCAAGATTGAACGATTCATCAATATTGCCGGTTTGCAAGGCAAGGGACTGTACTTAATAGTCTCGTTGATTGGGTTCATTTGGGTCGTTGGGGGCATCTATAAAGTGCAACCGGACGAACAGGGTGTGGTACTTCGTTTTGGCAAACGTGTTGAAACGTCTGAGGCTGGACTGCATTACCACTGGCCTTATCCGGTTGAAACCGTGCTGCTGCCTAAGGTTACCAAAATAAACCAACTCCAACTTGGAAATCCTGCACCTGCCAGCAGCACTGACAGTGCTGCAAATAATACGGCGTCTCGCGATAAACAAATGCTTACGGGTGATGAGAACATCGTCGAAGCTGACTGTGCTGTGTTTTGGCGAATCAAGGATGCCGGGCAATTCTTGTTTAGTGTAGATAACCCGGAATTCGCAATCAAGATAGCAGCCGAAAGCGCCTTGCGCGAGGTTATAGGTCGCACTCCGATTCAAGCGGCATTGTCCGATAAACGTCAGCAGATTGCGGATGAAACCAAGGCCTTGTTGCAACGTTTATTGGATGAAGAAAAAGCGGGGGTCCTGATCACTCAGATTCAACTGCAGCGCGTCGATCCGCCATCGGCGGTTATTGATGCCTTTAACGACGTCCAACGTGCTCGCGCCGACCAGGAACGCGCGCGCAACGAAGCAGAGTCGTATGCCAATGACATCATTCCGAGAGCTCGGGGTGAAGCGTCTCACATCAGTCAAGATGCCGAAGCCTACAAGACACAAGCCGTTGATCTGGCCGAGGGCGAGGCTAAAAGTTTTTTGGCGGTCTACCAGAGTTACGCTCAGGCCAAAGACGTGACCAGCTGGCGTATGTATATGGAAAGTGCTGACGAAGTGCTGAAGAAAGCGACCAAAGTCATCATCGACACCTCTGGCAAAGGTGTTGCTGGCGTTGTGCCCTACATGCCGCTTGCAGAAAAGGACAAACCAGTTCCCAAGGAGGTCAAGCCATGAAATCAAAAGTACGCATTGCGATTTCAACTCTTGCCCTGATTGTTTTATGGAACCTGGGCTCTTCTTTGTACACGGTCGGTGAAATGCAGCAGGCCCTGGTGGTTCGCATGGGTGCGCCCGTGGATCTCATCACCACCCCTGGATTGAAGTTTAAATTTCCTATGATTGATACGGTGTCGTATTACGACACGCGTCTCTTGACGCTGGCACTGCCCTCAGAGCAAGTCATTCTGGGCGACCAAAAACGACTTGAGGTTGAAACGTACGTTCGTTTTCGAATCGCTGAGCCGCTACGCTTTTACCAGTCATTGCGAACGATTGATCAGGCCAATGCCCAGCTAACACAATTGGTGAGTTCTTCCTTGCGACGTGAGTTGGGGCAAGTCATGCTGAAGTCACTTCTTTCTGCAGAACGACCAAAGATTGTTGATCATATTCAGAAGGAAGTGGTTGAAAAAGCAAAATCGCTCGGTATTGAAATCACGGAGGTGCGGTTCCACCGGGCAGACTTGCCATTTGAAACAAGCCAGGCTATTTACGACCGCATGAAATCAGAGCGACAACGTGAAGCTAAGGAATTACGCGCCCAGGGTTTCGAGTGGGCACAGCAAATACAGGCCAAGGCAGACCGAGAGCGTGCTGTTCTGATATCAGATGCACAGCGTCAAAGCAAAATTACGCATGGAGAAGCCGATGCCAAGGCTAATCAGATTTTTGCGCAGGCCTTCGGCAAAGATCCTCAGTTTTACAAGTTTTATCGCACGCAACAAACCTATCGTCGAGCCTTGGCAGAGTCGGCACCTACCTTGGTATTGTCGCCAGACACTGCGTTCCTGAAGGAATTCAAAACTGGACCACTGGTCGGTACCCGGCCTTAGATGAGCGTCCTTTCAGTGATTTTCAGAGGCACACAGAATGGGATTTGACAGCGGCATGCATTCACTCGGTTTAACGCTTCAAGTGTTTTTCCTGGATCTTTTGTTGAGCGGGGATAACGCCATTGTGATTGCGTTGGCTTGCCGCAGACTACCCGCCCAGCAAATGCGCCAGGCCATCATGTTCGGCACTGGTGCGGCTATTGGGCTGCGGATTCTGTTTACGACCATTGTCACTTTCTTGCTCGCCATTCCGTTGCTAAAGTTGCTTGGCATGGTCGCTTTGGTCGCCATTGCCATCAAATTGCTCATTGAAGAAGATGACGATCATTCGGGTCCTCATTCAGTTGACTCAGACCTTGTTGGCGCTGCCCAACACGTACCGAGCCTATGGGCGACGATTGGTGTCATTGTGGTGGCCGATGTCACTATGAGTCTTGACAACGTGGTGGCCTTGGCCGCCATCGCGCAAAACAGTATTTTCTTCCTGATGCTGGGGCTCGCACTGAGCGTGCCGCTGTTAATGTATGGCAGCCTGTTCGTAACAAGCCTGTTAAAACGGTACCCGATTTTGATTCCTGCTGGAGGGGCATTCCTGGGCTGGATTGCAGGTGACATTGGCATGTCTGATCCTTTGATTGCTGATTGGATCAATGCACAGTTGCCTGGTCTGACGGTTGCCGTGCCACTGGCGTGCGCTATTTTCGTTTTATTGGAAAGCAAAATCATCCGGCAAAATATGCAACTCTTTCCAAAGCCCAAACAGTTAGTCCGCCGAGCACTGTCTCAATCGCCCAGCAAGACATTGGGGCCCCTGACGCAAGTACCTTCCTCGGTGTCCGTGTGCATTCCTGAAGCGGTCATCAATGAGGTGGCTGCGATGGAAACGGCGAGACCCTCAACCAATATGCCGACCGACGAGAAAAGTGCTTTCCCTTCTGTTTTTCCGAAAAAATGGGCTCTTTATTCTTTAATTGCGCTACTGGCACTTCCCGTGCCGTTCGCCATCGGTGCAATTATTTATAAAAGTATTGTCAATAAAGGATTGATGCCGGCGCCCACCCAACTGGTTCGCTATGAGTGCCCGGGTGCGCAAGGATCGTTCTACTTCTTTTTTAGGCATGGCATTGAGAAAGTTCAAATCCAATCCAGTTCAGGAACGCTCGAAGGCAACGCCCACTTTGGGAAAATTGTCTGGAAAAATTTCTCTGGAGACACCGCCTTGCTCGGGTTCACTCCACCCCAGGAAATCACCTGGGATGACGCGAAATCCGTTCGACTTAATGGCGGCAGTTTTTTGCAAATAAGTTGCACCAAGAAACCTGAGAAAACGTCTGCTCCATAAACGGCTGCGGCTTTCGACTTCATAGAACTATTATTTGATCCAGGGGATTCAACTTGACAACATCATGCACGCGCGGTCTGGACATTGGCTTTGCATCGTTGGACTACTTGCAAATTGGGATTCTGGGTGTATTTCAGGGCATCACAGAACTATTGCCGATTTCTTCAACCGCGCATATGCGCATCATCCCTGCTGTGTTGGGCTGGACTGACCCGGGGTCAGCGTTTTCTGCAGCGATGCAACTGGCAGCTTTGGCTGCTGTCTTAAGTTACTTTTGGCGTGATGTCCGTAAGGTGTTGAATGGCAGTACAGCTGCTATTCGTCAACGCAATTTCCAGGATCCATCCTTTCGACTTGCTATTGGTATCCTTGTTGCGACCTTGCCAATTGGGCTTGCAGGTATGGCTCTGTCATCATTGCTGAATTCCTGCAATTCCCCCTTGCGAGGTCTGATGGTCATCGGTTTTTCATCCATCGTTATGGCGATTTTGATGGGCATCTCTGAGCTGACTTGCACTCATCAACGACGCGTTGAAGATATGCGATTACGCGATGCCTTGATCGTTGGCCTGGCCCAAGTTGGCGCACTCATTCCGGGTGTCTCACGTTCTGGTTCGACTTTGACGGGTGCCTTGTTTTTAAATTTTAGACGTGAAGAGGCTGCGCAATTCTCGTTTTTGATTGGTCTGCCCGCGATCGCCTTGGCTGGCTTGAAAGAACTCTGGGTGCTTTACCATGCAAGTATTTCACCGGCTGCATGGTCGCATTTGTTGTTTGGTCTGTTAGTTGCCAGCGTTTCTGCATTTGCCGCCATCTGGGGTTTGATGAAGTTTCTGGAGCGGTTTTCCACTTGGCCGTTTGTCGCCTACCGCGCATCGCTGGGGGTATTCCTGATTGTCGCTGTAAGTGTCGGCTGGTTAAATTAGTAACCATTGGCTAGAAGCGTTCGTGGTGGAACGGCTACCGCTATTACTCAGGCTTATTCTGTTTTATAAGCCTCTATGGGGACATTGATCTTGATTTCATCACTGATAGCCGGGATGAAACTCAACATTCCAAATTCAGAACGTTTCACGGTTGCTGTGATGTTGCCTGCACACATCAACTTTTGGATCATTGGATTGACTGCGCATTTGAAGTGGTTAACCCAAACTGTCACTGGTTTGGTTATTCCCAAAAGCGTATGTTTCCCCGCTGCTGCAACTACATTTTTTTCATCGTCAAAAAACAGTTCATCAGACACAAATCTTATTTTTGGAAATTTCACGACCTCGAACAAATGGTATCCAGGTGAGTTGGATGTTGCAGTCCCGAAGCCCATGTTCAAAGAATCAGTTTCAACGTTGTAAGTGACACTACCAACCTTTGCATCGCGATCAAGCGTAATGGTTCCTTGTACCTTGTCAAAACGTCCGGTTTGTGTCGTCAATCCAAGATGTTTAAATTCAAACACCGGAATGCAATGGGCGGGATCCATCGCATAGTTATCCAGAGCATGTGCCGGCACGACCCAAGCCATCACCAGGGTGAATGTACCGAAAAGTTGTTTCACTTGATCGCCGACGGTGAGGAGCAGTTACCCTAGCGGGGGATAATCGATCAGTAGCTTTTAGTTCTTGTACGCTTCGACCGGAACACTTATTTTGATCTCGTCACTCACGGCTGGGATGTACTTGACCATACCAAATTCGGAGCGTTTGATGGTCGTCGTGATGTCCGCCGCACACATCGGCTTGTTGTTCAAGGGATTGTTTGCGCAATTAAACCGGTTAATCATCAGTTTGATCGGTTTTGACACGCCGAGCAGTGTGAACTGGCCTTCAGCGGCGACCACTTTGTTACCTTCAAAAATAAGCTTGTCTGACTTAAAAGTCATCGTTGGAAATTGCTCAACATTGAACAGTCCAGCACTGCTGACATGCATTGTCCAGGCACGCGAACCCATATCAAGTGTATTTGTGAAGACAGTAAATTCGACGATGCCTTTCTTGGCTGCAAAGTCTAGTACCACCTGGCCTTCCGTCTTGTCGAAGCGACCGCGTTGTGTCGTGAATCCGAGGTGTTCCACCTCAAAGGCCGGCACGGTGTACTCGGGATCAATGGTGTAGGTGTCTGCCGCAAATGCAGGCATCGTCAATGTCAGCGCAATCCCACAAGCTACGAAGTATTTGTTCATGGCAGTTCCAGTAATCAAGGTTAATCGGTGCTGGCTTAATCCGGAAAAGCCTGTAGGTAGGCGGCGATGGCCTCCTTGTTTTCACTGGTTAGCGGGTGTACCACTGCGTCCATTGGCGTACCTGGGCGTCCTTGTGTATTTTGGAAAACATCAAGTTGCCTCAAGATGTAATTGGAATGTTGAAAAGCTAACCGTGGAAAGGCTTCTATGCCTTGACCCTTGGGGCCATGACAAGCTACGCATGCAATGACGTTCTCAGCAGGCACCCCGTTTTCGAAAATCTCTTTACCCGCCGCCAGTAATTTTGGATCTACGTCGCGTGATGAAACCCGGTGTGGCTCCTGTTTTGAATAATATGCGCCCAACCCGGTTATCTGTTCTTCAGTCATGTGGCGACTCAAGCCCCACATGTATTCCGAGCCTGGTGGGTCCAGGCGCTGATGGCTTCGAAAGTTCGTCAACTGGCTGACAATATAAGCGGGTTGCTGTCCCGCAAGACGAGGGAAAGCGGGCGATATCGAATTGCCGTCTACCCCATGACAGTTCGAGCAAACTTGCTCGGCCAGCGTCTTAGCCGAGACACGAGGGTCGCCCAAGCTACGCGAATGCTCAATATTTGAACACCCGGCGCCGAGAAGGGCTAAAGATAATGACAAAGTAATGGGACTGAATTTCATATTGAATCTCCAACGCGCTGACTCAATTAGAGTCGTTATTTCAGGTTACAAAAGCGAATAAACAAGATTGGCAATCAATATGCAAACCACGCGTAGAGGAATAGAGTGTTGTTGTCGCTGGCATTGCGACCAACTCCGTCATAGTTGTCAGTAGCGCCTTGGTATTTGTTATAGGCTGTGTACTGAGCACCGACTCGGATATTTTGTTTGGGAATCCAGAATGCTTCAAACGTCATGCCATTGGTTGAGGGGTCCGTTGTCTGAATCACACTTGTCGATCCAGTGGAATTAAAGTATGCCAAACTGCCGCCATACTTGGCGTGGTAAACATAGGATACCTTGGCGCGCGACATATACGTTGTGTCAGTAAGCCCCACATCACCTGCTGCCGTAATGATCGAATTATCCGAATATGCCGTCTCTTGACGCATATACGCTAACTGAGCCGTGATTGTGTGTGGTTCGAGAATGTACTGGTATTGGGCATCGACACCGGTATTGCGATATTGCCCAAGGTTGGCCGGGTCGGACACATCTGTGCCGGCGTCGAACACATGCGCAATCATTCCCGAAGTGCCCACCATCAAATTATGCGGTCCCCATTCATGCGAGAGTGCCAACCGCCAGTAGGGATTATTATTTCCATTGAGTTTTGTCTTGCTAGCATCGTCAATTCCAGCGCTCATGAAGGAAAAGGCTTGGTCAGCCGTTCGGTAACTACCAAGTTCAGCGTAGACGGTCTGGTTCCAGAACAGGTAAGCGCTGAGACCAGCAATATTGCCACCGGCACCAAAACCTGGGTAAGGTGTGGTCGGATCTGTAAATGAATGACTAGACAGACTTGCGGCTGGAACATAAGACATCCAGGCAGCTGCACTATTCCAAGGATCAGAAACAGAAGGGTTGTTGTTTAAACTAAGCCCATAGATCCAGTCCTGCTTGCCCGTGATGATGCGGTTGGCAAAACGAACATCAATATTGTCGGCATTTGAATGGCCTGAAAATGAGCCGTCACCGTTATCGACTGCAAAATTGTCATAAGTGACTTGCGCAAAGGCACCGATGTTATCGGTAATTTTACCGGCCAAAAATAGGCTACCGGTGGCAAAAACCACTTCCCCGTTTTTGGCAGTTCCATCCGGTGGATTTGAAATACTGGCGGAGTTAACTACACCCATCACAGAAAGAGGAAGCGTGCGTTCCCCGATGGTGTAGCCCGTCATCTTGAACATTCTCCCGTAGGGCGTGAGTTCAGGAAATTGCCCACCTGCATGGCAGGCCACGCAGTTCTGACCAGTCTGGCGTGCAAAGGATGGCAGTGCTTGCGCGTCTTGTGGGAACACTATTGCACCAATGGCCAAAACCCCAAAGAACCATGTCACGACCTTGATTAAATTACCATGAAAATATTTCGAGATTAATAACATAGTGACTTCCTAGTGGGCATAACGCAATGCGTCATGTCGATGATTAGAAAGTTGCAACGCGATCTTTAAATTGACATTTATCAATTCATAGATCACTGTGAATATGTGGCCGAGATGGACCGGTTCGCTTGCGATCATGATAGTCACAGATGCTGGATGAAACCAGTCTGCCGGCAAGTCCGAGCATGGCATTCAGCACAGTAGTGACCAGCTGACATAAGCCGGCGCTTGACGTCTTCCGCGTGAACTCGCTAGTGGGCGTCCCACGGCATGGTTTACTCGCATACTACGTGTGCGATTCACCTGGAAGCCAATGCAAGGCCACGCCACTGGTAAAACACTGACTGCACTGTCAGGTCCGCTCACCCGAAAGGGAAAATGCAGCAGCAAGCCATTTCCAGCGCTGCATCAACCTCGATTCCCAGTGGCCGCCCTTATCGCTCCACTTTTTACATGACCAAGTAAAAGTTGCACAGCGCACAGCTTTTTGGTGCGTCGGTAGATGAGCGATGCCTTGGTGCGCATCATGGAATGGGTGCCGTATGGGGAAGGTCCAAGTTGATCTACTGCTCCCAATTGTCCACGATGCGGGGGAACTGACGGGTTCCCAGAGGTGGGGAGTTATGGATTCGGCTTTTGAATAAGAAGAAGTCATCGGATCGCAATTTTCTGTCGTTGACAGACGATGGCAGGTAGATAGTTTGCATTTCAGTAGTCAGTTCGTTAGGTGCGGGAACGTAGATCTCCATCACGAGCTGCCGCCCGGCCTCAAAACCTTGGAATTGGACTTTCAGATACTGGGCCTTCAGCCGCGGAATAGCCGCTTTTGCAATTCCAAACGGAAATACGACCAATCGATCTAGCGTGGATTGAAGGCTTTCTATGTCGGCATCCTCAACAGGTCCGTGGATCGGCCGGTACGCATCGTTGCTTACCAATACGTCCAAGCGGTTGCTTACGGCCCAGGCGGATTCGACGATCGCTACCGGAGTTTGATCAGGGATTACAAAGACGTCCGGGTTGGCGCTTCGATAGTTCGCTTTCGTTTCTGAAGAAATGAAGGCAACGTCATGCACTACAACCTGAAATCCAGCCTTGAGTAGGGTGTCGACCGCCGCAGGACCTGCGAACGTGAGCGCGTTTGTGATGAGTGCAACAGGCTTTTTCAATTCGAGTCTCCAGTTTTTATGGATTGTCTTTGCCGTCTTGGAGAGGCAGTCCACACAGCAAGCTCAATGTCGCGGTACTGGTTCCTCGGTGCGCCCTAAATGGGCTTCCTGAAACCTGCCTTTCATGGTGCTCGGCTACGCTGCCATGTAGCCAGTCAATCCTGCGGTTATTTCACTGATTACTTGCTGAGCCAATCATTCTCCAACTGCAAAACTCAGTTGATAACCACTATATATTTAATAGCTTCTTGCGCAATAGGCACGGGGGCTAGAGGCCGATTTGGCTTAAATCTCTCAAACGTGGCAGCTTGATTGCGGATTTCCGGAAGACCCAGGCTGGCTTTTGCGGATTTCAGCACCTTGCAGTGCAGCATATCTTATTGAATACTCAATTAAATCAATCACTTAAAAAATTCGCTCGGGCGGCGGCAAGCGTGGCATGGCTTGTGCAATGGTGTTGGTACAAATCAACCCATGGAGACAAACATGTTCAAAAAATCAATCCTTTCCCTTGGCGCTACCTTGGCAGTCATGGCCGGTTCGGCGCAAGCGGCCGACGATGTCATTCGCCTCGGCAATCTCAAACTCGCGCACTTTGGCGCTATCTCCTACATCAAGGAAATTGGTCCCAAATGCGGCATCAAGGTTGAGGAAAGCACGTTCGCCAAGGGCCTGGACGTGATGCAGGCCATCATCGCGGGCGAACTTGACGTTGGGGCAACAGCCTCAGAAGCGGCCATTTCAGGTCGAGCCAAAGGCGTGCCGATTTATGTGGTGGCGGGCTTTGCCACCGGCGGTGCCCGTTTGGTCGCGCGCGCCGAGCTCGGCGTCAAGTCGATAAAAGACCTGAAAGGCAAAAAAGTCGGCGTCACCCGGGGCAGTATTCAGGAAGTTTTGCTGGCTGCCGAGTTGGCACAAAACGGTCTCACGTCCGCCGATGCACCGGGCAAGGATGTGCACATCATTTACCTGTCGTACCCCGACCTGAACCAGGCGCTCCTCGGTAAAAACGTCGATGCCATCATGCAGACCGAGCCCCAGGCGTCGCAGTCCATCAACAAAGGTTTTGGCGTAGAGGTCATGAAACCTTACGACACCGCCATCGGCTCGCCTGTGCGCACGCTGGTCATGACCGAAAAGTTTTACAAGGAACGCCGCCCTCTCGCCGAGAAATTTATGCGTTGTTTTGTAGAGGCCACCAAGACCTTCATCGACAACAAAGCAACGGCTCAGAAGTACGTGACACAAACCCTATTCAAGGGCCAGATCACCGCCGAAGACTTCAATGACGCGATTGGCAATTCGCCCTATTCCTATGACATCACGGCCGCCCATATCCAGACCACCACGGACGTGATGCTCAAGCAAGGAATCGGAAAAATGACCACGCCACCGGTCGCCAAAGACTGGGTCAAAACCGATCTGCTGGACCAGGCCAAAAAATCCATGAACCTCAAGTAAGGGGATGCCTGCTATGACTAAATTTAATTGGCGAAGTTTCGGCACCGGCTTGGTTGTGCCGCTGGTCCTGATTGCGCTGTGGCACACCAGCGCAGCGCTGGGTTGGGTCAACCCGCATGTATTGCCTTCGCCGCTGGCGGTGGTGCAGCGCTGGGTGGCCTACCTGCTTCCGCAAATTCCCTTCGCGGAAGCGACCGGCAGTTGGCTGGCCTGGGCGGTGTCGGGCGAGTTGATCGTCGACTCCATTGGCAGCATGGTACGGGTGGTGTCCGGCTTCTTGATCGGTGCGGCGCTGGCGCTGCCGCTGGGCCTCATCATGGGCGCGAGCCCGCGCATTTACGCGCTGCTCAATCCGCTGGCGCAAGTGCTGCGCCCGATTCCGCCGATTGCCTACATTCCGCTGGCGATTTTGTGGTTCGGGCTGGGCAATCCACCGGCTATCTTTTTGATCGCCATCGGGGCGTTTTTCCCGGTGCTAATCAACACTATCGCAGGCGTGCGGCAGGTGGACGGCATCTACATTCGGGCCGCCCGCAACCTGGGCGCCAACCAGCGCACGATGTTCCTGCGCGTGATGCTGCCCGCTGCAGTGCCCTACATTTTGTCGGGCGTGCGCATCGGGATTGGTACCGCCTTTATCGTGGTGATCGTGTCTGAAATGATTGCGGTCAACAACGGGTTGGGCTTTCGGATTCTGGAAGCACGGGAGTATTTCTGGTCCGACAAAATCATTGCCGGCATGATCAGTATCGGCATGCTGGGCCTGGCGATTGACATGGGCGTGAACAAATTAAACAACTATTTGCTGCGGTGGCACCGCGGGCTGGAGCACTGACATGAGCGCAGGACATATCGTCGTCAAAGGCGTGAACAAGATTTTCAAAACGACCGACAACGAGGTGGTGGCCCTCAAGGACATCAACCTGGACATTCCGCAAGGCCAGTTTGTGTGCCTGCTGGGGCCTTCGGGGTGCGGCAAATCGACCTTGCTGAATGCGGCGGCGGGGTTTTCGATGCCGACCAGCGGCAGCATCAGCGCCGATGGCAAACTGGTGACCGGGCCGGGGCCGGACCGGGGCATGGTGTTTCAGGAATACGCACTTTTTCCGTGGATGACGGTCGAAGAAAACATCCGCTTCGGCTTGGAGATCAAGGGCATGGGCAAGACGGAGATGGAGGCCATCATTGCCAGTCTGATGCAAAAACTGGGCCTCTCGGAGTTTCGCAGCCGCTTCCCCAAAGACCTGTCCGGCGGCATGCGCCAGCGGGTCGCCATTGCACGGGTGCTGGCGCTTGATTCGCCTATTCTTTTGATGGACGAGCCGTTTGGTGCGCTCGATGCGCTGACCCGACGCAACTTGCAGGACGAACTGCTGCGCATCTGGGCTGAGCTCGGAAAGACCGTTATTTTTGTCACCCACAGCATCGAAGAAGCCATTTACCTGGCCGACCGCATCGTGGTGATGACCTACCGCCCGGGCACCGTCAAGCGTGATATTTTGGTCAACCTGCCGCGTCTGCGCGACCCGGCATCGGCCGAATTCAACACGCTCAAGCGCGAACTCGGTCAACTGGTGATGGAGGAGCAACAGCGCCACCATGATTTCGAAATTCTGGCCGCAGCGGTGGATTGAGCATGACGAATACTGACCAAAACACCCCCCGGATTCCGGTCGTGGATGACGCCCAACTGGGCTTTGACGAGGTGGTTTCCGCCATCCGACTGCGGCGCGGCGGCACGCTGCTGAATCTGGACCGGATGCTGCTGAACAGCCCGGCCTATGCCATTGGCTGGAACGGCTTTTTAGGCGCCGTGCGCAATAAGCTGTCGCTGGATGCCCGGCTGCGCGAACTGGCAATTTGCACGGTGGCGGTGCTGACCCGCGCCGACTATGAATATGCCCAGCATGCACCAGAATTTCTGAGCGCCGGAGGCAGCCAGCGCCAGCTGGATGCCCTGCGCAACTTGGGTACCGCCCTGGAAAACACCGATCTGTTCAACAACGCTGAACGTGCCACGCTGGCGCTGACGCAAGAGATGACGCTGAACGTTCAGGTGAGCAAAACCTGTTTCACCGCGTTGCAGCAGGTCTTGCCCGATGCCCAGCAGCAGGTGGAGCTGGTGGGGGTGATAGCGGCCTACAACATGGTGG
>Ga0208248_1000190_pt1 | contig 21241 bp, 10 predicted proteins | sample CryBogmetaGMA5M_FD_184545 | JGI IMG/M metagenome (GOLD analysis project Ga0208248, IMG submission 184545) | Freshwater microbial communities from Crystal Bog, Wisconsin, USA - MA5M (SPAdes) | ecosystem: Environmental > Aquatic > Freshwater > Lake | place: Crystal Bog, Wisconsin, USA | collected...
CAGACGTGGGGTGAACTTGTAACTCGCCACGGCCCGGGCACCCCAGACAAATCTCCACGTTGTATCCCGCTCCTTCGCATAACCCGCCTGCCCGCTGAGCTGCCCGTTCCATTTGACCCCGGTGGCCTGCCAGGCGGCATACGCCTGGTGCTGCTGCAACTGCTCGGGCGACCAGTACTCCGGAACCTTATCCGTGCTGTCCGCGAGACGCCCGGCATAGCCCGCGCCGAGATAGGGCGTTTCCTTCAGGCGACGAATGATCCGGCCATTCACCCACCAGGTCGAATTGCCATCACTGCGCTCAGTGATCGCGCCATCAAGGAAACAATCCCAGAAGTCATAGACACGCGAATAGGTCTCAATGCCCTCCCGGTGGGCGGTGATGCCCTTGCGGAGCGCCTCGACGGTCTCCATCATCTCCCGCTCACTGGTCAACTCGATGTTGCCGTGGAACCGGTGATTGGGAACATGCAACCGCGCCTGCCAGCCGTTCACATCCGGCAGGTCATCCATGAACCATTCCTGCAATCCGGCCTGCACCCAGACCTCAGGCGCGATATAAGCCAGGAATCCCAGATCCGCCCGCGATCCTTCCTCTGAGCCCACATCGGTCTTTTCCCAATGATGTCGGCTCACCCCGGCATTCCATCTGAGCCAATCCCGGACGGGTCCTTCCGCGGCGCCCCGTCCCTCCCAATAGCTCCGGTCCTCATTATCCTGCCATGCCGTGCCCGTGAGCGATGCCGTGGGCCTCCTCATATCCAGGGCCTTCTCCAGCAGCTTGGCGGGGCGCGCATCATCTTCGGGCGCCATTTTCACCGCGGCACGCGCCTTTGCCAATGCCACCGGCAGATCCCCCTCCATCGCCGCATTGGCGGCCTCGTTGAAGGTGACCTCGAACGGATCGGCCCCTGCTTCACCCGCCTTGCGGAACCAATATGACGCCGCCTCGCTCTGGCCATGCCAATAATACAATTTGGCAAGTTCAAGCCGTGAGCGGACAACCGGGTTCCCTTCCTTGAGATGGTTAACCAGAGCCTTGGAATCCCATGCTGCCGGCACGGCTTTAGCCGGCAGGCGCAACCGGTCCGCCCGAACCGAAATAAAGCCGTTGTCATCGCGGCAGAACGCCACATCAAAGCTCCGTCCAACCTGGTTGGACAACACCGTGATGGCCGTGCGGTCGGTATCCAACGAAAGTTGCCCGTAATCTCCCCGGGGATAATAGAACCACCCGGGCTCACCCGTTCCCAGCGCACCTGCTGCGGAAGACAACACCTTGTCCAGCCGGTTCGTCATGTCCGTCAGGGATTCAAGGGTGTCCCCCGCGATAATTCTGTGCGTCAACGGATTCCCCTTCACGCCATCAGCCCGGACCTTTGCCGACCCCAGATCCGGCAGCGTGACTCCGATCTGCCAGCGGCCGCTGCGCTTCAATTCGGCTAGCCGTTTGGGTGAAAGTTTTCGGGGTAGTGACTGGCGAAGATTCTCCGGCCTCACCATCATGACGGCGCACGCCCCGCGGTCTTGAAGCGCCGCATCCAGTTCATCCACAACCGCACTGTCGGGATCCACCAGTATCATCATAACCGACTTGCCTGCAGGGCGGGCAGCAGGGTTTGTGTTCACAAACACAAACCCTTCTTTTGTGAGCATGGCCACATGCGACACCATCTGGCTCACCGTATTCATCCCGGCATAGTCAAAGGGGGTGGTGTTATCGTAAAGCAGGGTTGCCGCCACCCGCTTCTCATCCTGACTGGCCAATGGCTCCAGGATCCGGATCGCCCTTGAGAATCCATCTGCCTCGGCCAGAGTCATGGCATAACGCCGCACCGCCATGTCATCCCAGGGACGCGTATCCCTCAGCCTTTCGGCATAAGGAAGCGCACGGCGGGGCCGTTCCATGACGATCTCCTGATCCCGCAGGAAAACCAAACCCGGGGCGAAATCGGGATTGCGCTGCAAGAGTGACTCATGCCATTCCATCGCATCCTTGACCCGGCCGGCCGCAACCATGGAGCGCCCCACCAGCAGGGACATCGAGGCGGATCCCGGCTCATCAGGCATACAGGCCTGCGCCGCCGCAAGCGTCGAGGTTGCCATCCTGGAGCCATCCAACGCCTCCCCGTTCTCGGCCAGGCTGCGACGAAGCGACGGGGAAGCATAGGATACAAGTCCCTGCCGGGCGCACTCCACCGCATCCGCCGGGCGCCCAAGCGCCGTGAGGATCTGAGCCAGTAATTCGTAGGCCAGTGGTGAGGGGGTCTTCTGGATGATGTCCTTTAAGGTCTCCACGGCTTCAGCACCCCGACCGGTCCGGTATTGCGCCATCGCCAATTCCGTTCCATAGAAGGGAACATCCGGCATTGCCAGATGCAGGAATTGCCACAGCTCCAAGGCTTTCGCATCCTCGCCCAGCTCGGTCCACATCATTGCCAGGGTATCGCGCAATCGAGTCTGCCCCTCGTTTACCCGCGACTCCATCCATCCGGCCTCCTGCCGCGCCTGATCAAGGTCCCCGAGCTTGAGGCACACCTCGAAAAGATATCCATGAACTTCCGGCTGGTCGGGGACCGTCTTCAAGCTGGCGGAATATCCCGCCCGCGCCGCCGCGAAATCACCCCGCACCTCCGCCAGTTTCGCCTCCACGCCGGCCCGGACGGCAGGGACTGTCACCCGCTCGACGATGTTGCTGAGCAGAGCTGTTCCACGCGGCACATCCTGAATCCGATTGGCCAGGTTCCAGGCAATGGGCCAGATCAGGCGGTCGGGATCGCGACCCAGGACTTTCTCATAGAACGTAAGCGAAGTGGGCAGTTTAGAGCGATCCAAGTCATCCCGGGCGAAGGCACTATAGACATCAGTTACCGCCGCGGCCTGATCCCGCCGTCCCGCCAGGGCTTTAGCCGCGGTATCCAGAACTTCCCCTGCGCCGGCTACTCCGGAACACAGACGAAGGGTATCCAGCGCCACGACCACATCTGCCGGGGCCGCAGTGGCGAGGCAAGACGTGATATAGGGCATCATATAGTCCGGCGTTCCCGCATAGACGCCATTGACAGCCCGAACCCGTGCGAGGGCAAACCCGGTAAATTCCCTGTCGTGCCCGCCAGCCCAGGCACGGGCCAGAAAAGGTTCAGCAGCCTTCATCCTGCCTGCCTTGAAAAACTCCATTCCGGCCGCCAGGGGCGTTGTCCCGGGCAACCATCGGGCAAGACACTCCAACGCGGTATCCTGCTGTCCCTCCTCGGCCATGCGCCCGAGCACCTGATTGAGAAACCGGTCCCGCTCCTTGACCCCGAGGGCAAGGGCCCGATCCCATGCTGTACAAGCCTCTTTCCGTTCACCCACTGACCACAACACCCAGCCCAGTTCCTGGCAGGCAACAGCGTCGTTCGTCTTAAGGGAAACAGCCTTTTCCAAGGCCGCACGGGATTCGTTGTAATGCTGCAGGCGTGACTGGACCACGCCCATCTGCTTCCAGGCTTCGGCATCAGCGTTATCATTGGTCACCGCAGTCGCGGCCATTTTCAGGGCGCCTTCCCAGTCACCCGCCGCGGCACAGGCGCGCGATTTGGCGATAAGCAGGTTCCCGGTACCGTAGACCCGCTCCTCAACCATGATCCAATCCTGGAGGGGCATCCGCTTGGAATCCAGGGAGAGGGCCTGCCGGTATAATTCGCGAGCGGTATCATCATCCCCCCGCCGCAACATCCTGACGGCCGCGGTCTCGAACCGCTTCGCCAGGTCAACCCGCAGGGCCGGTTCCACCGGATGATATTTCACGATGCGTCCCCACAGCGGCTTCAGCGATTCATCGTTCTTCGCGCCAAGCAGGCTCTCCCACAACAGGTTGACCTGTTCCGGAGACAAACTGTCGGGAGCTTTTTCAAAAAACACCTTCAGGCAGGCTGAAGCCCGTTCGGAATTACCCTTACGGCCCTCGATCGAAGCCAGGCACAACCCCACCGCCGTTCGGTCCCCGCCCTCCGCCCAGGCGGCCTCCAGGAACGGCGTGGCAGCAGCGCGCCGCCCCGCTGAAAACAACGAAACACCCAGTTCTCCCAGGGTGAATGAGGGCTTCCACTTTTTATACACTTCCAGTGCCCTCGCGTCCTGCCCTGTTTCAGCCAGCAAACTCAGCACGCGGCGGATCAGGGCATCGCGGTCCGGGGCACCGGACTGGACGACGACATCAAGGCTTGCCAGGGCCTGGTTCAGATCCTTTTCCCACAGCAGCCAGGCCAGCTCACGATTCGATCCGGCATCGCGCGGCGCGATCAACAGCGCAGTCCTGAAAGCCTGCGCGGCGGCATTGGTCTCACCCGCCTGAAGGCGCAACGTGGCCAGCAGTTTCCAGGCTTCGGCATAACCCGAATCCCGCGCCACGGCGGCATCCGCCAGCGCCCGGGCACGCGCCTTGTCACCCGCGACCAGCGCCTCCCGCCCCTCCCGCACCAGCTTCACCACCGACCGGCTGGCTACATCCGCGGGAAGTTGGGCCTCTGCCCCCTCGCACCGGCACACCCCTAACACTGCCAGTCCCATGCTCATCCAGATCTTGCTCATGGCTTTGTCCCTCCCGGGGATTTCCACTCGGTTATCTTGCCCACACCCGGAATACGGGCCATATCGGGATCGTCCCGAACCACAAGCTGGGAGGGAGGATGCAGGTGCAGGAACGCCCGTGCGGCCGCAACCCCGTTTGACCCCGTCCCCTCAATCCACACATAATCCATCCGGTTGGTGGCGGTCAGGGGGATGGACTCACCCGCCTTGACACGGTGCATCACCCTGAACCCATGCCGGCGCAACGGCTCCACCCACTCTGACTGCGAAGCATCCAACACAAACCCCTTGATAAAGGGTTTGATATCCTTTTCCGCCAACATGGCCGTCATGGCCTCAATGGCCGGGCCATTTGTTCCGGATGCCAATATCGGCCAGACCGTGGCCCCTTCCGCCACCGCCTGGATGATATCCAGACCCTGTTGCGCTGAAATGGTCACGCCCTGCGGAGGGAAGGGGGTAAGCAACTCTGTCACGCCACCCCGTTTGTCTTCGGGAATCATTCCCCAGGATTCTGCCTGGACCCCCTGCCGCGGGATGGGCGTAACAGTCAGTTGGGAAAGCGCCACCCTCCCTCGGCTGCTTTCAAATCCGATGACTCCAGATGGTGGTGGCTGTGACAGCGGGACCGGCCCGAGCACCGGCAGACCATTTACCGTCAGCCAGGATCGAACGCCCTTCACCCGCCAAACCATTCGAAGCGTCTCCCCTGCCGGCGCCGGGGCCACAGCCAGGGTTGACGCCCCCCCGCCCCGTGATTCCTGCAGACGGATTGTCTTTTCATCCACTGAAAGCCGCAGGCAGTGGGCGGGGTCGATGAACCGGAGATAAAGGGAGGCCACTGTCCCGGGCGACCGGGAGAGAACCAGTGAGATATCAGCATCGGTCCAAAGATCGCTACCCCGCAACCACGCTGCATCGTCGGAATCCAACCGCAGGGTTCCATCCGCGATTCTCGCCCCGTTCAGGAATGACCAGTGCTCGGCGCTTTCAATACCGGAGGACGAAACCGGGAGAGGCCGGGCATGTTGCAGGCTCGTCAGCACCTGCGCCGCCGACCAGTCGCCATTGACACGAAGGCGGGAGAGCGCAAAGGGGTCACGCCCAGGCGGGTTGAAGGGATTGGAAGCAGAGACAAAAGCCATCCTGTATTGCGACGTGACGTTGGAGGTGTTCAACTGGGCCGCCAGGGGATCCGCCCCGACCCTGCGCCCGTCATCAGCAAACGGATACACATAGGCGCCCACGGGATAGCCGTTCAGCTTCCCCAGCAATTCAGCGGAGCGCTTGTAATCTCCGGCGATCCTCTGGCGGAACTCCTCCTCATTCTCAACCCGGGCAGCCTTGGGAAGCCATTTCCTGGTGCTCAGGAAATGATCGGTCACCCCGGCCGACGAAACCTCAATCGGGTTGACCGCCTCATGCCCCATGGAGGCAAGGTTCCACTGCGGCAGCAGGGCTATCTTCCGGACATCGCGCTCCTTCAGGCGGGACTCGTCCCAACTCTCAATTGACTCGGTGGGCACGCATAACGTCGCCCGAAGCCCGAGCCGCCGCAACACCGGATGGGCGCGGATAAAGGTTTCCTTCCGTGCTCCCTCGAAAAGAATCAGCAGCGCCTTGTCCGGCAGCGGCGCCCGGCCTTCCAGGAAAGCCAGGGCATCCTCCGGCGTAATCGTGTTATACCCGACCTTCGCCAAAGCCTCCAGGTGCGAAACCAGAGTCTCGGAAGACGGGTACACGGCACTGTCCTTTCGAGTGACTCCCGCGTAGGAGAGGGTCATGAACCCCTCCCAATTCGACCAGGTTTCAGGGGCATAGACCACAGGCGGGGCAGGCTTCAATACAAGCCACGTGATGAACACGACCGCGCCCAGAAGCGCGGCCCATTGAAGACCATTGATAAGCCGTTTCATCGGTTAACTCCGGGTTCCCCACAAGGTTCGCGAAAACGTCAACACCGCCCATGGTATCTGCCAGATGAGCACAAACATGTAATAGAAACAGAACAGGATGCCATAGAACCACAGCCTCGACCGTTTCAGGAACAGATAGGTGCAGCTCAGCAGGCAGCTCATCAGGAATACCCCCATGATGTAGACAAGCGGGGAGCGGTGCTGGGTCAACGGCACATACAGCAGCGAACGCAGCACCACCGCCGGCCCGAGCAAGGGGAGGATAAAACCCAGGTAGAACGAAATGGACATCAGGGGCGGACGCTTCCACATGAACCCCATCCCCCGTAATGTCTCCCGGAACCAGGAGCGCTTCCATCGCATCTGCTGTCGCAGGAACGTCCTGTGGTCATCCGGCACGATCGTGGTCGTGCGGGAATCATCCTCATACACAACCTTGAGGCCCCGCTCGAGCAGCGAGTTGGTCAGACTGCGATCATCACCAAAGGTCGCAGGTTTCCCGAAAAATGTCTGATTGAGCCATTCCTCGCGCACCGACATGAAGACATCCTTACGATAGGCCGCCAGGGGCCCGGAGAGGCAGGTGACGGAATCAAACACGCTCTCCGCGGCCTTCATGACCTTGAAGGCAACGTAGTAGCGCACCGCCTGCATGCGGGTCAGCACGTTGGTCCAGGCGTTCTCCACGTCACAGTGCCCCGTCACCGCCGCGATTTCAGGATCGGCAAAGGGCTTGACGATGTTCCGCAGGGCATCCGGATCCAGAAAGCTATCCGAATCGATGAAAACGAGAAACTCGCCGCGGGACCGCTCGGCGCCGGCCGACATGCCATGCCGCTTACCCAGGGATTTCGGAAACGTGATGACCTCCACCTCGGGATATTTGCGGCAGGCCTCCTCAATCGATTTTTCCGTTCCGTCCGTGCTGCCGTCATTCACGACAATAAACTGGAGCAATTCAGCAGGGTAAGCCGACTCCATCACCTGCGTGATCATCCGCCCGACATGCTCGCGCTCGTTGAATACCGGGGCCACCACCGTGATCGACGGCAAGGTCGCCAGCGGCTTCGGTCTCCGGTAGAAGCTCGCAAACACAAAGCGGCTGATCAGGTAGGAAGCCACCAGGATGCTGTAGAGGAAAATCGGTATGTCTAGCCAGAAGAAATATAAATTCTCGTATTTCAGCACGAGAATGGCACTGATCGTGATCAGAAAAAAAAGGACACTCCCCCAGCGTAACCGGGCCCAGGTGCCGCGGGCCAAACGCTTCCCGAGCGACTCCTCGAACTCCACACCATACCGGCCGCCGGCGGGATGGCGAAACCGGACATTGGCCTTCACTTCCCACTCCCCATGCACGAATTCCTCCGGCATCACACCCGGCGGAATGCGAAAATCAAGCGTCACCTCGGCAACCTGATCGGGAATGTCAAGCCCCTCCAGCATCAACCCGCCCTCGGAGATATCCGTCACCTTGGCGGTCAGTTCCTCTTTGGTCCCAGTTCCCGAGGTATAGCGGACGGTCAGGGGGAAATTACATAAATATCTGAGATATTTCCGCCGGTCACTGGCATTGGCACGGGAAAGATTTCGCAGGCGCCGATCGAGTTTCGTCACCGGATAACTGGCCCCCGCTCCATTAACTTCATCATTCTTCATTTAAACAAACCCCCAAAGCAATCTCTTGTCTATAGTTGGGATTATGACACTCGTCTTTCGCGTAATCAAGAATTTTAAGAAATAATCAAGTATTTCCATAGACATTGGATTTACGATGTATTTGAAGGTTTTCTCCGGTCATTCACCCGGAATCTTGATGTAATCCTCTCTGGATTAGTAGATTAAGAGGATATCTCCAAAATATACTTGGACAGGACATCCTGTGAAAAGTAATAATTCAACATGAATTTTTCGCGGGCTCTTTATTCCCGACTTCTGACCCCTGCGGGAATCGGGATTGTTCTTTTCACGGGGGGATGCTCTACCCCGCCGCCGCCACCGACGCCGCAACCTGTGCCGGTGGTCCGGCCTGCACCCGCCGTATCCATCGTGACTGCACCGGGTGGAGCCACGCCGGTACTTCTGGTCCAAGCCACCTCCTCGGCGCCGAACGACAGGGAAAGGGAGTACGCCGAAAAAATCACGCAGCGAATGGCTGAATGGCTCCGGGAGGCCGGAATTCCCATCAAGCTGGTGACGGATGACCAGTTCAGCAAAATCTCCGGAACAGGAGCGAAAGCAGCCCTATTCCCCTACAATCCGAAGCCCGGTCCGGCTCAACTCCAGGCTTGCCGGACGTTTGTAGGGCAAGGAGGCAAGCTGATTGTCCTCTACAGCACCGAACCGCAACTCGCCTCCCTGATGGGCTTGAAACTCGGCGCCTTTAAAAACGCTCCCGGGACGGACATCTGGCGCGCTTTCAGCTTTATCGATGGCGCACCTGCGGGCGTCCCGCCCCGGATTGAACAGAATTCCCGTAATATCATGCCTGCCTTTCCGGCGGAAGCGGGGGCAAAGGTCATCGCCTGGTGGGAAACCACCCCGGGACACCCCCAGCAGAGGGATCCCGCCTGGACCCAATCCAGCCGGGGATTCTGGATGTCCCATGTTTTGCTGGAAGGTGATGCAATCCTTAAGGAACAACTGCTGGTGAGCCTGCTGGGGGCCTGCGACGGGGATCTCTGGAAGGTCGCAGCGGCGCAAACGCTCAATAAAGCCGGCACCCTCAACAAGTACCGCAGCGCCGCCCAAGCCATGGAGTCCATCCGCCAGAGCGCGCGGCGTGGCGGCCAGGAATCCCGCGTCCTGACGCTGCTCACCCGCGCGGAGGCGCTTGAGCGAGACCTCGTCACACTCTACCATCAAGGGGACTACCCCCGCATGCTGACCACGGCCCGCTCAATTGATTCTCTGTTGACCGAGGCGGCCGCACGAACGCAGGTTTCCCAGCCCCGCGAATTCAGGGGGTTGTGGAACCATTCCGGCACCGGCTTTACTCCGGGGAAATGGGATGACACCTGCAGGACACTTGTCCACAACGGCCTCACCGCCATCTTCCCGAATGTCCAGAAACCGTGGGCTGCAGATTACCCCAGCAAACTGATCCCCGCCTCGGATGTCCTGACCCGCCTTGGAGATCAAATGGAGGCCTGCCTTAAAGCAACGCACAACCAGGGGCTTGAAACCCACGCCTGGGTGATTCTCTGGTCACTGGCAGGGGCGCCCGAAACCAGCATCGCCCCGTACCGGAGGGAGGGCCGGCTTCAGGTGACCTCCTCCGGGAAGACCATTAACTGGATGTGTCCCTCGCATCCCGCCAATCGTGCCTTCGAACTTTCAGCCATCCATGAACTGGCCGCCCGGTATCCCAAATTGGACGGAATTCATCTGGATTACATCCGGTATCAGGCATCGGACACCTGCTATTGCGGCGGCTGCAAGGTCCGGTTTACAAAAGCGACCGGAATCCACCCCAGGCAATGGCCTGCCGATGTCCGCTCGGGCCCTCAGGCGGCCGCTTACAGGGAATGGCGCCGTGAGCAGATCACGGGATTCGTTTCCGACACGCGCCGGGACTTGAAACGTCTCAACCCCCGTATGAAGCTCTCTGCTTCAGTCTATCCCCTTTATCCCGGCGTCCGGGATTCCATCGGACAGGATTGGGGGGAATGGGTCAGGCGGGGATTGGTGGATTTCGTGTGTCCCATGAGCTACACCGCCAACCTCGGCAAATACACCGAGTGGTACAGGGCCCAGACCGCCCATCCCGGGGTCCGGGGCAAACTGTATCCCGGCATCGGGGTCACCACCTCGGAATGCCGGCTGAATGCCGTCGAAACCATGGACCAGATTAATACCCTCAGGCGCGAAGGTGCCACAGGGTTCACCCTGTTCGAGGCCAACCCCACCATGGAAAAAGAGATATTGCCCTACCTCGGAATGGGAATAACGGCACCTTGATCAGGGCTTCTTCTCGATCTCCATCGCCTCGACCTCCCGCTTCATGGCCTCAAAACAGTGCGGGCAGAGACCGTGACTGATCAGGGCAAGGGAATGATCGGAGACATATTCGTCGAGCTGCTCCCACAGGTGGTCATCCAGCCGGATCTTGCGACAGCCGGAACACACCGTAAGAAGGCCCGTAATGATCCGCTTCTGCTGGAGGTAGGTGTGGCCGACCGTGATAATGGCGACGATGATGACGCCGATCGTCAGGACACAACCCCGGTAGATGTTCATCTCACTCTCCCGGGCGCTAAACCAGAGTGATGTAATATCCAGCACTTCGTTCGCCCAGATCAAGAGGATCAGCATCAGGAATGCCATCAATTGCCAGAAGGCAACCGATATCATCCCGTCCTTTTCCTGACTCCGTTTCTGTCTTTCCTCGAGAATATCCGCCATATATCCTCCCGCATTACGACAGGGTCCCTCCCGCGAGTCCCCTGCCCGAGAATTATTCGCTTTGCGCTTCAGACTTCGTCTTGGCGTCTTCCGCCCTGGCCTGTTCCTGCATGGCCTTCATGAATGCAGCGGCTGTTTTGCCCGCGTCTTCCGGCGTCATTTCCCGGGCCGGCTTCCCCCCTATCCTCTCCATCTCCTGCTGCCAGGCGCCCATGCCGGCCTGCATCCTCCGGGCGCTACGCTCGGCGCTGAGCGACATCAGCGCCAGGAGTGCCGCGAGGATCCCGAATACCATCCAGGCCTTGTTCGCCGGCAATTTGTGCACTTCCACACTCGCCGTGACAATAAGGTACAACCCCCACGCCAATCCGATCAGGCCGCCGAGGTAAGGGATAATGCCCAGTACCGCCATGATCGGCGAGATCGCGGCAACATAGGCCCCGCACCGGTACGCGGTCTCGTAGGACTCGCCTGATCCCATCAATTTCCAGATCACAAACAGGATGGCCGCACCGATAAACCCGCCAATCACAACAGCCACGGGCGTCATGATGACACTGCTCAGGGCGGCCATGACCGACACCACCGGCCCCACATGCACCAAACCCAAAACGGCCCGTATCACGCCGCTGACCACTCCCAATACCACGGCAAAGACAAGGGGATCGGCAAAGCCGCCAATTTTCGGCATGCCGCGATAAAACTCCACCGGATTCAGAATGACCTTCTTGACGGTCTCCATAATGGTTTCCAGAGGCGATTTCTTCTGCGAGTCCATTCCTGTGACATTGTCCATGGCTGTTCTCCTTATAGTTGCCAGTTACTGGCAGTATGTTGCCACTCGCCCCCCCTCAACGCAACAGGAAAGCGATAACGTCCTCGGCGACGCTGGCCCTCGTCACCCCGGTCTGCTTGCGGGCTGCTTCCTGAGCCTTCCATATCGCGCAGAGCTCCTTGAGTTCGGGTAACACCTTGCGGGCGGCCGGGCCATAGTCCTTCAACAGGGGGAGAATCTCAAGGGTCTGGCTGCCCCAGCCGTTCTGGGTCCTGGCATATTCGATGAACACCGGCAGCCCTTCTGGTATTTTATTCCGGGCCAGGAACTGCAGCGACTTCACGCGAATACCCTGGGCAAACATCTCACCACTGGGAGCGGTATCGCCCGCCACCTTGACAATATCAGGAATCAACGGTTGAAGTTCCCGCAGGGTCAGGTTGTCTATCACGCTGCCCGTGTAGGTCCGGCACAAGCCATCGTCCAGCGTGAGCATTCGCCGGACAACGGGGTAAAGCAAGTCCCGGTCGACTCCCTCCAGTGAGTTGGCGATCAAACCGTCAGAACTCGGAAGCGCATCCCTGTATCCAAGCTTGAACAGCACATAATTGAGATAGCGGCACTGAATGGCGCCGGCATCCTTCTGGTCACCAACCACGGCCATCTTCAACAGCTGGGGCACCGCCTTGCGAGCCGGCTCACCAATCCCCTGGAGGACAAAAGAAGCCTGGATCCGCAGCCAGAGGTCATCATGTGACAGCAGCTTGATCAAGTCATCCGTCGCCGGTGCCGCCCGGGGTCCCAGGTACTGCAACACCTGACATGCCCCGTAACGTGCAGTCATGTCGCTGCCTTTCAAGAGGCCGAGAACCGGGGGAATCACCTCATCACCCCGCCTGGCCAGAACCACGGCAGCCCGCTGGCGCACAATGGGGGACCAGTTGACAAGATCCTTGAGCAGCTGCGCATCGCTCTTCGCCATATAGGAACCCTCCGGCGCGTCCTTCCGGAAGTACCTTCCGCTGTCGAGCACGGCCTTCAACTCGCTGCCGGTCAACCGGTTGGCCTGGTGGGTTCCCTTGCCCGTGATATAGAGCCGCTGATGCGGAACGGCGTAGTGCAGGACGAAAAGCCCCGTCATGTCCCAGCCATAGTTATTCCTGTTGTTGGTCCCGAAACTGCCGTCCCAGCGCCGGGCCATGTCGTAATACCCGCGCAATTCCTTCATGTAGGCCGCCATGGCCTCGGGGCCAGAGCGGTTCGCGCCGAGTGCCCCCCAAAGGTAGCCGAAGAAATTGCCGGTATGACCTTCCTCCTTCTCGTCGTACGCACAAACCGCCAGACGAGAGAAGTACTGCGCATTGGGCTTGTCACCCAGAAAATCAAAGGTCAAGGCGGCCGAACCACTCGTGCCGTTGTTGTCGTGCATGCCGCCGCCGGCCGGATGATCCCCATAGGGAAGGCAGCCTTTGAAGGCATAAAAACCGAAGAACTTGCGCGATTTGGCCACAGCCTGCTTCACGGCCGGATCATCAATCCCGCATTTCTGGGCCAATACCATCGACATCCAGCAGATCAAGCCGGCCTGGTTGACGGCGCCATACCCGCCCAGGGTGCCGTTATTCTCCGGGACGCGCATCCCGTGCCCCCATGTGCCAGCAACCCCCTGCCCCTCGGCTATCCTAGCGGAGAACTCCCGGATGGCCGGCAGCACCGCCTCGTCTTTTGTAGCCAGGTAGTATTCCGTCAGGAACAGGTTGTCATATCCCCATGACCAGGCAAACATGCCTTCTTTCATTTCCAGCTTCAGTCCCGGTTTCCCGATCTTGCGGGCATACTCCCTGACGACATCACGATACTCCGGATTGCCACTGGCCATCAGCGCCAGGGCGTTGAGGTCACCCACAATGCCGCCACCGATTCCGCGCTTCAGGATGTTACGGCAGCCCTGCTCGACGATCAGGCTGGACTTCGCGCACTTGTACGGCGCGGAATCGCTGTAGCGGCCCATCACCTTGATTTGGATCGACACGTCGATTTGACTGCCTGCCCGCCAACACAGCAACTTGAGGAGGCCTTTATTCTCCTCTTTTTCAGCCTCCGTGATGGCCTCGCCAAACGCCCGGAGCGCATCGCCGTCAAACCGCTTCCCGTTCACGCCCACGATCACGTCTTGAAGCGCCAGCACCCCTGATGCCGGCGAATCCTTTTCGATCTCGGTCACCACGATCTGACGTGACTCGGAGGTGTCAAGGCCCCTGGAAAAAATCCACCCCTTGGCGCCAGTCGGCCCCAGGTTCCAACCGGGGGTGGAATCCATTTTATCCCCCCTGGTAATGTCCGGCGGGGGCGGCAACGCGAGGACATCCACCGTCCTCTGCGTTCCATCACGCCAGAAGGTGAGCTTGATCGAGCCTGCCCTGCCGCGAAGCTTGGCCTCTGCCACGGCACTGCGCAATGTCTTTACAGCATAGCCTTCAAACAGTTTTCCATCGACTCCCAGCAGCACGTCGCCCACCTTGAGGATGCTCTCCATGTAGGGACTTTCCTTGACGGCGCTGATATAGATCTGGGTTGAGTCTTTGATTTTATCCCCGCCCTCGTTGGGGATGCCCATGACGGTCCCGTTCAAATGCAGAAACGAGGCTTGCGCCCGGGAGTCGGGCTTGTCACCCTTGGTAAAATCCTTCACCGCCGGGAGATCCGCCTCTGCGGCCACAGCGCGCCCGCACAGTAACAGTAACCCCATCGCGTAAAATAGACGGCGCATCCTCATCCCTCCTTAATTGCCTCGTATGGCAATGATTAATCCCCCTGAAGTCGCGGGCGAAGGCTCCCATCACTTGCCATGCCGGACTTTGCGTCGAAGGAAATTAGACCAAAATGAACCTTCGAATACAATGCCGGATAACAACCGCTCTCCATCGTCACGAAAGGCGCGACAGTAACCACTCCATCCGGAATACCTTCCGCCACGATCTTGACCTCGACGGAGCCGATGGGTTAAGGTCTGGCGCTTGAGTCCAATGATGGACACTGATGTTCAATACGGCAGAATCAATCAACTGGCATGGAAAGGCTACGCGAAATGCAGGCTATGACACACAAGGAAAGAGTCCTGAATGCGCTGAACCGCAAACCGGTCGACCTATTGCCCTGCACAGACGGCCTATGGGGCGAAACCCGCCGCAAATACGAGGTCGAGGGGAAGATGGTCAAGGACGAGGACTTCGTCATCCATTTCGATACGAGCATCCGTTCGGCCGGATGGCTCAACAGCACCGCCAATATTGACATCGTCCCGAAGCTTATCGAAGAGACCGAGGAGACCATCCTGAAACTCGACGGGAACGGCGCCCAGCTCCGCTACTGGAAGAAGCGCTCCGGGACTCCGGAGCATGTTGACTTTGCCGTAAAGGAACGCGCCGCCTGGGAGGAAACCATCAAGCCGCACCTCATCAAGGTCGACCGGAGACGCATCCCCTTCGAATGGTACCGGAACGAGAGGGCCAAGGCGGCCGCCGAGAACCGCGCCTTCTGCTGGGCAGGCGTTGCTCCCTTTGAGCAGATGCATCCCGTATGCGGACATGAATACATGCTCATGGGAATGGCCCTTGACCCCGACTGGGTCAAGGACATGGTCCTGACCTACGCCGACTTCACCATCATGCACCTGGAAACCCTCTTCGCCGAGGAAGGCGCACCTGACTTCTTCTTTTTCTACGAGGATATGGGCTTCAAGGAAAAACCCTTCATGTCGCCGGCCATGTACGAGGAAATCGTGGAGCCCGGCCATAAAAAACTCTTCGACTACGCCCACTCCAAGGGCTGCAAGGTCGTGGTCCACTCCTGCGGCTTTGTCGAACCGCTGGTTCCCGGCCTGATTCGCGCCGGCATGGATTGCCTCCAGGCCATGGAAGTCAAGGCGGGCATGGACCTGCCCCATCTGGCAGAGCTGTTCGGCGACAAGATAAGCTTCTTCGGCGGCATCGACATCCGGATCGTGGCAAGCAATGACCTGAAGAAGATCGACGAGGAATTGAACAGGAAAATCCTGCCGGTGCTGCGAAAAGGCACGGGGTACATCCTGCACTCAGACCACTCGATCCCCCCGGAGGTCGAACACGACACCCTGAAGTACTTCTTCGATCACGGAAGACGGATTACTCAGCGGATATAACGCCGGGAGTCTGCTCTCAACCGAAGTTCATGTACGTGCCCCTGGGGCCTGTCAGGGCATCGTTCCACTTTTTCGGCTTCACGGCACCGATGGTGGCGATCTTCTTGGAGGACATCAGGGAGGGCTTGCCGTCGCGCTCGCGGACCGGCAGCGTCGTGGTGTCGAATTCCTGCTGCTTGATCGCGGCGGTCTCCGGCACGTCGTACTGGACATAGAGCACCGTCACATCCTCGTCGGAGAAGAACAAAATCTGCGCGCCGCGGGAAATGCAGCGGTATTCACGGTTGGTGATCGCATTGCTCGTGAATTTCCGGATCTGCGTGAACCCGTCCTCGTTGTACACCACCGTCAGCACCCGTTCCCGGTCCAGTTTGGAGCAATGGATCAGCGAGGCATCCACAAACAGTTTCTCGGGTGGCGACACCACCTTGTACCGCCCGTCCTTCCACACCAGCAGAAGCTTGTCGAGAGAGGAGCACTCGAACAGCGGCTCCCCCGCGATCTTGAACCCCAGGTAGCCCTTCGCCCGATCCAGGTTGATTTTCAGTTCCGATGCGGTCAGTTCGCGGACGCCGACCGCCTGGAAGGCCTCGATCTTCGTCCGCCGCGGAAAGGCCGGCCCGTATTTCTTCTGGAGCTGCCGGAGATACCGGACCGCATAGCCGGTCAAATTGGCCAGGTTCTCGCGGGATTCGGCCAGCTCGACCCGGAGCGACTCCATATCGGTCTGGTTCTTCGCCAGGTCAAACCGGGAGATGCGCCGGATGGGGACGCCCAGCAGCATCTCCATGTCGCCGTGGGTGATCTCGCGCTGCAGCATCGCCAGGAACGGCTCCAGCCCCGCCCGCACCGCCTGCTCCACCTCGTCCAGGGACTGGCAGGTCTCGATGGCCTTATAGAGCCGGTTCTCAACGAAGATCTGGACCAGCGTCTTACGGTGGAGTTCTTCGGTCAGCCGCTTCTGCTGGACCTTCAGCCGGCGCGTCAGCAGCTTCAGCAGCCGCTCGGTGTTGTGGCGGAGCACTTCCTCGACGTCCATCTCTGCAGGCCGGCCGTCGCGGATGACCATGATCCGGCTGGCCACCTGCGCCTCGCACTGGGTGAAGGCATACAGCGCCTCCACCGCCCGCGCGGCGCTTTCCTCGGCCTGGAGCTGGATCTCGACCTCCACCTGTTCGGCCGTGTAGTCGTTGATGCTCCTGAGCTTGACCTTCCCCTTGCGCCCCGCCTCCTCGATGGAGGCGATGAGGGAATCGGTGGTGGCACCAAAGGGCACCTCCCGCACCACCAGTGTCTGGGCGTCGCGGATCTCGATGCGGGCCCGGACCCTGACCGATCCCTTTCCTTTTTCGTATCCGGCCACATCCATCAGTCCGCCCTGCTGGAAATCGGGAAAGACCTCAAAGGACTTCTTCTGGAGAATCGCCACCTGCGCCTCGAGCAGTTCGTTGAAATTATGGGGCAGGATGCGGGTGGACAATCCCACGGCAATGCCGTCGGCCCCGAGGAGCAGCAGCAGGGGAATTCGCGCCGGGAGCGTCACCGGCTCCTCCTTGCGCCCGTCATAGGAAGGCACTGTGTCCGTCAGGTCCGGATCAAAGATTTCGTCCCGGGCCAGCGCCGTCAGTCGGCATTCAATATACCGGGCCGCCGCCGCGGGATCCCCGGTGAGCAGATTGCCGAAATTTCCCTGCCCCTCGATGAGATACTGCTTGTTCGCCAGGGTCACCAGGGCATCCCCGATGGAGGCGTCCCCGTGGGGATGGAACTGCATGCTGTAGCCCACGATGTTGGCAACCTTGATGAACTTGCCGTCGTCATTCACGAACAGCGAGTGGAGGATGCGGCGCTGGACCGGCTTCAGGCCGTCGTCAACGTCAGGGATGGCGCGGTCGCGGATGACGTAGGAGGCGTACTTCAGGAAGTTGTCGTTCACAAGGTGTTTCAGGGGCCCCTCGGCGACAGCGGCGATGTCGCGGACCACAAGACGGCCCTTGGCCTCCGCCCGGTCACCCGGCACCGTCGGAGTCAACAACTCATCGCCATTAAAAAGTTCCGTTTGCTCACTCATCGGCGGCCACCACCAGGTTGTCCATGATATACTGCCTGCGTTCCGGCGTGTTGCGCCCCATGTAGAACCCCAGGATGGCGGGGATGCTGTGCCGGTTCTCAACCTCCACCGGCGTCAGCCGCATGCCCGGCCCGATAAACTGCTTGAACTCACCCGGCGAAATCTCGCCCAACCCCTTGAACCGGGTCACCTCGGCCCCGCGCCCGATCTCCTTCATGCTCGTGTCGCGCTCCGCCTCGGAATAACAGTACACGGTCCGCTTCGCGTTCCGCACCCGGAACAGCGGTGTCTCCAGGATGTAAACATGCCCCCCGTGGACGATCGGCTCGAAGAACCGGAGGAAGAAGGTCAGCAGCAGGTTCCGGATGTGCAGGCCGTCCACATCGGCATCCGTGGCCAGGATGACCTTGTTGTAGCGGAGGCGCTCGGGCGACTCCTCCACATCGAGGCTGCGCATGAGGTTGTAGAGCTCCTCGTTCTTGTACATCACGTCGCGGTTCAGGTCACAGGTGTTGAGCGGCTTGCCGCGCAGGGTGAAGACCGCCTGGGTGGCCACGTCGCGGGTGCTGGTGATCGAACCCGCCGCCGACTGGCCCTCGGTAATGAACAGCATGGACTCCGCCCCGGTGCCGGCCTTGCCGTCGAAGTGGATCTTGCAGTCCTTGAGCTGGGGCACCCGGATCGAGGTGGCCCGGGACCGCTCGCGGGCCATCTTCTTGATGGACTGCAGCTCCTTGCGCAGCTTGACGGTTTCCTCGATCTTGAGCAGGGCTTTCTCCGCCGCCTTCGGGGCCCGGTGCAGCAGATCGACCACCACCTCGCGGACTTGCTGGACCAGATCACTCCGGATCTCGGTGTTGCCCAGCTTGTTCTTGGTCTGCGACTCGAATACCGGCTCCTTCAGGCGGATGGCAATCGCACCCGCCATCCCCTCGCGGACATCGTCGCCCTCGAACTTGCCCTTGGAGTACTCGTTGAACGCCTTGACAATGCCCTCCCGGAACGCGCTCAGGTGGATGCCGCCGTCACTGGTGTACTGGCCGTTCACAAAGGAGAGGAACGTTTCCTCAAAACGGTTGGTATGGGTAAAGGCCAGCTCCAGGGTCTTGGAGCGGTGATGCAGGACGGGGTACAGCGCCTCGTCGCCCACCTCGTCCTCCACCAGGTCCTTCAGGCCGTCCCTGGAAAAATAAACCGTCCCGTTCAGTTCGATTTTCAGCCCGGCATTGAGGAAGGTGTAGAGCTGGATACGCCGCTTGAGATGATCGGCAATAAACGACACCGTGCCGAAGATCGTCGGATCCGGCTCAAAGACGACCAGCGTGCCGTCCGGCTCGTCGGTCTTCCCCTTCGACTCGTTGGTGATCTTGCCCCGCTTGAATTCCGCGGCGGCGAATTCCCCGTTGCGGTGGCTGCGGACCATGAAGGCCGAGGAAAGGGCGTTCACCGCCTTGGTGCCCACCCCGTTCAGGCCCACGCTGAATTGAAAGACCTCGTCATTGTACTTGGCCCCGGTGTTGATACGCGAGACGCATTCGACAACCTTGCCCAGCGGGATGCCGCGGCCGAAATCCCGCACCGTGACCCTGGCCCCCTCCACCGCGACCGTCACCCGGTCCCCGTAGCCCATGATGAACTCATCAATGGCGTTATCCACCACTTCCTTGACCAGGACATAGATCCCGTCATCGTAATGGGACCCGTCGCCGACACGGCCGATATACATGCCGGTCCGCTTGCGGATATGCTCCAGGGAGGAGAGCGTCTTGATCTTGCTCTCGTCGTAATTATGTTTCTTTGCGGCACTCATGGGTCAAAGGGCGCGCATTGTACTCATTTGGGGAAGGAATAAAGCAAAATAATACGCTTTCTCTTCTCCGCGTTCTTTGCGAACTTTCTTCAATTCGTGTTACCTAGTGCAGTGTCTCTCAAATGGCTATACATAATACAGATCACCACCCGCTTCGCTGGAGGCACAGAGACACAGAGAAGACAAGAAAGAGAAACACAAATGTGTCGCGCATTTTACGTCTGCCGGGTACAGCAGCCGCAAAATGCGCGACACGGTTTCCTGGAGAGGGAAACAGCCAGGGGGAGGAGAGGTCCAGGATGTGCAACCCCTCCTCTTTCTCATTGAATGACTCCCAGAGGGGTTGCGGGAATTTAAGGCGGGGTACTCGCCGCCTTCAATTCCCGCAACATTTTGACGAAGCAGGGTATTCTCTGTGCCTCTGTGTCTCGAGCGAAGCGGGTGGTGAATCTTCCCGGCTTGAGGCGAATGAAATGAACACCAATTCATGAGACAGCACACTAGGGAGAGCACTATGCATCAGACAGCCTTGGTCACTGGAGCCTCAAGCGGCATTGGTCTTGAAATCGTCCGTCAGCTTTGCGAACGGGGCCTGCGGGTATTCGCCACCGGCCGGGATACCGGGCGACTGGCCGCACTCCGCCAGGAGACCGGTTGTTTTGTCGAAGCGTTTGACCTCGCCGAACCTTTGGCGCCGGCCGCGCTCTACGCTTCCGCCAAGCGGGCGTTTGGCTCCGCGCCTGAGGTCCTGATCAACAATGCCGGCTTCAACCGCCGCAAGGCCCCGGTCGCCGAACTCACCGCGGCGGACTATGACGGGCATATGGCCGTCAACTTCCGGGCCGCCGCGCTGCTCTGCGGCGAGGCCATGCGCGACATGATCCCCCGGAAATCCGGCCACATCATCAATGTCGCCAGCACCGTTGTCTGGCACATGGGCGAAAATTACAGCGCCTATTGCGCCTCCAAGTGCGCCCTGCACGGCTTCACCGTCACCCTGACCAGGGAAGCCCGGCCGCACGGGATTAAGGTCACCTGCGTCTACCCCGGCGGAACGGACACCCCCTTCCGCACCGTGGAACGCCCCGACTACCTCCGGCCCGAAAGCGCGGCCCGCATGATCGTCGACACCCTGTTCGCCCCCGACGACGTCGTCGTCCACCAACTCACCTTCCGCCCGCTCGTCGAGACGAATTTCTAACTGGCATCATTGGACTCGTCATGATCCCGGCTGCTGCGCTTGACTTTCACGCCTGAATTTATTAATGAGTGAGCGCTTACTTATTCAGGAAAAGAGAAAACGATCATGGCTCGACCGAAATCCATCCAGACGGACACGATCCTGGAGGCCGCGCGCAAGGTGTTCATGCGCGACGGCTACCAGGCCGGCACCGCCCGCATCGCCCGCGAGGCCGGCGTCTCCGAGGGCTCGCTCTTCAAGCATTTCAAGAGCAAGGCGAACCTGTTCCTGGCCGCCATGGAGGTGGAGGCGGGGGTGACGGCCTGGGAAGAA
>Ga0208248_1000193_pt1 | contig 20871 bp, 18 predicted proteins | sample CryBogmetaGMA5M_FD_184545 | JGI IMG/M metagenome (GOLD analysis project Ga0208248, IMG submission 184545) | Freshwater microbial communities from Crystal Bog, Wisconsin, USA - MA5M (SPAdes) | ecosystem: Environmental > Aquatic > Freshwater > Lake | place: Crystal Bog, Wisconsin, USA | collected...
GCCTAGAGACATCCTACCCACCCCCCAACCCAGCATCGGGGCTTAAGGCCAACCCCCATGGAGAGTAATCTGGAGGTTCCTTCAAGGAGTCCGTCATGGCCCAGATCACCCTCAAAGGCAACCCCATCCACACCACCGGCGACCTGCCGGGCGTGGGCACCGCAGCGCCGGCCTACACCCTGGTGCGCACCGACCTGGCCGAGATCACCGGCAAGGACTTCGCCGGCCAGCGCGTGGTGCTCAACATCTTCCCCAGCCTGGACACGCCCACCTGCGCCGCCAGCGTGCGGAAGTTCAACGCGCGGGCCAATGAGAAGCCCAACACGGCCATCCTCTGCGTGAGTGCCGACCTGCCCTTCGCCCAGAAGCGCTTCTGCGGCGCCGAGGGCCTGGACAACGTGGTGCCCGTCTCCAACTTCCGCTCCCCCGAGTTCGGCCAGGCCTACGGGGTGACCGTGGTGGATGGTCCCCTCAAGGGCCTGCTCGCCCGCGCCGTGGTGGTGGTGGACGCCGCCGGCAAAGTCCTCCACGCCGAGCTCGTCCCCGAGATCACCCAAGAGCCGGACTACAACGCAGCACTGGACGTGCTTTAGGGGGCTGTCAGCTGTCAGCTATCGGCTATCGGCTATCGGCTATCGGCTATCGGCAAAAGCAGGGCTCGGACGGGGTGGTTGAGCCAACTCAGCCGCAGGGCTGTTGGCCTTAGCTGACAGCTGACAGCTGACAGCTAATAGCTAATAGCTACTCAATCCGATCCGCAGCTCCGGCACTCTCCAGGCAGTGCCTGCCACCACGAGCAGGGTCATGCAGCCGCCGAAGACGACGGAGGGGACGAGGCCTAGGAGGCGCGCTGCCAGGCCGCTTTCGAAGGCGCCGATCTCGTTGCTGGAGCCGATGAAGACCTGATTGACCGAGGACACCCGGCCCAGCATGTGCTCCGGAGTCACCATCTGCAGGAGGGTGGAGCGCAGCACCACGCTCACGTTATCCACGGCCCCGCTGGCGGCCAACAGCAGCAGGCTCAAGGTGAAGCTGCGGCTGAGGGCGAAGGCGATCATGCAGGCGCCGAAGAGGGCCACGCAGGTCAGCAGCGTGCGACCAGCTTGGCGCATGGGTGGCAGGTGGGCCATGGTGAAGCCCATGAGCACCGAGCCCACCGCCGGTGCGGCGCGGAGGGCGCCGAGCCCCTGGGGGCCCGTGAGAAGGACTTCCTTGGCGAAGACGGGCAGCACCGCCACGGCCCCGCCGAACAGCACCGCAAAAAGGTCGAGGCTGATGGCCCCCAGCAGCAGGCGCTGGGAGAACACGAAGCGCAGTCCCTCCCCCAGGCTGGTGAAGATGGAGCCGACCCGCGGCTTGGGGGGCCGGGGCGTGTAGCGGATGAAGAGCAGGCCCAGGAAGCCGCTGGCGATGAGGGACAGCACCAGGAAGTGGGCCACCACGGGACCACGCCAGGCGTAGACCAGGCCGCCCAGGGCGGGGCCCAGGACCATGCCCACATGGAAGACCGCCACCCGCCAGGTGGAGCCATTGGCGTAGAGGGCCTTGGGTAGCAGGTCCGTGGCCAGGGCCGTGTTGGCGGGTCGGTAGTAGGCTCGCACCACGCCGGTGAGGAAGATGACCCCGTAGATGGGCCAGACCGCCGAGGCCAGCGGCCCGGACTGGAAGCGCCAGCTGAAGGCCCAGAGCAGGGCCGAACAGAGGGCCAGACTAAGGGTGGTGGTCATGCAGATGCGCAGGCGATTCACCCGGTCTGCGGTGTAGCCACCGAAGAGGGCCAGCGAGAGGAAAGGCAGTGCTTCGGAGAGCCCCACCAGTCCCAGGGCCAGCGGATCGCCCGTGCGGTTGTAGACCTGCCAGCCCACCACCACGCCCTGCATCTGCATGCCCAGCGTGGCCAGCCCCAGGGAGGTGATGAACCAGCGGTAGTCACGGCTTCTCAACGAAGCATAGGGATCGTGGGGGCCGATGGCTGCATCCACCGAAGGCTACTCGTACCTCAGGGCGTCAATCACGTTCAGCTTGGCCGCCTTCAGGGCCGGGAGGAAACCAGCGGCCACGCCCACCAGACCCGAGAAGCCCAGGCCCAGGCCCACGGCCCAGGACTCGGTGACGGCGGGCACTGCGAACTTCTGCAGGATGAAGACCGCGCTGTAGGCGAAGCCCACACCGATGACGCCGCCCAGCAGGGACAGCACGATGGCCTCGATAAGGAACTGCCACAGGATGCTGTTCTGGGTCGCGCCCAGGGCGCGGCGGATGCCGATCTCCCGGGTGCGCTCGGTGACGCTCACCAGCATGATGTTGGAGATGCCGATGCCGCCCACCACCAGGGAGATGCTGGCGGCCACTGCCAGCAGGGCGGTGAGGATGCCCGCCTGGGCGCTCTGCATCTGAACGATGTCGTCCTGCTTGCGGATCTGGAAGGGGTTGTCGTCCTTGGGCGCGGTCTTCATGCGCTGGCGCAGCAGGGCCGTGATCTCGGCTTCCGCCATTTCAGCCTTACCCTCCTGGGCGCTCACCATGATCTGCTGGATCTTGTCGCGGCCCATGATCTTGCGCATCACGGTGGTGTAGGGGGCGACGATGAGGTCGTCCTGATCACCCATGAGGCCGGCGCCCTTCTTCTCCAGCACGCCGATGACCACAAAGGGCAGTGCCCCCACCCGCACGGTCACCCCCACGGGGTCTTCCCCGTTGGGAAAGAGGTTGTCCTTCACGGTCTGGCCCAGGACGCAGACCTTGGCCATGCCCCGCACCTCGCCTTCGGTGAAGAAGCGGCCGGATTCCACATCCCAGCCCCGGATCTGCAGGAAGTTGGGATTGGAGCCCTGGACCTGGCTCACGTAGTTCATGCTCTGGAAGATCACAGGGCGGGAGGTGCGCACCAGCTGGCTGGCGGACACCACACTGCTGTGGGCCAGCTCCTGCTCGATGAGGTTGACGTCGCTCTCCAGCAGGATGTCGGCACTGCCCATGGCCGAGGGGCCGAAGCGGTTGCTGCCCTGGCCAGGGAAGATCTGCAGCATGTTGGAACCCATGTTCTGGATCAGCGCGATGGAGGCCCGCTTGGAGCCCTCGCCGATGCCGATCATGGCGATGACCGCCCCCACGCCCACGATGATGCCGAGCATGGTCAGGAAGGCGCGCATCTTGTTCCGCGTGATGGCGAATAAGGCGAGCTTGAGGAACTCCAGGAAGCGCATGAGTCCTCCCGGCTAGCGCCGGCCGCCCTGCTGTCCAGCTGCCGCACCGCCCAGGGGCGCCGGAGCGCCGGAGCCGGCGGTCTTGGTGTTTTCCACCCCCACGAGAACCTGCATGCCCTCTTGGAGGCCCTCGCCTGTGACCTCAGTGAACTGGCCGTCGGTGACGCCGGCCTTGACCACGATGGCCTTGGGCTTGCCATTCTCCAGAACCCAGACCCGGTCCTCGCGACGCATCACATTGCCACCCTTGCCACCGCCGCCGCCCTGGGTCGCAGGACGGGACTGGCCGCCGCCCATGCCGGGGATGCCCGCAGGCTGGCCGAGGCGAGGTCCGTCCGTCTTCTTTTCATCCTTGATGAAGGCGGCGGGGTTGAAGCGCAGGGAAGCGTTCGGCACGCGGAGCACATCCCGGCGCTGGTTGGTGATGATGGTGACATTGGCGGTCATGCCGGGCCGCAGGGCCAGGTCGCCAGTGAACTTGGGGCCACCCAGCTGGCTGGCGCCACCGGGGATGCGGGCCAGGGCCTTGGGGTCCCCGGCGGGCGCTGAGGTGGTGAAGGACATGGTCTTGACGGGCGCAGACGGCGTGGCTCCCCGGCCGCCCTGATCACGGCCACCCCGACCCTGACCCTGGCCTTGACCCTGACCTTGTCCTGCCTGGCGCTCCTGGAACCGCTTCATGAACTCGGCCTTGGTGGTGCCCGCAGGCAGCCGGTCCTTCATGCGCTCCCAGACCTTCTCGGCATCGGGGGCACCCTCGCGGGCGGGTCCACCGGCCGGAGCCTGACCACGGCCCTCGGGCTTGGCGGTAGGTGCGCCCGGATGGCCGCCCTCGGCCTTGGGGGCCTCGCCCTCTGCGTTGGGCAGGGGCTCGTTGGGAACGATCATTTCGACCACGTAGTTCACCACGTTCTGGGTGGTGATGGGCTCCTGGCGGACCAGGCTCACCGTGGCGGCGAACTGCTTCTCCGGCAGGCTGTCCACCACGAACATGGCGCGCTGACCCACCTTCACATCATCGATGTCGGACTCACCGATGTTGACCTGGACCTTCATCTTGGAGAGGTCCTGGGCGATCTGGAAAAGGTTCGGTGTGCTGAAGCTGGCAGCCACGGTCTGGCCCACATCCGCCAGACGGGAGATGACCACACCGTCCACGGGGGCGGTGATGTTGCAGTAGGCCAGGTTGGCCTTGGCGCGGTCGAGGGAGGCCTTGGCATTCTCGAAGCTGGTCTGGGACGTCTGGAAGGTCACCTGCTTGGCCTCGAGATCCTGGTCCGCCAACAGCTTCTCGGCAAACAGGCGCTTGGCCCGCTCGTACTGGCGCCGGGCATCATCCATGTTGGTCTTGGCCCGGTCCATACCGGCCTCGGCGTCCTTTAGCTGGGTCTCCCAGATGGTCGGATCGATCTCGGCAATCAGCTGGCCCTGCTTCACGATGCTGTTGTAGTCGGCGTAGAGGGCCGAGATCACGCCGGACACCTGGGTGCCCACCGCCACCTGCACCACGGGGCTGACGGCCCCGGTGGCGTTGATGCGCTGGGTGACATTGCCGCGGTCCACCTTGGCCTGCCGCCACTTCACCTCATCCTTGGGACGAGTGAGGACATAGGCTGTGCCCCCGGCAACCAGTGCGACGCCGATTCCAATCACGATCCAAGTATTCCGCTTCATGAGTCCGCACTCCGCATGTCAAGGGGCCGCACAGGCCCTGCATTTAACCTTCGCATAACGATGTATAGACTGCCACTTCTTGTTGAAGGTTGAGGCCTGGTTTCAACCTCAGCGGAGCAGGCCAAGACCCTCGGTCAAAGCCCTCCGGGTGAAGCCATCCGCCAGAAAGGCCTGGAGGAAGCCCCCGGCCAGGACGATGGCAGCGCAGACGAGCACGGTGGCACCGGCCAGAGGGGCGTAGACCGCCGGCCGGTCGGAGGCCAAGCGCTCGGCCTCGGCCCCAGGAGTCTGGAGGAACAGAGCCACCAGGAAGCGCAGGTAGTAGTAGGCGCTCACCAGGCTGGCCAGCACGCCCAGGATCGCCAGGCTCACGTGACCCGCCCCAACCAGCTCGCGGAAGATCATGTACTTGCCGTAGAAGCCGCCCAGGGGTGGGATGCCGGCCAGGCTGAGCATGAAGATCGCGGCGGAGACGCCCAGGGCCGGGCGCTTCCAGCCCAGGCCGCGGAGGTCATCGAAGGTGGTGTGGTCCCCCACCAGGCCATAGGCCGTGAGGAGGCCGAAGGCACCCATGTTCATGGCCAGGTAGATCACCAGGTAGAAGAGAACGCCGTTGAAGGCGGCGGGGGTACCCGCCACGAAGCCCAGCAGGAGGTAGCCGGCATGGCTGATGCTGGAGTAGGCCAGCATGCGCTTCACGTTGGTCTGCACCAGCGCCGTGAGGTTGCCCACCACCAGGGTGGCCACGGCCAGGATGGCGGCCACGGACTGCATGCGGACACCGACCTCAGCCAGGGGCACGAGGCTGCTGCCGAAGATGCGGAGCAGGGCAATGAAAGCCACGCCCTTGGTGGCCACGGACATGAAGCCGGCGATGGGATGGGGCGAAGCCTCGTAGGCATCCGGCGTCCACTGATGGAAGGGGACGGCGGAGACCTTGAAGAGGAAGCCTAGGAGCAGCAGGGCAGCGCCCACCAGGACCAGAGGATCCAGGGCCAGGCCCTGGGCCTTGAGGGTGATGGCGGCGGCGCTGAGGTCCAGGGTGCCACTGAGACCGTAGATCAGCACGCCGCCCATGAGGAAGCAGCTGGCGGCCACGGCGCCCGTGAGGAAGTACTTCATGCCACCCTCGGCCGACTCGGGGCGGGCCCGCACGGTGCCCACCAGGGCGTAGAGGGGCAGGCTGAAGAGCTCCAGGGCCAGGAACAGCAGGATGAAGTTGGTGGTGGTGGCGAACAGAATCATGCCCACCACAGCAAAAAGCAGCAGGGAGAGGGTCTCACCCTTGACCCAGCCCTCCTGGTGGAAGTGATCCCAGGACTGCAGGATCGTCATGGCGGCAGCCACCAGGACGAAGATGCCCGTGAACTGGGCCAGGCGGTCCATGCGCATCTGGAAGAAGCTGGGCTGGGCACCGGTGTTCCATAGCTCGGTGATGAACCAGAAGCTGGCGCCCACGGCGAGCAGGGCCGTGCCGTACATGACGGCGCGGATCCACTTGGCAGTGGCCTGATCCTTGTCCAGGGACATGAGGGGAATCAGGCAGGCCGCCAGGGCCGGCACGAGCAGCGGCAGCAGGGCCGCCCATTGGCTGGGAGTGAGGCTCATCGGTGACCCCCTTTAACGGCGGGTTCGGCAGGTTCGGCATGACCGCCGGGCGCCGGGTGGGCGGCCGGGGCTTCATGCACTGCCGGCTTCAGGGTGAAGGTCCGGATGGCGGGGGCCTTGGCGTCCTTGAGGAGCGCCACCACGGGGGCCTCGCTGACGGCCACGAAGGTCCGGGGATGGATGCCCATCCAGAGAATCAGGACCACCAGGGGCAGAAGGACAGCGATCTCCCGGGCATTCAGATCGGAGTGCAGGTGGTGCGTACCGCTGCCCTCGTCCTTGTTCTCGGGGCCCCAGAAGACCCGCTTGAACATCCAGAGCATGTAGACCGCACCCAGCAGCACGCCGGAGGTGGCCAGCGAGGCGTAGAGGCGGCCCCAGCCGAAGCCCGACAAGAAGGCGCCGTTGAGGATCCAGAACTCACCCACGAACCCATTGGTGAGGGGCAGGCCGATGGAGCTGAGGGTGACCACCAGGAAGAAACCGGTGAACACGGGCATCTTCACGGCGACGCCGCCGAAGTCCGAGATCATGCGGGTGTGGGCCCGGTCATAGACCATGCCCACCAGGAGGAAGAGCGCACCGGTGCTGATGCCGTGGTTGAGCATCTGGAGGATGGCACCCTGGGTCCCGATCACGGTGAAGGAGGCCAGGCCCAGCATCACGAAGCCCATGTGGCTGACGGAGGAGTAGGCCACCAGCTTCTTGATGTCGCGCTGCACCATGGCCACCAGCGCACCGTAGACGATGGCGATGACGCTCAATAGGGCCAAGGGCTTGGCGTAGTGCATGGCCGCGGCAGGGAACATGGGGATGGCGAAGCGGATGAAGCCGTAGCCGCCGAGCTTCAGCAGCACGCCGGCCAGGATCACGGAGCCCGCCGTGGGCGCCTGGACGTGGGCGTCCGGCAGCCAGGTGTGCAGGGGGAACAGCGGCACCTTGATGGCGAAGGCCACGGCAAAGGCCAGGAACAGCCAGCACTGGACGCTGAAGGGGAGCGCCGAAGCGGCCGGTCCCATCACCGCCGGGTTGAAGCTGCCAGCCTTGCCCGCCAGGTAGAGCAGGGCCACCAGCCAAAGCAGCGAACCAGCCAGGGTGTACAGGAAGAACTTGGTGGCGGCATAGCGGCGCTCGTCGCCGCCCCAGACCCCGATCATGAAGTACATCGGGATCAGCATGGCTTCCCAGAACAGGTAGAAGAAGAACAGGTCCTGGGCCATGAGGGCGCCCAGCATGCCGGTCTCCAGCAGGAGGAAGAGCGCCGCGAAAGTGCCAATGCGGTCCTTCAGGCTGTTCCAGGTGCCCAGCATGGTGAGGGGCACCAGGAAGGTCGTGAGCAGCACCAGCCAGAGGTTCAGGCCGTCCACGCTGAGGGAGTAGTCCACGGGCAGGCCCACCAGGGTGAACCAGGGGGCGCGCTCAGCCAGGATCGGCGCCAGGGAACCGCTTTGGCCCAGGAGCCAGGAGAGGCTCAGGACGAAGATGGCCACTGCGCCCATGAAGCCCACCATGCGGGCGAGGCGGGCCAGGGTTTGGGGAATCGCCAGGATGACGAAGCCCAGCAGGGCCGGTGCGAAGACCAGGAAGGAGAGGGGATGGGAGTTCAGCCAGGTCATCGCCCCACCTACTTCAGGAAGACATAGAGGAGGACCGCACCGCCCAGGGCCATGCTGAGTGCGTAGTTCCGCACCCGGCCGGTCTGGAAGAGGGCCGTGAAGTCACCGGAGACCCGGGCCAGGGCACCCGGCAGGTTCACGCCCACGCCGTCGATGACGATGACGTCGAAGAGCTTCCACAGGAGGTTGCCGAACCAGCGGGTGGGGCCGAGCAGGAAGCGCTCCACGCCCTCGTCCACGTAGTACTTGTTGAGCAGCAGGTCATGGATGAAGGGATGGCGGCCGGCGAAGGCGATCTCTGCGGCGGGGCCATTCTTGTACTTGGACCAGCCGAGGAAGCCCATGAGGAGCCCCAGGCCGGTGGAGATGCAGGCCAGCAGCACCGCCGGGCCCTCGTGGTGGCCGTGGGCCGCATGGACCTGGCCGTAGGTGAGGGCCGGCTTCAGCCACTCGCCGATGGCGAAGTGGCCGCCGAAGGCCTCGGGGATGCCCCAGACGCCCCAGAACAGGGAGCCGGCAGCCAGGACCATCAAGGGCACGGTCATGGTGAAGGGGCTCTCGTGGGCATGGTCGTAGGCGTGGTGGTCCCGGGGCTCGCCCCAGAAGGTGAGAGCCATGAGGCGCCACATGTAGAAGCTGGTGCAGGAGGCCCCGATGACGCCAATCACCCACAGCACCGGGGACTTGAGGTAGGCCAGGTAGAGGATCTCGTCCTTGCTGAAGAAGCCGCTGGTGCCGGGGAAGCCCATGATGGCCAGGGTGCCGCAGAGCATGGTGATGAAGGTGATCTTAGTCTTGGCCTTGAGACCACCCATCTTGAAGAGGTCCTGCTCATGGTGCATGGCGTGGATGACGCTGCCGGCCCCGAGGAAGAGGAGGGCCTTGAACCAGGCGTGGGTGAAGACGTGGAAGAAGCCCGCCGCAAAACCGGAGGCGCCGAGGCCCAGGAACATATAGCCCAGCTGGGAGACGGTGGAGTAGGCCAGCACCTTCTTGATGTCCCGCTGCACCAGGCCGATGGTGGCGGCGAAGAGGGCGGTGGCAGCACCCACCCAGGCGACGACTGTCATGGTGATGGGAGCCAGGGCGAAGACGGGTGCCAGGCGGCAGATCATGTAGATGCCGCTGGTGACCATGGTGGCCGCGTGGATGAGGGCGCTGACGGGGGTCGGGCCCGCCATGGCGTCCGGCAGCCAGAGGTAGAGGGGCAGCTGAGCGCTCTTGCCCGTGGCGCCGACAAACAGCATCAGGGTGGCGAAGGTCAGCACGCCGAAGCCCACCTCGGGGGCAACGTGCCCCGCCTGGGTGAGGATGTCCGAGACCGTGAGGGTCCCGAAGGCGGCGAAGAGGGTCATCATGCCGATGGACACGCCCAGGTCACCCACCCGGTTGGTGAGGAAGGCCTTGAGGCCGGCGTCCGGCGCGAAGTCCGTCTCGAAGAAGTAGCCGATGAGCAGGTAGGAGCAGAGGCCCACACCTTCCCAGCCCACGAACATCAGCACCAGGCTCGAGCCCAGCACCAGGGTCAGCATGAAGAACACGAACAGGTTCAGGTAGCTGAAGAAGCGGCTGTAGCCCTCGTCCCCGTGCATGTAGCCCACAGAGTAGAGGTGGATCAGAAAGCCGATGCCGGTGATGACGAGCATCATCGTGCCGCTCAGGGGGTCGATCACCATGCCGAAGGGCACGCTCAGAGATCCGGTGGCCATCCACTCGCCGTAGTTGAGCACCAGGCGGTGGTCAGCCGTCGCCTTCATGGCCAGGAAAGCGGAGACGGCCAATAGCAGGGAGCCGAAGATGACACCCAGGCCCACGAAGGTGGTGGCGCCCTTGCCGGCGCGCTTGCCCAGCAGGCCATTGAAGGCTGCGCCCACCAGGGGGAGGATCGGAATGAGCCAGTAATACTTGTTCATCGCATCCTCACTGCTTCAGGCTGGCGGCCCGGTCCGAGTCCGTGGTGGACCGGTGGCGGAAGAGGCCGATGACCAGCGCCAGACCAACGGCTGCCTCGCAGGCGGCCACGGCGATGATGAAGAGGTAGAAGACCGTGCCCTGGGGGTCCCCGCCGCGGAAGCGGGCAAAAGCCAGGAGCGCCACATTGGCCGCATTCAGCATCAGCTCCACGCCCATGAACTGCATGAGCAGGGTGCGCCGGAGCAGGACCGTGGCCAGGCCGATGGTGAACAGGAGGAAGGCCACCACCAGGTATCCCTGGAGGCCGCCACTGAGGATCGCTTCCATGCCGGTCATCGGGGGCTCCTCACAGGTTCCTCTTGGTCAGCGCAACGGCGCCGATCATGGCCACCAGCAGCAGGAGACCCGCCACTTCGAAGCCCAGCACATGCTCGGCGAACAGGGTCGTCCCCACCTTCTGCAGGGTCATGGCCGTGGGCACGGCGGCCCCGGACTTGGCCAGCGCCGCGACGCCAGCGGAGGCCGACACCAGCTTGATGGAGCCCAGGGCCAGGAGGGCCGCCAGAGCCACGCCGAGCCAGCGCTGGACCGGCCGGGAGGCCTGGGCAGGCTCCTCCTCGTGGCTGTTCAGCATCATGATGACGAAGAGCACCAGCACCATGATGGCGCCGCTGTAGACGATGAGCTGGAAGGCCGCAGCCACCGGGTTGGCGAGGAGCAGGAAGAGGCCCGCCAGACCGAAGAAGGTCGCCACCAGGCAGAGGCCCGCCACGATGACGTTCTTCTGCAGGAGCATCCCGAGCGCGGCGCAGAGGGTGATGAGGGCGAAGGTAAGGAACATGGGCCTCTCCCTACAGCGCGATCGTGCGGCGAGGCACGGAGGGGGTGGGGTCCTGGTTGATGTGCGCCTTGCCGTCCGCATCGGAGTAGGTGTTCATCAGGTCCCACTTGCCGTACTGCATGGACAGCCGGTCGTAGGCCGCCAGCTCATAGTCCTTGCGGAGCCAGATGGCGTCCTTGGGGCAGGCCTCTTCGCACATGCCGCAGCAGATGCAGCGGAGCATGTCGATGGAGAATTTGGCCGGGCGCTTCTCCTGGAAGCCCTGGGTGATGTTCAGGTCGCTGAACTCCTCGGCCTCGATGCTGATGCAGCGGGCCGGGCAGGCCTCCTGGCACATGAAGCAGGCCACGCACTTGATCTCACCGCCCTCGAAGCGCTTGAGCTCGTGGAGGCCCCGGTAGCCGTCGGGGATCTCCCGCTTCATCTCCGGGTACTGCACGGTGTAGCGGTTGGGGGTGGTGGTGAACAGGTTCCGGATGAAGTGGCCGAAGGTGATGGCCATGCCCTGCAACACTGGCCAGACGTAGGTCCGGTCCAGCCAAGTTAGCTCCACCTTCTTGACGATAACGCCCATCGCCCCCTCCTCAGTGTCCCTGGCTCATGCGCCAGGCGTGGAAGACCAGATTGGCCATGGACAGCGGCAGCATCACCTTCCAGCCCATATGCATGAGCTGGTCGTAGCGGAAGCGCGGCAGGGTCCACCGCACCCACACGAAGACCCAGGCGAAGAACAGGAGCTTCAGCACGAAGCTGGCCACAGACAGCATCACCGTGGGGTCCTTGACGAAGGGCACCTGCCAGCCACCGAAGTAGAGCGTGGCGATGAGGGCCGAGGCCGTCATCAGGTGGGAGTACTCCGCCAGGGCCAGCAGGCTGAACTTCATGCTGCCGTACTCGGTGTTGAAGCCCGCCACGATCTCGCTCTCGCCCTCGGCGAAGTCGAAGGGCAGGCGATTGGTCTCGGCGAACATGCAGGTGAAGAAGACCAGGAAGCCCAGGGGCTGCCGCACCACAAACCAGGTCCAGGGGGTGTGGCCCTGGGCCTTGATGACATCAGAGGGGTCGTAGCCGTTGGCGGACATGAAGATCGCGATGACCGCCAGGCTGATGCCGATCTCGTAGCTGACCATGGTGGCCGAGGCGCGCATGCCGCCGAGGATCGACCACTTGTTGTTGCTGGACCAGGCGGCCACCAGCACGCCGTAGACGGCCATGCCGCCGATGGCCAGGGGGTACAGCATGCCCATGCCGTTGCCGGGATCCAGGACGGAGAGGTGGTAGGTCACCCCGCCGCTGACTAAGCTGCGGCCGAAGGGGATGATGGCGAAGCCCATGAGGGCCGGGACGAAGGCCAGGAAGGGCGCCAGCCAGAACAGGCCCTTGTTGGCCTCGGCCGGGACCAGGTCCTCCTTGAAGAAGAACTTGATGCCGTCCGCCAGCAGCTGGGCGAGACCGATGATCCGGATCTTGCCGAACAGCGCGGCCCGGTTGGGGCCGATGCGGTCCTGGATCATGGCCGATCCCCGCCGCTCCACCCAGGTCCACACGGACGCCAGGAGCATGACGGCGGAAAAGACGATGATCACCTTCACCACCATCCAGGCGGTGGCGGGCGATGTGTGCAGCAGGCTTGCGAGCTTGTCCATGGATGGCTTCCCCGCAGGGCCACCCGCGGGGAGGCCCAACCCTCTGAGACTATCAGACTAGGCCGTTCCGGACACCGAGGGAAACTACCCCGAAGGGGCCTCTGCGACCTAGGTCACAGGGGGGGCCAAAGCTGGCGCTTTGGCCCCTGTGAAAAAATGCCAAGCCCTGGCCTGCCCTTGCGCCGCAGGCGACAGGAGGAATCGTGGGCGAAGCCCGCGATTCCTCAGCCTTTGGCTTCGATCTTGACCCAGGAGTCCTTCAGCCCCACGGTCCGGTTGAAGACGGGCTTCCCGGTGGCGCTGTCCGGGTCCACCACGAAGTAGCCAGTCCGCTCGAACTGGAAGCGCTCGCCGGGCAGGGCCGCCCCCAGGCTGGGCTCGAGGCGGGCGTCCGTGAGGGTCTCGAGGCTGCCGGGGTTGAGGAGGGTCTTCCAGTCCTGGCCCTCGGCCACGTCCATGGGGTCCTCCTGGCTGAAGAGGGGCTCATAGAGCCGTACCTCCGCCGGGATGGCATGGACTGCGCTCACCCAGTGCAGGGTGCCCTTCACCTTGCGGCCGTCCGGTGCGTTGCCGCCCCGGCTGGCAGGATCCCAGGTGCAGCGCAGCTCCACCACCTGGCCGGCGGCGTCCTTGAGGACCTCCTGGCAGGTGACCAGACAGGCGCCGCGCAGGCGCACCTCGGCGCCGGGCGCCAGGCGGAACCACTTCTTGGGGGCCTCTTCGCGGAAGTCATCGTGGTCGATGAACAGCTCCCGGGTGAAGGGCATGGTCCGGGTCCCCATGGTGGTGTCCTCGGGGTGGTTGGGCAGCTCGACCTCGAAGGCCTCGTTGTCACCCATGTTGGTGATGACCACCTTCAGCGGGCGCAGCACCGCCATGCGGCGGGGAGCCCGTCGCTCCAGGTCCTCCCGGATGCAGAAGTCCAGGAGGCCGGCGTCAGCCACCATGTCGCGCTTGGCCACGCCCACCCGCTCGGCGAAGGCCCGCACGGACTCAGGGGTGAAGCCCCGCCGCCGCAGGCCGCAGATGGTGGGCATGCGGGGATCGTCCCAGCCCCGCACGATGCCCTCCTGCACCAGCTGCAGCAGGCGCCGCTTGCTCATGACGGTGTAGGTGAGGTTGAGGCGGGCGAACTCGATCTGGCGCGGCAGGGGCCGCTGGAAGAACTTCCCCTCCGTGTCCTGGTCCAGGAACCAGTCGTAGAGGGGGCGATGGTCCTCGAACTCCAGGGTACAGATGGAGTGGGTGATGGTCTCCAGGGCGTCGGACACACCGTGGGCGTAGTCGTACATCGGGTAGAGGCACCAGGCATCACCCGTGCGGTGGTGGTGGGCCCGGCGGATGCGGTACATGAGCGGGTCCCGCAGGTTCATGTTGCCGCTGTGCATGTCGATCTTGGCCCGCAGCACCCGGGCGCCGTCGGCGAACTCGCCGGCCCGCATGCGGCGGAAGAGGTCCAGGCTCTCCTCGGGCGCGCGGTCCCGGAAGGGGCTGGGGCGACCCGGCACGTGGAAGTTGCCCCGGTACTCGCGGATCTCGGCCTCGGAGAGGTCGCAGACATAGGCCTTGCCCTGGCCGATGAGGTACTCCGCATAGTCGTACATGAAGGGGAAGTAGTCCGAGGCGTAGAACTCGCCCTTCCAGTCGAAGCCCAGCCACTGCACGTCCTCGCGGATGGAGTCCACGTACTCCACGTCCTCCTTCACCGGGTTGGTGTCGTCGAAGCGCAGGTTGGTGGCGCCGCCCCAGGCCTTCGCCAGGCCGAAGTTCAGGCAGATGCTCTTGGCATGGCCGATGTGCAGGTAGCCGTTGGGCTCCGGCGGGAACCGCGTGAGCACCCGTCCCCCATGCTTGCCGGAGAGGCGGTCCGCCTCCACGATCTCCTCAATGAAGTGGAGGCTGCGGGGTTCAGTGGGTTCATGCGACATGATCAGATCCGTTCGACAATAGCCATCTTGCCATCCCTATCCCCTTCATCCCCTTCATCCCTGTTCACTTTCGCTTTTTTCGAAGCGGTGATCGAAGCGCCGGAATTCCAGCTTGGGGTTCCCGAAGTTGATGAGCAGCGCCACGGGTTTCCCTGTGGCCTTGAGGTAGTTCAATACCTGGGCGTGGTGCTCAGACAAAAGGACTTTCACAGCTTTCAGCTCAACCACGACCGTATCATTCACGACCAGATCTGCGATGAAATGACCGACCAATTCCCCCTTGAAGTGAACCTTGATCGGGACCTGTCGAGCGACCTCGAGCCCTCTGGACTTCAGGGCGAGGAACATGGCGCCCTCATAGACAGATTCAACAAACCCCACACCCAGCTCACCCGAAACTTCAAAAGCGGCGGCAAGGATCTGGGCGGTCAGGGGTTCAAAAGGTAAGGGCATGAAAGCACAGGGATGAAGGGGATGAAGGGGAGAAAAACTGAAGGCTTTTTGCAGAAAGTAATTTCCTGTGTAAGGACCCCGCCTACCCCAGCCCAGCAGCGACCTGGGTGGCGCGCTCGATGCCGCGGGCGACGACGGAGCGTATGCGGCCGTCTTCCAGGACCATGAGGCCGGCGATGGTGCAGCCGGCGGGGGTGGTGACCTCGTCCTTGAGGGCAGCGGGGTGGCGCCCGGTTTCGAGGACCATGGAGGCGGCGCCCAGGGTCATCTGGGCGGCCAGCTCCACGGCCACGGCCCGGGGCAGGCCGCACTGAACGCCGCCCTCCGCCAGGGACTCCAGGATGACGAACATGAAGGCGGGGCCGCTGGCGCTGAGGCCGGTGACGGCATCCATGTGCTTCTCGTCCAGGTCCATGACCCGGCCCAGGGGCTCGAAGAGGGTGCGGGCCTGGGCCAGCTGGGCCTCGGTGACGCCCTTCCCCGGGGCCAGCACGGTCATGCCCCGGCGAATGGAGCAGGGGGTGTTGGGCATGGCCCGGATCAGGGGCGTGGCTGCGGGGGTATGCTCCGCCAGGAAGGCGAGCGTGGTGCCGGCGGCGATGGAGACCACCAGGGGGTGATGGTCCAGAGCCCCGGCCTCCGTGAGCCCGACCAGAAGGCCCTTGAGCTCCTTGGGCTTCACGCAGAGGAGGAGCACCTCGGCGGCCTTGGCAGCGGCTTCGGCATCACTGGAGAGCCGAATGCCCAGCGCGTCGGCCCGGGCCTTGCCGGCGGCGGGATGGAGGTCAGCGGCCTGGATGTGGTCCGCCGGATAGCCCGAGGCCTCCACCAGCCCGGCGCTGATGGCCTGGCCCATGGTTCCGAATCCGAGGATGGCGAGCTGGGGGTGGCTCATGGGTGCTCCCTGGAACAAAAAACCCCGCAGGGGGCGGGGACGGAGGGCGAAACCTGAATCAGGTCAGCGCACCCATCGTCCCGCGGCACCAGGGGTGCCGGGCTGCGGAGGAAGGCCGGGGTGGAAGGACATGGCTCCAGCATACCAAGAGCGGCCCCCTGCCGACAGGCCCCGGGGCCGGGCAACCCTTGTGCCTACTGTTCCGGACCCTGGTCCAGGGTCCACCAGGCGCAGTCCTCCAGTTCCGAGATGACGAAGCCCTGGCGCATCTCGGAGATCCGCTGGAAGCGGGTGCCCTCGGCATCGTGGTAGCCCGTGGTGACCTCGCCGGGGCCGGACCGCACCCCAAAAAAGAACTCCCCCCGCCCCAGGCCCAGGCGGAGGACGGTCTCCTGGAGGGCCTCCCGGTGGTCCAGACCCTCGGGAATCCCCTGGATGACCTGCACGGTCTCCCCGGCGATGAGGGTGGGCGCATAGGTCGCCGTGCCCTGGTCCTGCAGCACCGCCAGGGTGAGGTGGGTGAACTCCTGGAGGTCCATCACAGCCACCGTGCCAGGCGGGCAGCGACTTCCTCGGGGCCCACCAGCAGGAGGGTGTCGTAGATGCCTGGGCTCACGGGCTTCCCGCAGAGGGCCACTCGCAGGGCCTGGGCCAGGTCCTTGGTCTTGAGGCCGTGGCGGGCCAGGAGGTCGGTGAAGGCGGCCTCCAGCCCCTCGTGACTGTAATCGGTCAGGGCCCGCACCTCCCGCAGGGCCGGGAGCACCAGGGGAGTGAGGAACTTCTCGGCGCCTTCGAAGGTCTCGGGGCGCACAAAGGCGAAGGTCAGGGCCTCGGCCATGTCCTTCAGGGACTTCCCCTTCTGGGTGCACTGGATGGCCCGGGCCCGCCAGGCCTTAGGCTTCTCGGCCCAGGCGGCGGGCAGGAAGGGGCGCAGGTGGGGCTCCAGCTCCTGCCAGGGGGAGCGCTGGATGAGCTTCTGGTTGATCCACTGGAGCTTGTCCATGTCGAAGCGGGCAGCGCTCTTCTGGCAGTCGTCCAGGTCGAAGAGCTGGATCATCTGGGCGTCCGTGAGCAATTCTTCCTCGGCGCTCTCCACGGCCTTGCCATCGATCTTGGGGGTCCAGGAGAGCCGGGCCAGGGCCAGGCGCACGGCCGAGGGCAGCAGGCCCATGGCCTGGTACTCGGTGATGCTGGTGGCACCGTGGCGCTTGCTGAGCTTGGCCCCGTCCGCCCCCAGGATCATGGGCACGTGGGCAAAGGCCGGCAGGTCGTAGCCGAAGGCCTCGAAGAGCGGGATCTGCTTGGGGGTGTTGTTCAGGTGGTCGTCGCCCCGGATCACGTGGGTCACTTCCATCTGGGTGTCGTCCACCACCACGCAGAAGTTGTAGGTCGGCACGCCGATCTCGCCGGGACCGTCCCCGGTGCGGGCGATGATCCAGTCGTCCAGGCTGTCGGCGGGGAAGCGGGTGTCGCCTTTGATGAGGTCGCGGACCACGATGTCCCCACCCACGGGCATGCGGAAGCGGATGGCGGCGGCCTGGCTGGCATCATGGCCGGCCTCGGCGCAGCCCTTCCCGGCATCCAGGCCCCGGTTGTACTGGAAGACCTTGCCCGCCTTCTCCACGGCCGTGCGGCGGAGGGCCAGAGCCTCCCGGTCACAGCGGCAGCGGTAGGCCAGGCCCTGGTCCAGCAGGTCCTGGATGCGGGCCCGGTAGCGGTCCATGCGCTGCATCTGGCGGTAGGGTCCGTGGGGACCGGTCCAGGCGCTGGGGTCCCCCACCACCGGGCCCTCGTCCCAGTCCAGGCCGCACCAGGCCATGCCTTCTTCGATGATGCGGATGTTGTCGTCGGTGCTGCGGGAGAGGTCTGTGTCCTCGATGCGCAGGATGAAGCGGCCGCCGTGCCGCCGGGCGAAGAGCCAGCAAAAGAGGGCGGTGCGGACCCCCCCGATGTGGAGCATGCCGGTGGGCGATGGGGCAAAGCGGGTGACGATCGGGCGGGTCATGGGGGCCTTTCCCTGCAGCCTCCCAGTGTGCCTCAACCTGCCAGTCGGCGGGACGGACCTATTCCACGTCGGCGATGACCGCCTGCAAGACCCGCTTGGAGGCCCGCTCCTGGGCGAAGAGCACCACCTTCAGGCCCTGGCGGCTGATGGCGCTGCGCCGCAGGGGGAAGGTGAAGCCCTTGAAGCGGGTGCTGGTCTGCTCGAAGTCCGTCAGGTAGGCGTCCGTGGCCTTCTCGGAGGCGGCCAGGTCAAAGGCATGGGTGGTGGCTGTGGTGGCCAGGGTCACCAGGTCGCGGACGACCATCTTGTGCACCATGAGCTTGTTGCCGCCCTTGTGGTCCTGCTGGGCCTGCACCAGCACCAGGTGGAAGTCGACCCCCTCGGGGGCCTTGCCCAGAACGAGGGCCGCCGACACGAGGTCCCCCTTGCGGGCGGCCTTCAGCTTGAGGGCCACGCCGGGGGCCCCATCCAGGCGCTCCTGCACCTTGGCGGAGACCCGCTTGTAGCTGGAAGCCGCAGCACTGCGGCCACCCCCGCCGGTGGTCTTGTCCTGGCCATCAAACAGCATGGTGGGGGTGCTGTTGACGCCGTAGTAGTCCTGCCGCAGCTTGCTGGCGGGGTTCATCATCGGGTCGGGGCCGGGGATGGGCAGGTGGTACTCCAGCACCACCAGGGCCGTGGCGGGGTAGGCCTCCAGCAGGCCGTCGAAGGCAAAGTCCGCCGCCACACAGGGGGGGCACTCGGAGCCCGTGAACAGCTCTGCCAGCACGGCCTTGCCCTTCCAGGCGGGGCCAGGCTTCACAGGGGTGGGGTGGAAGGGCAGCTCCTTGGAGCGGGCCTCCAGCAGGGCGTCGAAGCCGTCTTCCTTGCCGTTCAACTTGGCGTAGGCGGCCCGGGCTCGGCGCAGCCCGGCCTGGTTGTTCTCCACAGCCGCAGCCAGCAGGGCCTCGTAGGCCTCCTTGGGCCGGTTCAGGGCCTCCAGGATGTCCGCCCGGACCAGCTGATAGCCGGCACTGGGGTTGCCCCCGCCCTTCAGGTAGGCCTCCAGGGAGGCCAGGGCCGGGGCGGTCTCGCCCGAGGCCAGCTGGGCCTTGGCCACGGCCAGCTCCAGGTCGTTGGCCATGATGGGCAGGTATTCCCGGTTCTGTTCCGAGGCCGCGGCGAGCACAGCGGGGTCCGCCGCCACCTTCCGGGCCTGGTCCCGGTAGGCTTTCACCGCCGCCAGGACCTTGGCCTTGTCAAAGGTTGCGACCTTGGCGTGGTCGAGGAGCTGGCCCGGATAGGCCCCGAGGTTCACCAGCAGCTGAACGCCCTTGGTGCTGGCCTGGTTCTGCTGCTGGAGGGCCAGGAGTTCGTCCAGGGTGCCCGCCAGGGCCGCCTTGGCGGCGAGGATCTGGGCCTCCACGTATGAGGACACGGCACTGGGCGGGTAGGCGGCCTTGATGCGCTCCAGCTCCTTGAGCTTGGCGGCGGGATCCTTGAGGGCCACGGCGGCCTGATAGTCCTTCAGCTCCTGGGGCTGGGGGGTCTGGGCCAGGGCCGGCAGAGCCAGGCAGACCGCCAGGAGGAAGGCGGGAAGGCGGCGAAGGAGGGTCTGGATAAACGTTGCCATGGAGGGTCTCCGGGGCCCGGGGCGCACGCCACGGGGACTCCCGGCCATTGTCCCCGGAACCGGGGAGGGGGTCGAGATCCCAAACGACCTTGAGGCCCGGAATCTACTTGAGGTAGATCTTCAGCTTGATCTCGACGGGGTGGTCGCCGTTGAAGAGGCTGCGGTCCAGGACCACCGGCACCTCCACCACGCTGCTCTGGGACCTGGGGGCAGACTCTTGGTGATGCTGGGCGGGGACCGTCTCCAGGGGCATCTCCTCGATCTCTTCCAAGAGCTCCCCGGCGGACAGCTCCTCCACCTCCAGGGGCCGGCTGTGCTCCACCGCGGGTGGAGGCGGGTCCGGGGGACCACCCAGGGCCACCACAGGTTCCTCCACCACGCCCCCGCCGTAGCGGTCGGCCAGGCTGCGCAGGACCAGCTTGGCCACCCCCGTGAGGGTCTCCTTCACGCCCTCCCCGCGCATGGCGCAGGCCGGGTAGGTGGGAGCGCCAAAGATATTGATCTCCTTCTCCAGGGTGGCGATGGGCAGGGCATTGGGGGTATCCCGCTTGTTCCACTGGATGACGTGGGGGATCTTCTCCAGCTCGGCGCCCTGCTCCTTGAGGTTGACGATGAGGTTCTGGAAGCTCTCCTTGTTGCTCTCCAGGGCCGGAGCCTGGGAGTCAGCCACGAAGACCACGGCGTCCGCCCCCCGGAGCACCAGCTTGCGGGTGGCATCATAGAAGACCTGGCCCGGCACCGTGTAGAGCTGGATGCGGGTCTTCATCCCTCGGATGGTGCCCAGGTCGATGGGCAGGAAGTCGAAGAAGAGGGTGCGGTCCGTCTGGGTGGCCAGGGAGAGCATCCGCCCCCGCCCGTCCCCCGGCAGAGTGTCATAGACATGCTGGAGGTTGGTCGTCTTGCCGCAGAGCCCCGGCCCGTAGTAGACGATCTTGGCCGTCAACTCCTTGGTGGCCGCATTGAAGAGCACCATGAACCCACCTTCCAGTCTTGGGGGAAGATTGGGCTCTCCCACTGGCATCGTCAAGGAAGAACCCGTTCCGGCCCCCCGGATGGGTGCGCTAGACTGGCCCTCAGTCCATACCTGAGGTCAGCCATGGCCAAACTCCTGGTTCACGAGCGTGCCGGAGTCCGCGAGTTCGAGCTCGTGGACCCGGAGGTCCATGTGGGCCGGGAGCTGGACAACACCCTGCGCCTGCCCGACCCCAGCATCAGCCGCCACCACTGCGTGCTCCGGAAGACTGAACTCGGCTACGAGATCCAGGACCTCCAGAGCAGCAATGGGGTGCTGGTGAATGGGGACCGCCACCAGGCACGGGAACTGGCGGACGGCGACCGCATCACCCTAGGCCAGGTGCAGCTGACCTTTCAGAACCCCCGCTCCACAGAGGTCCCCCAGCGACCCCTGGCGCCCTCCGGCACAGTCCGCATGTCCCCGGCGGAGCTGGCGGCCCTGCACGCCGCCTCCCGCCC